>Ga0307285_10000012_pt1 | contig 85264 bp, 116 predicted proteins | sample ER_DNA_139_FD_194476 | JGI IMG/M metagenome (GOLD analysis project Ga0307285, IMG submission 194476) | Bulk soil microbial communities from the East River watershed near Crested Butte, Colorado, United States - ER_DNA_139 | ecosystem: Environmental > Terrestrial > Soil > Floodplain | place... | reverse complement strand
AGCAAGGTAGCGCTGTTCGCTGGCCGAATGCTGGCGCCGGGCAAGGCCTATCAGATGGCCGGTTACGCAGCGACTGAGGTCGCCGACTCGATTGAGACCGCTGAATTGCTTGGCGACATTCCGGACAATCCGCCCGCCACTCCCAGCGAGGGTTAAACCATGGCGCTGAAACGGCTCGACGAAGAATTTGATCTGAAGTCTGGCACGCAATTGCTCCCCTATATGAAGCGGTTGCTGCCTTCGCTTGAAGGCCGTTTCCAGTCGCTGGAGACGCAACAGGATGTCGTTCAGCAGTTGACCGAGGAAATACGTGCCGCCGCGCTGACGCGGATGAACGAAATCCTGATCCCGGCCACCGAAGACATCATCGCGGTCACCAAGCTGGGCTTCCTGCTTGGTCCATCCTCAACCGAGCGAACGCTGGCGATTGGTCCAACCTATTTCATCATTGACGAAGGGCCGCAGCGTTCATCGTTTACGCCATCGCCATACCTGATCGTCGAGCGTGAGGCCAACATCACCGACTACGCCATCGCGCGGCTGGACGGTTACAACAACACCAACGGCGAATTGCTCTGCACCATCACTGCGTATCACGGCAATCCGGGGCCGTGGTCCGACTGGGTGATTTCATCGACGCCGGGCATGGCGGACTCGACCAAGATTTACCACGACGAGATCGCGCCGATGCATGCCACGGTGGTGGCCGATCACGCCGAGGTTCTGGTCAAGCATCAGGAGATCATGGACGCCGCCGAGGCGCTGGCCGAGTCAGGCCTCGACGTTAACGCCTTCATCCGCCGTGACGGTACCGTGCCGTTCATTGCGCTGCAGACGGCCGTGCACCCGCCGCAAGGCTCCAATGACGCCACCATTCCGACTACCGGGTGGACGCGCTCAAGGATCATCGAGTACGCGGGCAACGCGCTGATGAAAACCGGCGGCGAAATGAGCGGCCAGATAACATTGCCGGGTCCACCAACTAACGCGTTGCATGCAACGACCAAGGCCTATGTCGATTCCATCATCGGTCAGGGCGGCACGGTCAACGGATTGCTGACCATCCGCTCGGTCAATCCGACGCTGCGGCTGCAGTCAACCAGCCCACAGCAGGGCCGGATCGTTGAAGCCTACTCGTCGGCCGGTGCGTTGCGCTGGCAGGAGGTGCTCGCTGACAACACTGCGGAGACCGGCAGCAATGCTGGCTCCAATTATGTGCTGCAGCGTTTTACTGATGGCGGCGCCTACATCGGTCCGGGCCTGCACATTTCACGGCAGACGGCAGCGCTGACAGCCTATGGCACCATCGCTGCAACGGCCGGTCTCAGCGTCACCGGCGCCACCAGCGTTGTCGGAGACCTCAATGTCTATCGTGCGGCGACGCCCAACACCGGCGTGCTGTACCTGAACCAAGCCAAGACCGCCTACCACTTCTATGACGGCGCCACGCATCAGTTCACCGCTGGCGGCATCTCGATGGGCGGCAGTCCGCTGACATCGGGGCATATCAATTGCTACTCGATCTACACCCAAGGCTACGGCACCACGACGTGGGGCCTGACCTCGCACGGCCAGATTGACTGCAACGGAGCGCTGGTCGTGCGCGGCGACATGGTGATGGAAGGCGGAGCCAACTTCATCCGGTTCTACGACAATACGTGGGGGAACATGTACCTCCACCATCAGGACAACAACATCGGCTTCCTGAACAACGGCGGCGGCTGGATTTGGTACATCAACAATGACGGTCACATGTGGGCCGCGCAGTACGGCTGGCTGCATGACTACGTCAACGGCCGCGCCAGCGCCTATGCGTGGGACGCCGCAAATTATCGCTACAACCAATGCGTGACCAGATGCCGTTGGGTTCACGCAGGCGACATCGACTTCGGCGGCTACTGGTACCAGAACGCTGAGATCGGTAACGCCTGCATCACCGGTCTCAACATAGCGTCGGCGTACTACGGCGGCCCCGGTGTCTATTGGGCGCGCTGGCGTCAACCACAGCATCTGATCGCGGGTGGCTGGTACACGTCAAATTGGGAATCGTGAAATGGAAATCATAGACCATGGCGAGTGGGTCGCTTGCGACAAGCCAGAGAATTATCCGGTCAAGCTACCGGACAACATCATCTTCTCGCGGCGCGTCTCGGACGGCGCTGACTGGTACATATTTCAGCGCCAGTTGATCGACGCCAAGGGGCTGTTGGTCGTTGCAATCCCAACCGAAGACGGTGGGCTGTCGGTTGCCACCACAACGCACGATCCCTCGATGCTGTTTCCCACCGCTGGCATGCGGCTGTTCGAGGTGATCGACGCGCCTGCCGATCACGAATCGCTGCGAACGCTACGGATCGACCTCAAGGAGAAAAGGTTTTTGCCGCGACCGCCGCCGCCTCCCTCAATGATGCAGGTGCTGATCGAGGAGCTTGGACTGGACGCCGACAAGCTGCAGGCAAGACTCGACCAGCTAACCAACAACAGGAGCCGAAAACCATGGCTGACATAGCATTCTTCGAGGGGCGGCAGGTCACGCAGATTCCACCGGGGCATGCGGTGTCTCCGGTGGTCGCGCTGACCACGATCATGACCAAGCTGGTGTGCAATCCGGTCGGACAGGTGTCGGTGACACCGATCATTCAGGACCCGCAACTCGGCGACTACGTTCGTGAGCTTCGAATCTTCTCGCTTCCGGTGTCAGGCGCCGAGCCGGAGCTTCTGCTGTCAGTGCGATTGCACGCGCTGACAGTCAAGCAGCTGGAAATCGTGACGCCGCCCAGCACGTTCTAAATTCTCAAACCCCACAGGAGACAACCACATGTCTGATCCAGTCTTCGGCATTAGCATTCGTCAAGTCGATGAAGGCGCGCGTCCGGTATTGGCCGCCGATCTTTCCACCATTGGCATCGTCGGCCCGGCGCCGCTCGCTGATGCCGTGCTCTTCCCCTACAACACGCCGGTGTTCCTCAACTCCAACGATACCAAGAAGACGAGGAAGCTCGGCGAGTTGGGCTACCTGTCTGACGCAGTGCGCGGCATCAATGACCAACTCGGTGCCACGCAGTATGCCGCCCGCATCGTCATCGTCCGCACTCCAGAGGGCACCGATACAGATCAGGCAGTCAAGCTGCAGAAGACCATCTCCAACATCGCCGGTGACTCGCTCAACGGCACGGGGATGTGGGCGTTTCTAAAAGCGGCGCCCAAGCTCGGCTTTACGCCGCGCATCCTGATCGCACCGGGCTACACCTCGCAGATGGCCAACGGCGTCGGCCTGATCGAGCGCACCGCACCCGGCACCAACTACGTGATGGATCACCTCTATCCGGTGACCTTCAGCGGTGGCGGTCCGGACGTGGTGCAGGCCGTGGGCCATGCCTTCGGTCTCTCCAACGGCTCGCTTGGCCAGATCACGCTGGAGATGCCCGGCGCTTGGTATATGACGCCGCCAACCATCGAGGCGCCGCCGCCCGGCCGCGACGTTCAGACAGCGACGGTCGCAACCGGCGGCATCGGCTATCTGAAGGATGAGCAGCTGATGCTGCCCAACGATGTCATCCTCAAGGTCGAAACTGTAGACGCCATCGGCGGCGGTGTGCTGACGGTCTCGGTGATATCGCCCGGCTTCCTTGTCGGCACCGAAGAGCCCAGCGACGTTCCTATTCAACCGATCACCTCGACCGGCGCAGGCGCCGGTGCCGCGTTTGATCTGGTGTGGGACACCGTCGGTGAAGTCGCTGAGTACGAGTGTCAACTGGTCTCAGGTGCCAACCCGGTGGTCGCCAGCGCGACCTCGATTTGCAATCAGCTGATGGGTCAGATGATCGTGGAGTCGGCAGGCTCCTCGATGCAGAACGATCTGGATTGGCGCGAGACGATGCAGAGCCATCGCTTGATCCCGCTTTCCGGCGGTTGCCGCGTGATGGACCCGGCGACCTCGTTCATCGTCATCCGTCCGCTGTCTCCGCGCATGGCTGGCATCATGGTGCGTCGTGACCACGAGACCGGCGCGCCGTTCCACTCGGCGGCCAACCAAGCGGTGCAGGGCATCATCTCGCCCAACCGGGAGATCGGGTTCAACCTCACCGACTCCGCGAACGAAGCTCAGGAGCTTCTCGGCGCCAACATCGGGGTTCTGGTGCGCGGCGAAATCGGCGACGACTTCGCGATTGCCTCGGGCGGCTTCGTGCTGATCTCGACCGACAATGCTGGCGAAGACCCGTTGTGGCAGATGTACAACGTGATGCGCGGCCGCGACTACATCCATCTCGGCATGCTGCGCGCACTGCGTTACTTCCTCGGCCGCTACAACATCATCGGCCACACCGTGCAGGCGATTCTCAACACCATGAACTACTTCCTGCGCGACCTCCACGCGGACCAGCACATCCTTGGCTACAAGGTCAACTTCCGCACCGCTGGCAACTCGCCTGAGCAGATCAGGTTGGGCCATCTGACTGTCGGCTTCGCCGCTGAAGAGCCGCCGGTGCTCAAGCATCTGACCATTGAGTCAGCGCGTTACCGTCAGGCCGTTGACGCGATGGTGTCTGACCTCGCCAGCCAACTCAACCTGTCGTCCTAACCCCTCCATCGACGAGGCGGCGCGAGACGCCGCCCGTCACCGGCTCACGCCTGAAAGGATAGAACCATGGCATCTAACACTGTTTACACGATGGAGAGCGCCAACTTGATTTGCGGCGACATCTCCGCAAAGACCTCTCCCGGTATCTCGACCCATCTGGTGTTGCAGGAACTGAAGCTGCCGACACTGGAGGAAAATTACGTTGACCACACCCCCGGCGGCGCCGCCGTTGGCATCGAGATTCCGTCGCACATCAACAAGCTCGAAGCGACGTTCAATCTCGCTGGCTGGGACCCGGACGTGATGGTCTTCCTCGGTCGTGAGACCCGCTTCCATCAGCGCTTCACGGCCTATGGTCTGATCCGCGACCGCCGCTCCTCTGCCGCCCTGCAGTGCGTGGCGATCATGGAAGGCCGCATCGGGCGCGTGAACCCGACAGCGTTCTCGAAGGGCAACATGATGAGCCACGAGTTCTCCATCAAGAGCATCGTGTCGTACCAACTGTTCATGCAGCGCACGACGGAAGACCCGCTGCTGCGTGAAATCTACAGCTGGGACTTCTTCACCTCGATCAAGCGCATCGACGGCGTCGATCTCAACGACGACATGGTGCGGCTGCTGGCGATTCCGGGCAACGCGGTGGACACCCAGCCTGATATCGCCGAGGCTGGCATCGCCGAAGGTGCTGAGAACATCTGATGACGGTCAAGGAACTGATTGACCTGCTGTCAAGGCACGCTGACAATAAACGAGTGGTAGTGTCCGACACCGACGGTGCCGGACGCAAGGCGGCTGATGTCGAGTTCGTCGATCAGCGTGTCGAGAAGGGCGAGAACGTTATCACGGTTTGGATTCACGTATGATCACCAGCACCAAACTGGGCGGCAGGACTGTTGAACTGTTCGCCCCGTTTGAATTCAACGGCAAGCAGATCGAGCGCATCGTGTTCGGGCCCTTCAAGCTCGGACACGTGCTGCTTTGGAATCAGGGCCGCTGGCAAAGCCAGTTCGACTTGATGGTGGAATTGTCTGGTGAGCAGGAGGCGGTGCTGCGCGAGCTTCGCTTTCCCGATGCTGACCGGGTGATGGAAGCGTTCTTCGCGCTGCTGACGCCGGAGGTGCGCAACGACATCGCCAATGGCGAGATACCGATCAAGCAGGAGACCGACGAGCCCGCTCCCGCGCGCGTGACCAACGGCAGCGGCGAGCCGGTGACGGCGGCGCCCGGTGTCCCGATCCCGCCGGAGATGGAGCCCGGTTTTGATCTGACCGAGGAGCCGTAAGGCAATGGCCGACAAAGACCCGACAATCAGGATCACAGGCAAGGACGACACCGCTCCTGCGATCAAGTCCGCTACGGCCGGATTCAAGAACCTGAACAAAGAAGTTCAGGAGATGTTCAAGGAGACCGAAGCCAAGACGCTGGTCTCCGTCAGGGCGGCGGCGCACCGGCAGGGCGAACTATTCAAGGAGGCTGGCCAGAAGCGGATAAAATACGCTGAGGAAACCTCGAAGGCGATGGCTGGTATCATCCAGAATGATATCAGCAAGGGCAATGCATACGCGCAGGAATTAAACCGGCGAAACATCGAGGCCGCCAAAGCCGGTAAGACGTTCGTTGAATCCGAGAAGGTGAAGTCCAAGGCGGTGGATGAGACCGCGAAGACGGTGCAGAAGACCAGCAAAACATACGTCGCCAGCAATGAGACCCTGAGAAAATATTACACTGACACCAAGAACGCGGCAGCAGAACAGGGCAAGGCGGCGGCGGCGGCGGGTAACGTGGCCGCGCAAGGCCAGAGCAAGCACGCCATGGCGATACAAAGCGTCGCCGCCGGGCTCGGCCGCATGGCAATTGGTTATATGTCGGTGAGCAAGGCGATTGATATCACCAAGAATTCGTTCATGGGCTTTGCCGAGTTCGACAACAAGATGCGGCTGATGAAGGGTGCACTGGGCGCCACGACAAAGGAAGCAAAGGAATACGAGGAGACCATCCGTTACACCGCGCGCAAGACCGCCGAGAGCAGCGCCGAAATATATGACGCCTTCAAGACGCTCGCCGACACCGCGCAGATACCAATGGACCAAGCCAAGAAAATCTTCCCGCAGATTGCGCTGATGGCCAAGGGCGCTGGCGTCGCGCCGAAGGCCATGGCGCGGTCGGTTGCTGACGTGCTGCGCAATCTCGAAATTGCGCCGGAGCAAGCTGGCGAAGCCATGGAGATCATGTCGGCCGGTGCCCGACATCTCAGCGTGGACATTGACAAGATCGGACCGCACATGTCCGAGCTAACCACCTACATGACCGATCTTGGCTACAGCGGCACCGAAGCGCTGGTTCAGATCGAGGCCATCATGGCTTCGCTCAACAAGACGACCGGAGACACCGGCGAGTCGGCTGCTCTGTTCGAGCGACTGATGCAGAACTTGGGCGCCAGCGCCAAGGACTTGGGATTCGCCTCGCAAGAAAGCATGATGAGGGCGATCAAGGGCACCGAGAATCCGATAGCGACCGTGATTGAATTGATCCGCACTGCCACCGATCAGGAAGCGGTGCTCGGCAATATGTCGGTCAAGCAGCGAGCGGCGATCAAGCGGCTTCTGGCTGACGACAACAAGGCCATCGTCGGCGACAACGTCAAGATGCTGAGAGAATTGCAGAAGGGCAGCGAGGGTGCGAAGGTCGCCAAGGATGTCCTCTCCGGCCCGCTGCAGGAGATCAACAAGCTGATGGAGATCATGAGTCAGCTTGGCGATGAGTACGGCGCATTGCTCGACGAGTTCGGCGCCACCACGGCCATCAAGAGCATCGCGACGCAGCTGGACAGCGTGCGCCGGTCACTGAAGCAGATACGCGAGGCGTGGAATTGGGCCTTCCGTGGCGGACCGAAGCCGAATCCGCGATACTCCGAGGAGGAGCTTGAGGACCGGAAGCAAGAGCACTTCTACGAGAAGCTGCCACCGATAGCCAAGCCGCTCGGCGAGTGGATCACCAAGGGCCTGCAGGGTCCATTTGGTTTGTGGGGCCCGCTGTACAACAAGGACTATGACAAGGACGGAGAGCCGCCAGCCGCACCGACGCCGCCGGAGGGATCGCCAGCTTCGCCAGCACAGCAGGAGCGGCAGTACAAAGGACTCGGCGAGAAGGTGCACTACCTCAACGAGGAGTTCGACACCACCGCCGAGAAGCTGCGGCACTTCGCGTCGCTGTTGCCCGACGACGATGAACGTGTCCGGGGGTTCAAGGAGTCCGTTGGCGGGCTTGGCACCGCTACTGGGATCAGCCCCGTCGGTTATTGGGGCGGCGGCCGCCACTCGGCGCTGGCTCCGGCGCACATGACCGCAGGCACCGGCGCCGGTGTCTATGGCACCTCGACCGATGCCAAGTATCTCAACGCCAGCTATGTGCCCGGCGCGCATGGTGGTGTCGGCGGCTACGGTCCCGGCGGCTACGGCCCGAGCCAAGGCGTTGGCAGTGGCGGCACGCCGGAGCAGGCCGGGCCGGGCACCGGCGGCACCGGCTACGGCGGCGGCACGCGCCCACAGCCGGGCTACACCGCTCCGCGACGCGGTGACGGTACAGTCCCGGCAGCTGGTGCCGATGAGGCGCCAGCGACCGATCCATCAACCACCGGCGCCACCGGCGGCGCCGTCACTGGCGATCAGAGTGCGCAGACGCCACGAAGCGCGCAGGGCCGCATCGCGCAGGCCAAGGCCGCGATGAAGGATGAGGCGATCCGGCAGGGCATCGACCCGGCACGCGCGGAAGAGGCTGCCAACCTGATGGCCGGTCAGGGCCTGTCGGAGAGCGAGCTTAATCCGACGCTGTCACACGACAGCGGTACCGGTCACGGCATCTACGGCGCGCGCCTCGACCGCCGGACCAAGATGCACGAGTGGTTGAAGGCAAACGGCTACGACAGGAATTCGCTGGCCGGTCAGTCGCGCTACATGATCAAGGAGGCGATGAGCAAGGACTCCAAGGGGCGCTACAAATTCCCGAGGACGGCTGCGGCGTTGAAGAGCGCGGACCCGGCGACGCGGGCCGAAGCGGTGCGAACGATCACCAAGGACTTCGAGCGACCAGCCGATCAGGGCGAAGGGCAGATGAGCAGGCGGCTCGGCCGCACCCGGCAGGCCGCTGGCGTGGCGGCCGGAGGGTTGCCAACCGCACCGCCACCGAGTTCGGACGGAATTCCGGTGCCGCCCGGCGTCCCGGCGCAAGCTGGCACCTCGGCGCCGGTGTTGCCGCCTGAGCTAAGGACACCCGGTGGTGCAGGCGCAATCGAGCCCGGCGTGGCGGGTGCCGCTGGTGGAGCCGGGGCGCCCGCCGTTGGCAACCTCGTCGAGGAAGCGCAAGGGCGTGTGGCTGGTATCCGAAGGGGCAAACTCGATCCGCGACTGAGAGATGCGCTGGAGGGTGCTGCTGAAGCATCCGGTGTCAAGATTCGTGTCACCTCTGGCGGTCAGCGCATGGAAGGCGCGCACGGTCACACTGGATCGCATCGTCACGACAAGGGCCGCGCCGCCGACGTTGATGTCATCGACCCGAAGACCAACAAGGTGCTGCCGCTAAGCGACCCGCGCCGTCTCAAGGTGCTGGAGGAGGCAGCGCGACGAGGCGCAGGCGGCAGCGGCGCGCGCTACATGGACGATCCCAATAAAATTCACATGGGTATCACCGGAAATAAGGCGATTGTCGGTGAGGGTCTTGGTGCCTATGCCGGAACGGCGGCAGAGAGAGCGGCGGTGCAGCGCGGTCTCGATACGCGGTTGACACCGGAGCAAATGAGAGCGGAGCGCGAAGCCAGAAGCAACAGAAACAGAGCACCGGCGACTGCTGCGCCAGCACCAGCGGCGGCACCCCCGGTTCAGCCGACAGATAACGCGCCACCTGCGACGCGGGCGCCAGTCGATTCTGGGGCAATCATGTCGCAGAACCGCGACATCAACATGAACGTCAACGTCAACTCATCTCAGGTGCAGTTCGCACGCAACACCATTGACCGGCAGGTGCACGCCTCGATGGACCGTACCCGTGGCGCGACCTACCACGACATCGGCACTGCCTGACGGCTGTGGACTGGGTGGTCACCTACCGGATCGAGATAAACGAACGCAACTTTCTGATCGAGGAATTCTTTCGCGGCGACTTTGATGAGTGCATGCGGATCAGGCAGCACTCGCTGAGTGGCGGTGACAGTGATCGGCTTACTACCATTCGCCCATGGCACCCGATTGTCGGACCAGCGGCGCAATGGGACAGCCTTGTGGAGGGATGGGACTGATGGCCAACTGGGTGTTGTTTCAATGGGGACCGATGCAATTTCAGGTCTTCCCTTTCAACGTCGATAACTACTCGCATCACACCAGCGCCGACTGGGCAAAGAAAGAGATTGCTGGCGCCGCGATGTATCGTGAGTGGGTCGGTGAAGCGGATGAGATGATCACGCTGAAGGGCAAGGTCTTCCCGCATTACTTCGCGCGCAAGTCGCGCCAGCGTGGCATCCACGAGCCGATGACCGGCGATGCTGCATCGCGTGACGGCAATGGATTGCTGCGCCAGCAGGTCGGTGAACTGACCTCGGCCGGTGGCCTGATGCACCTCGACGTGCTGGACAACATGCGCAGGCTCGGTCAGGCGCACATTCTCATTCGCGGTGACGGCTGGCACTTCGGCTGGTTCATCATCGAGTCCCTGAACCGTGGCCACTCGTTGCTGGCCGTTGACGGCATCGGGCAGCAGATCGAGTTCGAAGCGCAGTTTCAGCGCGTCCCGATTCCCAATGACGGCGCCTCGAATTTTCAAGATGTCACCGGCCAAACCCAACCCGAGCCAGCGAAGGAATTCGCATGAACGTGACGAGTTACGATCTGGTCACTGTCGGCAGCGACTACATCACCGCCGATATCATCCTGTGGCGACGCTACCGCAACCGGGCGCCGGGCATGATCGAGCGGCTGCTCGACGACAATCCGCATCTGGCCAAGGCGCATCGCTACTCGCCGTTCCTGCCAGTCGGCACGCAGGTGCGCATCCCGATTGACTACTCGATCCTCGCTGGAGCGCCACAGCAAACCAATCAGGTCGTGCTGTGGGGCACCACTCCGGAGGGCAACATGACGCAAGGGACGTGAGCCATGGCTGAGCATCAAGGCCCTCGCCGTCACGCTGAGTACATGGTGATCGTTGACGGCAGGGATATCTCCTCGAAACTCGATCCGTATTTGATCTCGATACAGGTGGTGGATTCGTTTCAGAGAGGTCACGACACCGCCAACATAGAACTCGACGACTCCTACGGCGTGCTGCAGATACCACCGGATGGTGTCACCCTGCAGGTGCTGCTCGGCTGGGCCAACACCGGCCCGCGCCCGATCAATGAAGGCCGCTACAGCGAGGGCTTCACCAGCATCACGACGCTGGAATCGCAGAAGACCGCGCTGCAGTACGGTGCGCAGGAGATGCCGTTTGGCGGGCCGGGCATGGCAGAAGTATTCAACGGCGTGGTGTCGAACGTCGAGAGCGGCTTCGGCCGCAAGGGCGGCGGCCGCAGGCTATGGATCGAGGCGACCTCGGGCGATGTCAAAGGTCAGGTCAAGGGCCTGCAGAAGCACCACTGGGGTGAGGGCTCCAAGGATGACAGCAGCGGAGGCGAAGGCGGCGCCGGTGGAGGTGGCGGTGCAGGTGGTGCAGGTGGTGCAGGTGGCGGCGGTGGCGGCCAGATTCCACTGAAGACCGTGCTCACCGACATGTTCAGCAAGGCCGGTCTCAATGTGCAGATGGCGCCGGGGCTGGAGAACATCGCGCGGGACTACTGGCACGTCAACGACAGCCCAATGAACTTTGCGCAGCGCATGGCGCGCAGCAACGGCATGCTGTTCAAGATTGCCAACGGCACCGCGATGATGATCCCGGCCAAGGGTGGCGTGAACTCACTGGGTAAGAAGCTGGCCCAGATCGACGCGGTGTGGGGCGTCAACCTGATCGGCTGGCGCATCAAGCCGTATGCCGGGCGCCCGCAGTTCGGCGAAACAGCGGCACGCATCTTCAACATCCACAACGCGGCGCACGAGACCATCAAGTCGGCCATCGGTGGTGACACGCCGTTCGGTGGCTCGGACGCCGTCATGCACAACATCGCGCAGGTCGCCACCAAGGGCGAGGCCGAGCAAGGCAACAAAGGCGGCGCAGAGGACTCCAAGAGCAAGCGCGGCAAGGGCTGGATACTTCTGAACGGCGAGCCGCTGTGCTACGGCGGCTGCCAGATCGCGATCACCGGCGCGCGTCCCGGTGTTGATGGCACCTATCTTTGCACCGAGGCCGAGCACAATTACACGCGGGGCGGCGGCTACACCACGCGGGCCAACGTGCAGTACCCCGAGCCCATCGTCACCGGTTACAAGTGGAAGACGAAGCCGAAGAAGAAGAAGCCGCCGCCGGTCGAGAAGCAATCGACCGATCCCACCAAACCCGGCTACGTCGAACCGCCTGCGCCGACGGGCAATCCGATGGGCGATTACGACCCGACGGTTGATCTGCATACCGGGCAGGAGATCGAGGTCAAGCCGCAGTCCACCCATCCGGGCGCGCCCGGCTACGTCAAGGCGCAGTCAACCGATCCAAATGCGCCCGGCTATTACGATCCGAATAAAAAGTTCGGACTGTTCGAGCCCGGCGGGTTCTTCAACCCATTCAGATAAGCCGCTCCCGAAAACTAGGATCGTCAACGGAGGCGCCGCTGCGGTGTCCCCTCCAGTCCGACAGTTGCGTTATGCATCCGTTGACGATCCGCTTTTTCGGTAAGCCAAGGAGCACCCATGACCAGCATCTGTCTAAGCTCAGGCCACGGCAAATACATTCGAGGCGCCTCGGGCTATCTCGATGAAGTCAATGAAGCGCGTCGCGTGGTCGAGGAAACCGCGCGGTTGCTGCGCGCGGCCGGAGTCGAAACGCTGACATATCACGACGATGCCAGCCATTCACAGAACGAGAACCTGAACCGCATCGTCAACTGGCACAATTCGAAGTCGCGAACCTTGGACGTGTCGGTGCACTTCAATGCGTATCAGACGACCACAAAGATGATGGGCGTTGAGTGTCTCTACCTCACGCAGAAAGACCTCGCCAAGAAGGTGGCCGACGGCATCGCCAAGGCGACCGGTCTGCCGAATCGCGGGCCGAAGTATCGCGACAACCTTTTCTTCCTGAACTCCACAGCCAAGCCGAGCGTGCTGGCTGAGATCGTGTTCGTGGACAGTCTGGCCGACGCCGACGCCTACAACGCGCAGTTCTCTGCGGTGTGCAGCGCGCTGGCCACGGCGCTGTCAAGCAAGCACATCGCTCCGGCGCCACCGCTGCCGGAAATTGATCCGGTGCCGCCATTGCCAGTCGAGATACCGGAGGAGGAGCCGGGACGGCCGACGCTCGGGCTCGGCGATCAGGGCGTCGATGTGATCTACATCCAGAACCTGCTCGGCGTGTTTCCGGCCGACGGTGATTTCGGTCCGATCACTGACTCAGCCGTGCGCGGTTATCAGGCGGCCTATGGTGAAGGCGTCAAGACGGACGGCATCGTCGGACCGAAGACGTGGACTGCACTGGATTATCTGGCGGACGCCAAGTCCTCCGGCAACGACCGGCTGCCGCAGGATCAGGCGCGCAGGATCGTCGAGCTTGCCGAGCATTCGAAGATTGCGAACTATGCGTGGAGAGATCGCGGCAAGATGCCGCTCGGCTACACCTCCGGCATCGCGCTGTGCTTCGGGCTGGCGGCAACGCGGTTGCTGCAGGGTCATCCCATCGCCACCACTGCGGCGCAGGCGGACCGCAACGACGCCGATAACGATGCGCTGAGTTGGTACCGCGACGAGTTCTTGGACCTCGGCATGGACAACAGCCAAGACGGCATTGACACGCTGCGCCATCTGTTCGTGCTGATGCTGGGGCTCGGCGCGCGCGAGAGCAGCGGGCGCTACTGCGAGGGCCGCGACATGAGCGCGAGCAACGTCACCGCCGACACCGCCGAGGCGTCGCTGTATCAGACCTCGTGGAATATCCGCTCGTGCTCGTCATCCATCCCGCCGTTGCTGCAAGAGTACTGGGCCAACCCCAACGGCTTCCTGCCGTACTTCCAAGACGGCGTGAAGCTGAACAAGGACGACCTCGGCAATTACGGATCAGGCGACGGCGCCAAATTCCAGTTCCTAAGTAAATTTTGCCCCGCTTTCCATTGCTTCGTCTCCGGTGTCGGTCTGCGCTACCGGCGCCAGCACTGGGGTCCGATTAACCGCCACGATGTCGAGTTGCGCGCCGATGCCAACGACATGCTGCTCGAAGTGCAGCATCTGCTCAGCGAGGACTCTGCTGAGAACCCGGAGGCTATGGCCTGAAAGGAAACCATCATGATCTCCTCCCTGATCTATCTTGTGGTCTACATCGTCGTGCTGGGCTTGGTGGTGTGGCTGCTCAATTACCTGATCGACGCCGTGCCGCTGCAGGAGCCTTTCCGCAAGATCGCGAGGGTTGCCCTGATGGTGATCTCGGTCCTGATCGTCATCCTGCTGCTGCTGAATTTCATCGGCGTGCTGGATGGAGGAGCACCCCGGTTGAGATAGGGAGCGGCTGGAGGTGATGCCCCCGCCCCCACCGGCGCCGCCGTCAATCTGCCGGGGCTGCTGATGCGCGTTTATGCGCGCGCACTTTCGCGTAGTTTTGCGTAGTTTTGCGGTAGTATTTTACTGGGTGTTTCTGCCGGTGACCGGGATCGCTCGGGCGACCGCTAGGGCCCGCGCGCTGACCAAATCCAGTTCGCCCATCAATTTCAAGAGTTCGTCCGGGGTCACCGTAGGGCCGGGCTCTGACCCCACTGTACGGGCTTCCCTGATGATCCTGCGGCGCCGGATCGCGACCGTGTCACGCGCGCGTGAACACTTAGGGCAGGAGCTATGACGCTTTCTGCCGGGCGGCAGTATCCAGCGCCCGTGGCAGGTCTCGCAGATCAGCCTCATCCTCCCCTCCCTCAATCAACTCAATGGCGGCTTTGGCTTGATCCGCTCCCAGCCGGAGCGCAAATCCATGATCCGTTGATCGGCGTCGAGCACGCGCCGTTCGTTCTTGGTTGGCTTGCGCAGTCCGGCATCGGTGGTCAGGTCCACGATGTTGATCTCGCCGCACTCCCAGCACAGGCTGATGTCGCCGTCGCTCGGCCGCTGGTCTTCCCTGCTCCGGGCGCCCGTCATGCGGTCATTGTGCTCGCCGCAGAACGGGCAGGTGGTGCGCAGCACGTTCGTGTTCATTGCGGATTACTTCGCTGTGCTCGGTTTTGACTCACTGGCAGCCATTGGCAATTCTCCGGCGTGTAGTTGCCCTTCCCGCGATCTATCTCCATGCCCACTGGTCGCTCGCCCATGTCCTCTAGAAAATTGGTGAACACGCGCCAGCGGTCGCACACCGTGATGCCGCGCTTGCCGTAGACCTTCCCCGGCCTGCATCGGTCGATCATCGCGCGCCATGAATTGTAGGTTGGGCTTGGTTTGCCATTGCGCGGTGAGTGGCCGTGCGTTTTCATCGCTTAGGTCCCACCAGCAACATAGGCGGCATCGGGATGCTCATCCTGAGACTTCGCCATAAATGCAAGCAGTGCGGGTGGCAGTTCACATACTCCGATTCCGGTGGATGGTACTGCACCGCCATCTCGTGTTTTTCCCAGAACAAATCCTTCACCCACGCCATCTCATCCCATGTCGGGCAGCGCCCCTGCGCCGTGACACTGACGTGCTCCCAACCGTACTGCTCATCGACGCCGGACGACACCGCCACCAACCGCGTGCCCTGCGGGGTGGTCAGCTGGAATGCGCCCGCCATGCCATAGCTTTCGTCCGAGCCCATTCGGCCATCGCGGACCCGGCCATCCAGCAACATCACCGGCAGATATTTCTTCATTGCATCTTTCGCTCTCGATAGAATTTGGCGATCAGGTGCTGCGGCGTCTGCGGATGCGCCAGCCAGTTCACCAGCGACTTGTAGTCCACCGCGAACTCGGCTGGCCCGCACCTCTCCCCGATCTGCATCTTGAACGCGGTGGCCTCGCTGGCGTTGGCGCGCAGGCGCCCGCTGCGAAGCTCTTCCAGCAATTCCTCGCCGGTGAAATCGTGGCGCACCATCAGGTCTGCCAGCGTCGTGTAGATCGACTCCGGGTCTTCCTCGAACAGCCGGGCCGCCTCCTCCGGGTCCATCGGTTTCGGAGCGGGCATTGTTATCGGCACTTTCTTGAATGGCAGCTTGTTGCTCTTGGCCGCCTCGGCCACCTTGCGCCGCGCGGTCCGGCGCGAGCACTTCTCCACCTTCATGACGTGCTCGATGACCTCGTCAACCGACATCCACTTTTCGCTCATCCCCCTCTCCTTTCTTTTCATCTTCCACCCTGACATAAGCCCGGAATATCTCGACCACTTGGTCCGGGGTGGCATCGTTGCTGACCATCGTGGACATCCCACTGCGGTCGCCGTACGGGTGCACGATCAGCACAAAGCCGTTTGTCCTCGGTCCCTCCCCGGTGCCGTTGAGAACCCGGTCCAGCCCCTCAGCGATGCTTTCCATCGCCTCCCGCAGGGTCATATCGACCCGCTTGCCATCCACCTCCTCCATCTCACTGCTCCTCGAACTCGCCGGGCTCGTGCACCGGCAGGAAGCTCGGCACCGGCACCCGCTTGACCAGCACGGCGTTGGCGACCGAGTCGTGCTTGGTCTCGAACCACTTTCGTTTGTAAAACGAATAGCCGACGATGTACTCCATGATGTCTCGCGCCGAGAATTGTTTGGTGCAGCTGATGGCGCCGCTGCCGCCGATCTTGAGCAGGCGCAGCGTGTCGTGCACGTACTTGCCGAGCGCTTTCAGTTTGTCTTGTTCGTCTTCGGCGGACATGGATCGCTCCTTTGAAAAAGAGAAACGGGGGCGCGTCCCTGACAGGAAACCTGCACGCCCCCGCCCCCTCTCATCTAGTGCAGTACAGCTACGCTAGACGAAGAGTCGCTGCATCATTACGCTTGCGATAGGCCATGAAGCCCACGCCTGCGAAGCCGACGATTAAAAGGAACCACGTAGCAGGCTCGGGGACAGGTGCCACCTGCGTGACGGAGAAGTTGCCGCCATAGCCTGCGGTCGCTCCGGCGTTACCCGCGATCTGCAGGTAGTAGTTGCCTGCATCCAAGAAGCCGATGCCGTTGAGCGACTGGCTCCTCTCGCCGGTGTTCAGAGTCGCGAACTGCGGCCCAAACACCAGAGTGTCGTCACCACCACCGGGTTCACCAACCGTCTCGAAGATCGCCGCAGCGAAATTCCCGATGTAGTTGGCGCCACCGATGACGCCATCAGCAAACGTGTTGGTGGCGTTGGCGACCGCGATGTACGATCCCTCCAAGAGTTGGAAAGTGTAGTAATCGGTGAACAGCCCGGCACCCGGTGCGTTACCGAAAGGGGCCGACGACGACGGCGGGTCGATGCCGAAGTCACTAATAATCGCCGCGTTGGCTGGCGCGGATAGCGCCAGTACTGCGGCAACAGCAAATAGTAGTTTCTTCATCTTCATTGTCTCCTAGCTAGGGGATTGGTGCACTATGCACCGCGAGAGGCTCCTCGCCTTCGCAAGCCTCTTGCGGTGGATACATCGTCAGGTTGGCCTCCAGTATTCTCAGTTTATTGTCGATCTCGGAAATTTCGCGTAGCAATTGAAGTCGCTCCAGCTTAATCCGGGTGTCCTCGATTTGTTGCACGTAGTCCGGTTTATAATATTTGCTTTTATAATCGGTCATCGTTTTTGCCCTGCATAAAAAAACTCTTTGTACTTCTTTCTGGCGGCATCGCAGTAGGCGGCGTGGGCCTCTTCTTCAGTTGCGTATTGCCCCAGCCAAACCGATTTTCCTTTTATGGGAATTGCACTTGCCCATCGCCTATCTCTCTTGTGCCAGTACGCACCCTTTAATCGCCCCTCTCTTCGACATATCGCGTTGCCTGCGTTCTGAGGCCGGGTAGCCTCCCGCAAATTGCTGATCCTGTTGTCTGCTCGATTGCGGTTTTTATGATCCAACTCCGTCGGAAATTCTCCGTAAACGTAAAGCCATGCCAGCCGGTGCGCCTTGAATCCTATTCCCGCCATCCCAATGACTCGGTAGCCGCAGGGTTCTATACAGCCAGCCAGATCACCAATGTGAGTGCGTGACGCTGGTTTCACCCGCCAATGGAAGTCTCCGGTCTTTGGGTCGTAGTGCAGTGCGGTCTTTAGCAATTCCTGCGTCAGATCATCCTGACATTCCAATTCCCAATCGTCGAAGTTGTATAATTTCTCGTGCGAGTTTTTGTCACGATAGTTTGGACTGCGAACGGCCTCGCGCAAATTTGCGATGCGATTGTCCGCCGGATTCTTGTTGATGTGTTCGAGTTGATAGGTTGGGAATTGTCCATGGACGTAGAGCCACATCAACCGATGAATAAGGTGGCCCTCTCCATCAATCGTGATGGACCGATACTTTCCCGGTCCGTTATAACCGGCTCGCTTCCCGATCATGTCGGAACGCGAGCCGGGTTGTAGTCGCCAAGTGAACTCACCCGCCTTGGGATCGCAACGCAGAACCTCTATCAGGCGATCCCGAGTGAGCATTGGTTAGTCCTCTTCATTGGTTGCTCCTTGTTTGGTTGATCCAATCCTCAATCGTTGACTGGATGAGCGTGGCCAGCTTCGCTACGGTCTCCTCGCGGACTTGCAGCGGCTGATCAAACCAGTGCGGCTCATCCTGCAGGATGACCGCAGCGAGATTGTAGCAGCGATGGTCACAGGTCATCTCCTTATCGCTCCCTGTTGCCAGAAAATGGGGTGCGTGTTACCGCACCCCACTACGCTTTACGCTTTACGCTACGCGAAACGCATGACCGCCGATGTTTTCACGCCGACGATAGGCCATGAAACCGAGACCGGCGAATCCACACAGCATGTACAACCAAGTCGAAAGTTCGGGCACAGCCGCTGTCGGGATCGGAGCGGCGTCGATCCTGAAGTGTTCGAAGTCGTTGATCTTGCCAGTGAGACCAAGGTAGATGTCGATGTCCGTGATCACTTCACCCTTGCTTGTGGTGAAGTCGAACCCGTTCTGTTGGTTGCCGTTGCCAAGATTGTAGCCACCACCACCGAGCCCCGGCAGATTTCCAGCAAGGCCGGTGAAGTTGAACGTCTCTTCGTTACCAAGAGCGTCCACCGCCGACACGCGGAAGAACACATCACCAGTGCCCTTCAGCGAGAAAATATCCCGCGTGGTGCCAAGCAGGATCGAGTTGGTGCTGTCATAGACCGTGATGTCGAGATCGCGCGTATTGACGATCTTGATGTCATTGCCGTTCTGGGCACCAGAGAAGCCTTGAGTGCCGGACCTATCAAAGAACCGGACAACCTCGTTGTTCTGGCCGTTGAGGCGACCAAGAACAAGGCTGGAAGAAGCAACGCTGGTGAAAACAACATTGTTTCCCGTGCCACCCAGTCCGGTGGTGTCGAGCATAACGTCAGCGCTGGCGGGTGTTACCGCCACTAACCCAAGTAGTGCCGTGACTGCCAATAATTTTCTCATAGTATGATCTCCTAGCTAGGAAGTTGGTGCGGAATGCACCGCTCAAGGTCAGTCACTGGCCTTGGGCGGTGAACTCTGGGCGAGGGCGGCACGCATCAGGCGAAGGCGAAGCCTGCCTGCCGCAATGTAAAGAGCGTCATGGTTTCGGAACATGAACCGCCAGTCAGATACCTTGGCAATCCATAATCCGTTTTCTTTGTGCCTGCCCCACATCATTTGTCCTGCTCCGGTGCGAGGGCGGCGCTGGCGAGGGCTTTGCGGGCGATCCCCATCGCAGTGTGGTCGATTGTTATGTCATCAATCTTGTGCAGCGCCGCCTCCAGCGCCTCGATGCGGGTGCGTAACCTGATCACTTCATCCATTGAAGCACTCAGCATTGGTTCGGTCAGGTGATCATTGTCGCTCATGCTTCACCTCGCCATATCCGGTCGAGCACGTCATAGTCGTGCTGGGCGTACACCGGCAGGTAGCCCACCGACCTCCACCTGTCGTAATGCCGGTTGACCCGGTACATGCCGATGAAATACCTGACGTGCCGGATGATGGGCCAGCGTTTCATTTGTTCTGCTCCGGTGTGCCCCACGGCTCTATGACAGACTTGCCACAGCCAATGCCCGCGTCTGTCTCCGGTGCGAGGGCGGCATCAATAACAATAAGCAGAGCGGTGGAGTTTTGTTGGACTTCACAATCTTCATCTCCACCAGCATCAGAAACATACTGGCGTGCTTCCCGCAGCGCCGCCTCCAGCGCCTCGATGCGGGCTAAGGCATTTTTCAATTCAAAACCCAGTTCTGCTTCGTTCATTTGTCTTGCTCTGGTGCGATGCCTAACTTTCCGCGCGCCTCACGAAACCACACCGTCGCTTCATCAGGCATAAAGCCACCCTTGTTCGCCAAGATGACTTCAATTTCGTGAACGCTCAGACCACTGTTGCGGTACGGTTGATCAGCCATAATAGCGCGAAGGTTTGCGAAGCCGTTCGGCTCCCGCAGCGCCGCCTCCAGCGCCTCGATGCGGGCCTTGGCGTGCCCGATATACTTTTCCTTCAGATACAAACTGGCCTCCAACGTCGCGATGCGGTCGTTCTTCTGGCGGACAATTCGCGTGGTCATTTGTCCTGCTCCAGAATCATCGTCTGCACCTCCACCGATACTTTCCAACCATCACCTTCCGCATGTTGTGCCGCGTGCAGACGTTGCTCTCGGCGCTGGCGTAGACCTGCTTGCTTTTCTTGGCCGGTCGCTGCTCCCCCTCCTCGGTAGCAGCGACCGGCGGCGTTGCAACAGGCGCCTCGGGCACGATGCGCTCTGTCACTACCGGCTTGGACATCGCCGCCACCGGCGGCGCAACCATATCAATTTGCCTGACCATGTCTGTCTTCTTGACGACCGAGGTCTGCACTTCGTCCGCCACCTTCGGCACCTCGATGCGCTCATCTCCCGGCAGCCGCTGAATCGCGAACACCATCAGGAGCGAGGTCATCGCGGTGAAGGCGAGCACGAGCTTTGCAGGTGTCATGCTGCTACTCCCTTGCGGCAGCCACTCAGACAGCACACGCCACTGCGTTGGTATGCGCAGGCTCCTCGGCTCTATCGTGGTCAGGGAAGTCAACTATGTCCCCATCTTCTGCCTGAAGTCGGCGCAGGTTTCGCGGATCGCGCCTGACAGCGCGCTGACCTGCTCAATCAGGGCTTGGCTGTGCTTGCCCTTCTCGCGGATCGCCTCGGATGTTTCCTTGATGATCTTCATGTCGGCATCACACTCGACCAGCACCTCGGCCAGTTTGTTTGCGGTGTCGCGCACCATCGTGCTGGTCTCGGCAACCATCCGCTTCATGTCAGTGTCGTATTCGACCAGCTTGGCGGCGATCTGTTCTGCCATGCCCTTCACTGTCTTGCCCATGTCCTCGACGCACTGGGCGGTGGCTTCGTACTGAGTCATCACCGCTTCAGCCGACATGCGGCCGAGGTCGCTGAGATTGTGCTTGATTGGCATGGCTTTCGGATCGGTGAACTTGCGGGATAGCTCATGCTCGACCTCGTGGATAACATGCAGGCGGTCGTGCGGGATGACGGATGTGGTGGTCATTTGATTTTTTCCTCAGATGGCTTCGAAGATCGAGATGAATTCAGATGCGGTGGTATTGTTGTCGAAGCGCGCAATCACGCGCCCATGGCAATTGTTGTTCCGCATCTCGATCCCCTTCGCGTAGGAGTAGCGGAAGTAATACGCCTTGCCGGTTGCCAGCGATTTGAACCACGACACGTTGCCGATCTTGCCACCTTTGCGGTCGCTGATTTGCAGATCGGTACCGTACTCGGTGACCAACAGCTTCAGCATCCGGACGGCATCGGTGACGTTGCCGCCGTGATGGCGCGCTCGCACCATGACCGCGCCGACGTATTGGTTCATCGCTTGTGGGGTATTTATCAGCATTATTCTTTTGCTCCTTTGGTCCGTTGATAGCGTTGGTAGTAATCTTGAGCGAGTGCAAACGGATCAGCGATCCCGTGTGCGGCCCACCATGCAAGCTCGTCACCGTGATGGTGCTGAGCCATGTGGTGCTGGTGCCGGAGCGGCAAGGCCCAACGATCATCAGGCCTGCCCCATCCGCCGGTCTTGCCGTACTGGAATGACGTGGCACGCAAGTGCGCCGCGTCGCATGGTGGCGCCTGCAGACATCCGCAGGCGCAGCGCTGCTTGCGCAGCCAAGCGAGATAGCCGGGATCAGTTAGCCTCGGCTGTCTCTGTCTCAACGTCACCGTTTACCTTTCGGCGACTTGCGGTCTGGCGGGAAGATGTTGTCTTCTTGCCCTTCACCTTGCGCTGGCGCGGCTTGTTCTCCGGCAGGCTGACTGCGAACTGCTGAACCAGCGCTATGAAGGTTTCCGCTTCCGCCTTGGTCTCGATTGTCGTCGGGTCCACGTGCAGGAGCATCCGGCCCTCGCTCAGGGTCAGGAGCATCTTTGCGTTCTTCGGTACGTCCATCTGGGTCTTCCTTTATGATGTCACCCTCGATGATGTGGCTGCTACGCATTGACGCCTCGCGGGTCACGTGATCGGCGTCGAAGCCTCGGACGTGGGTCGCCTTGGCGTCCTTCAGCTTCTGTGCGTAGGCAGCAACCTTGTCGGCCACCGGGGTGACATCGGTGGCAGCCATGGCGTCGGCATAGTACGGGTCTTCCGGCGTGTAGGCGCCGAGGATCACGTCGGGGCAATAATTCCGGGCCCATTGCCGCGACGCCGAATAGAACAGCTGCACCTCCGGGTCCTTGTCCCACAGCGGCGAGCCTTTGACGTTTCCCTGCTCGTTGCGGCCGCGCGCGTCGCGCAGCTTACCCAGCGGCTGCGAGGTGTAGTCGTGCGGCTGCGTCTCTCCGTGGAAGGTGGCCCACACCTTGCAGCGCCGGTCGTCATCCTCCTCGCCGCCCTTTTCCCAGACACCGTTAACAAGATGTCCGATCTCGTAACGCATCCTCCCTTTGATCGGCGCGTTGCGCTCGATGATCGCGTGAATCATCTGGCTCTCATACGCGATGCGCTCGACGCCCTTGTTGCTCACCACGTAGGACTTGTTGATCACCGACATGATCGGCATGCGCCACTCCAGCGCCTGAAGGATCAGCGCGTGGCACACGCCCATCTTGCCGCGACAGTGCACCGGCACTGCCACCTCGCCGCGCGACAGCCGCAGGGCCATCACGTCAACGTCGTTGACAGTGTTGATCGTGACGCCGCCCAGCGTGGTGCCGATCTGAACAGCGGCGGCTTTCACCATGTCGGTGCGCTGCTCAATGTTCGCGAGATTATCTGCCATGTCAGGCATTCGGTTTGCTCCTTTTCTTCGGCTTCTTTGTCTGCTTCGCCGTCCAGTCTGCCGCGATCTTGCGTTCGCGTTCGACGTTCAGGTCCTTTTTCTTGACGAACTGTTCTTCATAGCCCATCGCGGTCACCACTGCAGCAACCGTATGGTGCTGCGGATTGCGCGTCGAACCATGGAACCAGCCGACTAAGGTTGCCTTCGAGACGTTCGAAAGCTCGTGCACGATGCCCAGTTTATCAAACAGTTTCTCGTCCTGCACAATGGTACGGACGCGGTCCACCACAGGATTTTTGTCCACGTACTGGTAGGTCCGATAGATGCGTACCCACTTAGCCATGCGCTTCACCGTTGGCCTTCGCCTTGGCGGTCAGCGTGTAGCCCTCGCCAACCTTCTTGATCAGGTTGTCCCGTTTGGCTCGGTCCATCACGCCTGACAGTGACTTGGGAGACATGCCGTGGCCACGCAGGATCGACTTCAACTCGGCGACCGGTAGCGGGCCCGAGCCCAGTGCCAGCCGTAGTAAAGCCGGACCCGATCCCGGCGCCGCCCGGCCGTTTGGACCACGCTGGACATCAGGAGCAGACAGCGCCGTCACCTGATACAGGCCCTCGGCGTTGCGCTTGAGACCGAGCTTGCCGATGGCATAATAGACGCGATGGTCCTTCATGCCGGTGGCGTTGATCAGGTCGCGCGACTTCATCGGGCCGTTGGCCAGCGCCTTGAGGATCGCCTCCTCCGGAGAGCCGTTCAACTCGGCTGCCGCCTGCTGCAGCTTCTCCTTGCCGGGCCCCTTGCCACCCTCCCCGAAATCCAGATCGAGCTTCGCCACGCCGGGCATGTCGTGCAGCTTGCGCAGCACGGTGCCGAGCGCGATCTCTTCTATCTCCAGTCTCACCGAAAAAGTCTTAGCCATTATACCAATCCTTCATGCGTCAATCTCGCCATGATGCGCTCGCGTTTGTCTTTGCCCATGCCCAGCGGCTGCAGCGGGTTGTCCTCGCCCGGCCCCGGCCAGTGTCCGGCCTTGATGCTCGCGCTGATCCTGCGCAGGCTGTCGCGGTTTTGCTGGCGGCCCAGCCCGAGATCAACGTCTGTCAGCGGCGCCATGCGCGCGCAGTACGGCGCCTTGGTCTCGACAAACATGCACATGAAGCCGTCAAACGGCTGGCCGAGTCCTTCGCAGACTTCGGCGATCAGCGCAGCCTGTTGATTGTAGCCATAGGTGTGGATGCTGTTCTGCAGCGCGACCGTTGTCACGTCGGCAGCGGTCTTCAGGTCTACGAACTCGGGACCGTCGGACGGGACCACATCGGGCCTGACTTTTAACCAAAGGTTGCTTTCTTGGTCCCAGAAGAAGCCAGACGTTTCGACATGGCCACGCAGCAAGCCATCCTTGACCAGCGCCAAGATGCGCAGCGACTCGGCCATCTTGACGATAGCGTTCAGTATCTTGACCGTGACGATGGTGAAGCCCTTGGCCTCATGAAACGCGACCCACTCCTTGCAGTAGTCGGCGCCCATGTGCCACTTCTTCATTTCGCCCTTCGGGCCCGGATATTCTTCGGGCTGCGCCGCATACTTCTGACGGAAGTTTGCTTCGCCGAGCAGGAGATAATGCGCGCAGCCGCCAAGCAGCATGGCGTTGGTGACCTCGCGCTCCTCGCGCTGCGGATTCTCGGCCCAGAACGCAAACATCTTCGCGGGCGAGTGGCTCCAGCACGTGCGCAAATCAGTGCTCGACACCGACGGGCCAGAGCACATTCCGGCGCTGTGATAGCGCTCAATGGGGATGTCGCTGACCCAACCGTTCTCTGTGATTGGCTTGCCATCCCATTTTCTGACTTCCACTTTTTTGCTCCTTTTTTGAAATTGTGGGGGTGAGCAACAGCGCTCACCCCCGATTAGCCTGCCTTGACCAGCACCACCCCGCCTCGCCGAAAAACGCCTCGACTAGATCGGACTGGACGGACCTTGCCTGCCTTGCCTTGGCACTCCAGACTAAGCCTCGCAACCGCCCGGCACGGACTAGCCGCGCATTGCGTCGCCACGCCTTGCCTGCCTTGCCTCGCCAGCCTCCCGACTAGCAATGCCTGAACTGACATCGCCACTCCGAGACCAGCCTTGCCAAGCCTGCCTTGCCATGGCTTGCAGTAACGCGACCAACCTAACCCAGATCAGCCGCGCCCCGCCGTGCCTGCCTTGCAGAGACCAGACGCGCATTGCCTTGCCTGACCAGAACACGACATGACACTCCCGACTCTGCCGCACCCAGCCCGGCCATGCCTGCCTTACACCGACGTGCCGGACACCGCCTTGCCGTAGAGTGCCAAGCCACGCCTGCCTTGCCTTGCCTTGCCTCGCCGCAACAGACCAAGCCTCGCCTGAACCTGACTGACCTAGCCACGTCGCGCCGCGCCACGCCTGCCTTGCCTTAGCCCTGCAGCGCTTTGCGATGCGAAGCCTGAACCAGACACGCCGTGCCTGCCTTGCCGTGCGCCGACTTACAACGCCATCGCCGCTCCGGGCCTTGACCGGACAAGCCATGCCTGCCTTGCCACGCGCGGACCTGCCTGACCGAGTCGAGTCATACAATGCCACGCCTCGCCTGCCTTGCCTTGCCTTGCTCGGCCTCGCCATGCCCCGACTTGCGCAGCCGGGCCTTGCCGTGCCTCGCCTGCCTTGCCATGCCTGACTACGGCCCCGACACGCCAAACCAGAACGAGCCATGACCTGCCTTGCCAATAGTCTTAACCTACGCGTGCCCCGGAAAACCGCCCGAAGCCTCGTACCGTGCGCGCCGCGCAGCGATCATTTCTCTTGCTTGCCTGATCGCGTTGCAGATATCACCGAATACCTCTAGCCGCCGCTCGTAAGCAGCTAGATCATTTTCCGCTTGCTTCAGCGCTATCGCCTGCAGCGCGCTGCTTTCGAGCACCTCCTGCACCGTGCGAATATTGCGACCGCCCTTTTCTGACAGGCTGATGAACGCAGGCAACCGCCTGTCGGCATCGCCCTTCTTCTCAGCGCGCTCGACAATATCAACGCAGCCGACAAGCTCGCGCGCCTGCTCCTGCCGATACTTTTCCGCCGCGATGGTGTCGCGCCATTCAAAGAAGCGATGCAGGTAGTGCTTGTTGTTGCGCGCAGCATCGAGCACGGTCTTTGAATTGCACCGGCCCTTGGTCTGCTCCCTGATTCTCGCCAGCGCCTCGCCGATCTTTTGTGGATCGGCTTTAGCGCCTCCCTTGATGACGAGAGGTTTGTCCTTAAAAACGTATCGGATCATGTTGTGATTACTCCGCTGCTTCCAGAATGTCGTCTTCCTCACGCTTCGGCAGCGGCCCCTTACCCGCCGCGAATTTTTCCCAAGCCTCACCCTCGGCGAGGTTGGCCATGCGGAACGCGCCAAACATGCCACGTTTTTCGTTGCGCCATTCGCCAATGCCCACCCCAGTGCCAGACTCGTTGATGAGGAAGCCAAGCTGCTGACCGTTGAGCACCGCGCTATTGAACTTGCCGGTGATTCTGACCGCCCAGTGCGTGAACTGTCCGCGATAGGCGAGCGATGCCTTCTTGTTCAGGCCAGCACCGACGCGAACCATGTCCTCGCGCATCTCCGGATCGCCGGAGTAGATGCGCACCAAGGGCATGTCACAAATCGCACCAGCGAGCGCTGGCCTGACGCGAACCAAATTTGCGTCGAGATAGAGTGCGCTCATCACGGTCGTGCGTGGCACGCCCTTGTCCTTGTGCGCGGCAGACAGAATCGCGTTCTTGATTCCGGTGACCGGGAAACCATAGATCGGTTTGCCTTTGACGTGGCCCATCTCATAGAGCGAGTTCACGAAGTCATCATGCGGATCGCGGGCTTCCTTGCCGCCCTTGGTACCCTTGACCTGCTTCTGCAGCATCTCCCGCTTGGCCTTCTCGGACCATGCGTGCGTGATCAGCGGCGTACCGCCAACCAGCCAGATGCGGAAATGCTGGTAGGCCACCTCGGTGGACATCAACTCGGCGAGGTTGATCACCCCCTTTGTTGTGATGGGGGCGGGCTTCTCGGTCTTCTTCTTCACTGCCATTTGGTCTCTTGCTCCTTTGAAAAATTGAAATTTGGATTTTGGCAACAATCAGCATATACGTAATAGAAATGTGATTGTAAACAGCTTCGTGCTTTGGCACATAGGCATTGATACGAGGTCGAACTTGATGAGCACAACCAGCAACGTCGTGTCACGCAGAAACCCCTTGATGAGCAAGTACATGAAGAGATCAGAGCGTGGTGAGCACCGGGACGACGTGATGAAAATGATTTTCGCACGGGCCGGGTTTGCGGCGGCGGTCGCCAAGCATCTCGGCATCTCACCGCAGAACGTCTCGGCGTGGAAACGAGTCCCGGCCCACCACGTGCTCGATCTGGCGCCGCTACTGGAGATGACACCCGAGCAGATTCGCCCGGACGTTTTCAAAAGGCGAGCTTGATGATCTGGACCGAAGAAGCGGACAGTCTGCTGATCAAGTTGTTCGACGAGGGCGGATCATACGGCTACGTCGCCGAGGGCATGAAGGCGAAGGGCTACAACGTCAGCCGCAATGCCATCGCCGGGCGCCGCTTTCGCATCGCGGAGAAACAGAATCCTTTCCGTCGCACTACATCGCAACCGACGAAGACAACGCCACCGAAAATTATCCATCCTATCAACCAGCCAAGGAGCACGCGCATGACCGACAAAGCAGCAACCCCGCAGGCTTCCGTCACAGAGAAAGACCTCGAAGCCCTTCGAGTGTGGAAAGGTGTCGATTACCTCGACCTGCCCGCCAACGGCTGCAAGGCAATTCTGGATCGACCACGCGCTGGAAAATGGTTGTTGCAAAAGGTCTGCGGAAAGCCACGCACCGTTGATGCCAACGGCTCACGGTCGAGCTATTGCCGGGTGCACCTGCGCCTGTACAGCAACCACAATGTCCGGAGGCTTGGTTGATCAGCCAGAAGACCAAGGACAAGCAGAAGCTCAGGGCGCGACGCGAGAAGGCACTAGCAAAGCAAATCCGCGCGCTGCCCAAGAAAAAATACTGCGTGATCTATGCGGACCCGGAGTGGCGGTTCGAACCGCGCTCCCGCATTACCGGGATGGATCGCGCTGCCGACAACCACTACGCCACCTCGTCGCTGGACATCATCAAGTCGCGCAACGTGCTGAGCATCGCCGCCCGGCACTGCGTGTTGTTTCTCTGGGCCACAGTGCCGATGCTGACGCAGGCGCTGGAGGTGATGAAGGCTTGGGGCTTCAAGTACAAATCGCACTGGGTCTGGCTCAAGGACAAGATCGGCACCGGATACTGGAATCGGAATACGCATGAGCTATTGCTGGTCGGTACCCGTGGCAGCATTCCGGCTCCGGCGCCGGGCACGCAATGGGCGTCGGTGATCACGTCGCCGCGCGGCAGGCACAGCGAGAAGCCGAGTGTCTTCTACGATATGATCGAGGCCTATTATCCGACGCTGCCCAAGATCGAGTTGAATGCCCGCAAGGTGCGTGTCAATTGGGATCGCTGGGGCGCCGAGGCGCCGAGGAGCAGGCGATGATAAAAACCAAGCCGACAACCAAGTACGACGCGCTGCACTACCTGCTCGGTCAGTACGGCGACAACCAGATGACGCGCGAGACATTCTGGCAGGAGATGAACGCGCGCGGCTACACGCAGGACGACATTGACAGCTGGTGCGAGCAATACCACGAACTCAACAGGAGGAAGGACGATGAGCGAGAAAAAGATCGGGCCACGCGAGGCGCAGCTGCGCGCAATGCGCGAGGCGAGGGTCGAGGCTAACAAGAAGATGATGGACAACGCCTTCAAGCAGAAAAAGACCGAGACCCGCAAGGGCGGCAAGGTGGTGGTGCAGTTCAAGCCGTCGAAGCGCAGCGGCAGGGGTCGCTAGGTGCCAAAGTGGTCAGAGGAGCAGCACGGGCGGTTCTTGCAGCGCCTCAAGGCGTCATCGGATGCGGTGTTCGCGGTCGCGAGGTATCAGCACAACCGAGGGCGCGGTGTGGAGATTCCGCCACTGAGACTGGCGCCCAGTGCGGCAGTGAATATGAAATATCTCGATGGTGGCGACCTGTTTATCCTGACCGACGACCGGCGCCTGCGTGTCGAGGTCAAGCATCGCCAGCGCCATTTTTCGTCAGCCGAAGACTGGCCTGATCCGCATGTCTTCGTCAGCAACGTCCCTGCGGTTGATCGCAACGGCGTGGTCTACGCCTACGCGGTTGTGAGTATCGACTTCGCTCATGCGGCGGTGATCTACGGATCGACCAAGCCAACGTGGTATATTGTCGAGCGCGTGCCGTCCAACACTGGCGTTGCCGAGCAGGTCTATTGCTGCCCGATGGAGAAGGTTGAATTCATCAAGCTGAACGAGGTTGCGGATGGATGATTTATTCGACGGTGATCCCGAGGACACCAAGAAGCTCCGCGATGAGGCGCTGCGCCGTGTCACCGAGCACGGCGGCAACTGGCAGCGTCGCGCGCTGATGGCGCTGCATCTGATCCCCGGCTTCGAGGGCACCGCCGAGGACATCAGGATCAGGCTGCGAATGAAAGGTCTCGAAAAGCCGCACCATCACAACGCATGGGGCGCCATGATCATGGAAGCGATCAAGCAGCGGCGCATCATAGAGAACGGCAAGCGGAAGCACATGAAGACGTTGCCAAGCCACGGCAGGGAGACCGACGTTTATGTTGTGCTGACGGCGCCGTTGCCAAAGCCATGAGAACCTTCACCGGCACGGTACTAGCGCTCGATCTCGCAACGACAACCGGCTGGGCGTTCGGTGCTCCCGGTCACCTGCCGGAGTTCGGCCACCTGCGCTTCACCAAGAAGGGCTCCTCGCGCGCCGAGACCTATCGCGCCTTTCGCAATTGGCTCGATATCACGTGGGGCAAACGCGGTGAGATGCCGGACTTGATCGTCTATGAGTCACCGGCGCTCAGCATGCACATGGGCGGCAAAACCAACATCGACACCACGCGGTTGTTGATGGGACTGGCTGAGCATCTGGAGGAGTGGGCCCACGGCAGATGCGATCTGCGCGAAGCCACGGCGTCACAGGTGCGCTGTCACTTCATCGGCCAGAACCTGCGCGCCTCGATTGCCAAGCCGATGGTGCTGGAGCGCTGTCAGGCGATGGGCTGGATGTGTGGCACCACCGACGAGAGCGATGCCTGCGCGCTGTGGGATTATCAATGTTGCTGGCTCGATCCGCAGATCGCGGCGAGATCAACGCCGCTGTTTTATCCGAAGCGCGGACCGACAACCTTCGAAGGGTAATAGGGGGCTGAATTCTCGAAGGCCGCCGGTCCTGCTTCAGTCAACAGAAGATCAAGATGCCTTGCGCGTCTGCTGCTGAGCGTTGTCGATCAGGCGCGTGAGCGACTGCTGACCGATATTGAATGCGTCGTGCCAGTAGGAAACGATCTGATTTCCCAGTGCCATCTGGCGCTGCCAGACTTCCATCTGCGCCGTGGCCAGTTCGGTGAACCGGGTGGCGCCATCCTGCACCAGATGCTCGACGGCTTTTTCTTCCCGGCGCCGGTCAAGGGTGTGGTTGGTGTTGCTCTGGGTCGCGTCCGTCATCAACAACTCCTTTGGTTGGACATTAAGGGTGGGGGGTTAGTGTCCGCCTTTAACCAACGCGCGAATCACTTGTCCAGTTGCACTGCGAAGAATTCACAGATTCTGTGTGACACGCGCGTGTAATTTGAAAGTGAGATTTAGCTGCGCGACTAAGACAGAAATGCTTCCCCAAAATATCGTAGGCCTCGCGTGACCTGCCACGAGATTTTGTGGCAAGCGATTCCAGTGTCGGGTAGCGGACATTTTTTTTGGGGGACGGAGTCAGATTCAGTTTGACGGCGGCGATGCTCGCGGCCCATCCTGAAAACAGCGAGGGCCAAGGCTGCGCAACACGAGCCTTGACCCTCATAATCCGACACCTTTGTTCAGAGCAAAGGCTGGATCGCCTGTGCGAACCATAATGGTCAAGCACAGCGCCTTCAAGCCCCCAGCCAAAACAAAGTTCCGGTCATCAACGTGATGGGAGCGGCATTCATTGCCGGTCCGGGTGCGCGATTGGTGGTTGCAATGAGCCCGGACGAGCGGCGCGTGTACAGCGCAGTTTTCCCCACCTGCTCCTTGAGTCCTGTTCTCTCCGCTGGGTTTCTCAGCGGTCTGCGGGAGCAATGGCGAACACTGGGATTCGCTACTGTGGGGAGTAAGTGGGGGAAACCTTAGCCAGAGGCTACCAGTGAAGGAAGTAAGGAAAAAGAAGACAGTAGTAGTTGTTGAAAGAGTCTGATGGCCCACAACCAAAAGGAGCACACCGTGAGCGAACAATTTCTCGTCAGGAAGCGAGGATTAAAACCAAAGGCCCACTACTGGAATGACGGAGACACGCTTTGCCGAATGGCATCGACCGGTGGGCTAAAATTATCCCGCTACTCCCTCCGCGAGAGCAACGACGGCAAGGAGATTTGCTGGATGTGCCTGCAGCGAAAGGAGCCGCGTCTTGACCGTCATGCGATGCACGAAGTGCGATGTTGAGCACGAGGTCGATACCAACCAGATCGGTTGGTCAACGATGTGCGAGGCCTGCCGTCCAGCATGGGGCATCAAGCAGCGAAGCTGGATGGCCGAGAAGATGAAGGAGCACAAGAAGCGGAAGCAAAGGAGCAAACGAAATGGATGAGGAGGAATCCCACCGCGAGTTTTTACTGCAGGCCCTGCGCGCCGGAGCGCTGCGTTGCCGGGTGATGAACGCCGATCTTGAGACCATCGGCATTGCCCTGAAGGCCAATTTGATCGGCGCCGACACGGCGGTAGCGTGGATTCGCGAGTCAAATTTGATGTGGGTTGTCGGCGCCATCCCTGACGCCGTTGGCAAGGTCGCTCGCACCGCAGAGCCAACGCTCACGGTCCAGATCGAGGAGATGGCCGATGCCGGATGATCCAGTAAGCTACGCCGCTGATCGAGCGAAGTACCTGCGAGAATTGTCCGAGCGTATCGGTGACGTGCTGCAGCGGGAGCGGCTCCCCGATGCGGTGTTCTCGTGTCTCTGGTGCATCGCTCACGCGGTTCAGCAGATGACGCCCGAGGACAAGAAGGCGGTGCGGCCGATGATGTTGAAATTTTCCGAAGAGATCAAAAAGGAGTTGAGGTGATGGATTTCGGTGGTGCAATTCACACGATGAAGGGTGGCGACAGCGTGTATCGCCAGTCATGGGCGCGCGGCATCTTCCTGATGATTCAGAAGCCGGACGACCATTCCAAGATGACGCGGCCCTTCATCTATCAACAGTCGGGTGAGATGGACAGCGGCGTCTGTGTGCCGTGGACGCCAACGCAGGAGGACATGCTGACAGAAGACTGGGCGATGGGAGTCGGCTGATTTAGCCGGGCTAAAAAAAGGAGCAAAACGATGAAGACATTGAGAGACGACCAGCAAGATGCGCTGGAGGCGTTACGCGACGCGGTCAAGGAGGGGCGCCGTCGCATCTGCATGCAGGCCTCAACCGGCTTCGGCAAGACGGTGCTGGCTGCCGCACTGGTGAACAGCGCATTGCAACGCAAGAAGCGTGTGCTGTTCACGGTGCCAGCGCTCGACCTGATCGACCAGACCATGGCGATGTTCGCCAGCCAAGGCATCACCGAGGTCGGCGTGATCCAAGCCGACAACCCGAATTACGATTGGGTGCAGCCGGTCCAGATCGCTAGTGTACAAACACTGATGAAGCGGCAGATTCCAAAGGCCGACGTGGTGCTGATCGACGAGTGCCACATCTGGTTCAAGTTTTACGAGCGCTGGGTAGGCACCAAGGATTTCTGGAAGCCGGAATGGGCCAACGTGCCGTTCATCGGTCTCTCCGCGACGCCGTGGACCAAGGGGCTCGGTGACTGGTTCGACCACTTCCATAAGGCCTCGACCACGCAAGGCATGATCGACGCCGGGCACCTGTCGCCGTTCCGGGTCTATGCGCCGACGCACCCTGACCTGTCAGGCATCAAGATGACGGCAGGCGACTACAACGAGAAGCAATTGGCCGCGCGCATGAACACCTCGCGGCTGACCGGTGACGCGGTGCAGACGTGGCTGCAGCTGGGCGAGGGACGGCCGACGCTGTGCTATGGCGTTGACCGGCTGCATGCCAAGGCACTGCAGCAACAGTTCATCGCTGCCGGGGTGAAGTGCGGCTATCAGGACGGCGACACGCCAGACGCCAGCAAATGGCGCAAGCTGAAGGACAAGGACGGCATCATCATCGGTCGCGAGTTGGTCGAGGGCCGCAAGGCGGTCAGGGAGAAATTCCACAACGGTGAATATCAGGTGGTGTGCAACGTCGGCACACTGACCACCGGCATTGACTGGGATGTGCGCTGCATCGTGATGTGCAGGCCAACGCGCTCCGACATGTTGTTCACCCAGATCATCGGGCGCGGCCTGCGCAATGCTCCGGGCAAGGACGACTGCCTGATCCTCGATCACAGCGACAACCACATGCGGCTCGGCTTCGTGACCGACATTGATGAGAGTTACACCGGGCTGCGCAAGGGCAAGACACCGGAGCACGAGAACCGCACCGAGGGCATCCGGCTGCCCAAGGAATGCCCGAAGTGCGCCTACCTGAAGCCACCGAAGATGGCGCAGTGTCCGGGCTGCGGCTTCGTGGCGCAGGCGGTCAGCAAGATCAAGCCGGACGCTGGCGAGCTTCGCGCGCTGAAGCCGCCGCCGAAGCCGAAGCCGGTGCCGCCGGTTCTTTGGAGCATGGAGGAGAAACGCATCTTCCTTGCCGAGCTACAGTTCTACGGGCGCCGACAGGGCTATCAGAAGGGCTGGGCCTCGAACCAGTACCGCGAGCGCTTCGGGGTTTGGCCAGCGGTGGGCGAGGTCATTCCGCTGCCGCCATCGCCCGATACGTTGAGCTGGATCAAGTCTCGGCAGATTGCATACGCCAAAGCCAAAGCGAAGGAGAATGTGAATTGGACCAGTCAGTGGAGCCGATAGAACTACTGGAGAAGACCTCGCTCTGGTTCACTACGTCAGTTCGAGACGACGACATCGAGCACGAGCGGCAGCAATTAGAGGCGACGTATGATCGTCAGATCGCGCTGTATCGGGTGACGCACGAAATGCGTTCGGGAGTTAATTGCACCTTGGTTGAATGGAGGGTTTTATGAAAAGGAAGAGCAACAATGAGTGTAACTCATATGGCAACGCTGCCGGATCAGATAGCCGAGGTCCGCCGGGAGATTGAGATGCGCAGGCGGACATACTTGCGCATGATTGATCAAGGTCGGATGACGAAGGACGACGCAACCACCAAGACCTCGGTGATGGTCGCGGTGCTGCATACGTTGGAGCGGGCGCGGGAGGAGGCAAACAGCAGAAGCAATAATGGAGCCCACCATGAGTTTAGCGGAGAGACCAGAGAGTCGGTTTGAGTTCGAAGAGGTGGCGACCACAGTCGAAGAACGGTCGAGCGGATGGTGGCTGGTGATCAAGCGGCTCGGGTTATCGCTCTGGGTTGGCACCGAGCGGCCAGCGATCCAGTCGGGGGATTTGCTTTCCATCTCGATCAAGAAGCTGCCGGGGTTGCCGGAGCACTGATAGGTGTCTATGTTCTGCGCTTCCATGCGCCACCGCCTCGGCGGTGATGAGGCTCGGTGAGGTTTGCTCCTTTACTCGACCTTGAGCATTGGACCGGGCGGGCGGCAGGTGAAAGCCTGTCGCCCGTCTGCGTATCTCACGCCTGACAACATCCTGTCAGGCGTCACCCGGAGGAAACAACAAAATGAACATCAGGGAAACGGCGCAGAAAATCCAGAAGCTCAGGCAGACCATCGGCAAGATCAGGGACGCGCGCGGCAACGAGCAGCAGATGGATCAGGCGCTCACCGAAGCCGAGCAGCAGGCAGACCAGTTGTCGCAGGAAGCACAGCTGGACGAACCGAAGCAGGGCGGCTAAGAACGAATCTCTAGCTAGGGGATTTGGACACAAAAAAAGGCCCCGCCTGTCATTGCTGACAGACGGGGCCTTTTTCATTTCAGTTTTTTGGTGCTGAGCAGCATGACGTTTTCAGGCGTGATGCGGTGCGCCACCATCACCCGCAACAGCAAGTCAGCGCTGATCGGGATCGGGTGCTTGTCCTTGATCCAGCGCCGTGACGTGGTCTCGTTGACACCGAGAAGCCTTGCGGCGCCAGCCTGAGACAGGCCGAGTCTGCGGATCGCTGCTCGGTATTCGTTGCCGGTCATTGTGCATTCCTCTTACCTCGTGAAGGGTGGGCCACCGTAGCGGCCTTGGTTAAGCTCAGGCGGGACACGGATGTATCCGCCATTGGCGAGCGCGGCGCCAGCTGGACCGAAGTCCACCGGGACACAGCTTCCCGAGACCTTCATGGTGACGCGGTGTCCGCCGATCTCCTGCGACGGAGGGTTCTGGTAGAAACTGCGCAACACCCACTGGCATTGATCTTCGCTGGGCCAGTTCGAATTCTCGGACGTGACGGCAATGCCGCCGGTGTCAGTGATCGCCAGCACCGATACCAAGAGGCGCCAGATCATTTTGATTTCTCCCTTATGATGAGTTTGCGGACGGCGGCCTTGTCCCTCGCGTTGAGGGTGCCGAGGATGGCGTCGAAGACCCGGCAGATGGCCTGCTCTTCTGTGATGTCCTCCTCGCTCATGTCGATGTGATAGGCCGCGCCTGCGATCATGTCGGAGGCGACGGCCAGCATGATCGCGGCGGTGTCGGTTTCGTCTTCCAGCACCTGAGTGACCAGCACCACCTGCTTGCGGACGCGATCAACCGTCAGCTTGGCAAGGTCAAGCAGGATACGCTCCTGCATTTTTTCACTTGTCATCTCGCGGTGCTCCCTCCTGTTGCGGCTCATCGTCCAAGAAATGATGAACCTGCGGCGTGTCCTTTGGCGGGTTGTGCTGGTCAATCGCGACCAGCATCGTGCACAGACGATCTCGGGTTAATATGATTTTTCCTTTCTCGTTGCCGTCATCGTCGTTTAGAAAGATGTGAACTCTTGGGTCGCCTTCCGTGACGAGCCACCTCATCTTAATCATTTGCGCTGCTCCTTAGTGGCGCCGGTCTGTTGGCCGCGCTCGTTGTAGAAGGTGGTCGTGCCGTTTGACGTACTCGACCGGCCGGTGTTCTGGCCGCGCTCATTGTAGAACGTAGTGTTGCCTCGCGTGTCGGTGGAGGAGCGGCCGGTGTTGCGCCCCATGTTGTCCTGATAGGTGCGGTTGATGGTCTGGCCGTGTGCCTTGTTGCCCCATATCTGCGGGCCGAAGATTTGTTCGGCCATAAAGCAGCCAAAGCCGATGGCAACGGAAACCAGAAACAGAAACACCGCGATCTTGAACAGCCCCTTCAGGAAGTCTTTGAAGTCGAAGCCGGACGGTGCGTTGTTGACGACGTGGCAGAACACTATGAATTTTAATAGCTCAGTCATTGCAGGATGCTCCTTTGGTGGTTGATGAAGTGAAACAGATCGACGGCATCCTGATCGGTGATCGTGATGCCGATGCTCTCCGCATACTCGATCACCATCATGGTGATCTGTGACGCGGGTTGCTGCCCTCGTTTGCGTTGCCGAAGCCACGCCACGAGCGCAGTCATGTCTTGGTCGTTCATTGCAGGCTTGCTCCTTTGGTCAGTAGTAGTTCAACAGAAACAGCGTCACGATGACGATGGCGGCAAACAGCGCCGCCAACGACATCAGCCATATATCCTCGGGTAACATGGCATCAGGCCGCACTTTCTTGCTGCGGCAGCGCGCCCATCTCGATCAGGGTATCGAGCAGGAGTTGCTGCCGGTCGCAGTAGGAGACCAGCGCCTCGCGTCGCAGCGAGATGCAGAGCCTCGGGTGGTACACGTCGTCGGCGCCTGTATTCCAGAAGCGCCGCGTCACAGTCGCCGAGGCATGCGTCAGAACCGCGACATCGTCTGACAACGGCGTGTCAAGCCGCAGCACCGCCCCGCGTCTGCAGATGAACTGGGTAAAGTCGCAGGTGTGCAGCACGTAGCCGGTCGGGCCGTCTTCCATGACGGCCCTCGCGGTCTCGATGCTGGTCAGGATGGTCCGGGCCATCTCGGTCGGGGTCACGGCAGGTGCTCCTGCTCGTGCACCATCTTGAGCCCGGAGGCGTCGAGCAGGCGCCGCAGCTGCTTGCCCATGGCGATGTATTGCTCCACCACGTTGCCGTAGGGCGGCAGCTGGCGGGCCCGGCGGATGTCCTCGAACATCAGCAAGGTATCCTGCACGGCAGTGACCAGCGGCTGCAGGTCCCTGCGTAGTTCGTCCCGCCCGGCCTTGCGCCCGGCGTCGTAGTCGCTGCTCATGTTTGCTCCCTTTGAAAAGAAAAACCCGGCAGCGGGATTGCTGCCGGGCTGAGTTTAATGTCAGCCGTTGCGGATCAGGTCCAGTGCTGCTTTGCCGCTGACCGGCATTCTTTTGGTTTCTCCACTCTTCTTTGCCTTCATCTTGGCGATGCGCCCGGCCGCCTTGGCCTTCTTGGTGGCGGCCTGCTCCTCGCGGATTGCCTCGGCTGCGGCGTCGATCATCTCATCGGCGGCCGCCTCCTTTGCCCGCTTCAGAAAGTCGGGGATATCAGGCACCGGCTCGAACGTCAGCTTGACATCGTTCGGGTTGGTGACCGGGTGCGAGGTGACCTTGACCAAGGGCATACCGGCATCCTCGGCAGCCTCCCTGATCGCCGGGCCGAGCGTGGCGCCGAAGTCAGCGAGGGCAGCATGGGCACGCGGGCGCTTGCTCCGCTCGATGTGGCCCTTGACCGCAGCCACCAGCGTGGAGGCCGGGACCTTGGCCGCCAGTCGCTTGCGTCGCTTCTCCAGCGTGCCGAGCGTGTTGACCGCTCGCCGTAGCCGGGTCTTCCATCGCGCGATGCTCGCGTCGAGTTGCTCGATGGTCTCTTTCTTCTTTCGTGCCATGGTTGGCTCCTTTGGTTGACGATGGGCACAGTATAGCAAACGCACTTCCGCCAAATCGCAGAACGTTGCGATCAGCGTGCAGCATCCGCTGCTATACAAGCAGCAGCTGTTGCGATTTCGAAAACTTGACACGGGAAAAACATAGGGTGAGACGCGCGTGAACCGCGCGCCTCGTGATCGTAAACGCCGACAGTATAGCGGCGCCGTCGGCGAAAATAATTATTCGTCGTCGTTTTCTTTCTCGCCTTCTCCCTCGAAGGCCTCGATGCATTCCTCGCAGAGATACTCATCGACGGCGCGGCAGTAGTAGAGTTCGGTGACGCGCGGGCAGCGCTGGCAGCGATGGGTCATGGGTCCGGTCATGCTCGCTCCTCCAGCATGTCACCGGCGCGCTTGAGCCCGGAGGAATAGCCCTCGTACCAGCCCTCGACGAATTCGCGAGCGACCAGCATCTTGAGCCGCCGCTCGCTGTCGTTCTGATACGACCAGCCGCGCACCTCGGCGCCGTTGATCGAGACGGTGATTTCGCCTGCGTCGTTGTCGATCAGGCGTGGTCTGTCCTGTGTCATTGGTTGCTCCTTTCTCACAGGATGTAATCAGCGGGGCGGGCCTCACCGGCGGCGAACCATTTGCGCTCCACCAAATAGCACGCGGCCAACTCCTCGGCCTCGGCATCGTCGATGCGAACGTCGAGGTAAGACCAGACCGCGACGAACAGCGGCTCGAAGCCGCACTGCCAGCCAACCAGCCGTGCGTTGGCGGGCATGTCCTCGATGGATCGCTCGCTCATCGCATCGTCGATGCAGAACGAGACGTAGGGCAACGCCTGTTCGCGCTGCTCGATGGTGCCGCTCCCCCGGTAGAGATCGCGGGCGAGCTTGAGGTAGTGAGATTTCATTTCGTCCATTTGGTTGCTCCTTTTGGTGGTTGTCATGGCCAGCGCCAGCCATCTGCTTCATCATCCCACGTCATGCCGTCTGGGATCAGCCAGCAATCGCCTTCTTGATAGACGCGATACTTGTTGCCGTTGTCATCGGTGACGACGGCGTGGTCGCAGACATCGCCCCACGCATCCCAGTACTCGGAATGATCGGGACCGGCCGCGAGTGCGGCCCAGTCCTCGTCGCTCACGCCAGTGACACGCTCGCGCGCCACGTTGGAGGTGAAGTCACGCGGGATGTAGACGCCGCGCGCGTCGCTCAGGATCAGTACAGGATCAGGTCTCTCAGTCATCGTGTTGCTCCTTTGGGTTTACGGTGTAGACAATGGCCTTGACGACCTCGGTGCCGCTCCAGCAATTGAGCAGGAGCAGCACGTTGTCTTTGGTGGCGGGCACGTAGATGCATTCTATCGCGACGGGGCCACCGCGCTCGTTGGCGGCCCACTGGGCGGCCAGCTTGGCGCTGGCCAGCGTGGCATGATAGCGGGCGGGATCGCCAGCCAGTTCGAGTTCGTCGCAGGCGTCAACGTAATAGAACCTCACGTGACATCTCCCTCATAGGTGTTGACGAAAATGCCGAGCGCACCGAGTTGGTTGCTGGCCTCGATGTGCTCCTGCCGGTAGCGGTTGAACTTCGCGTTATCAAATTTGTCGTCGTCGTCGTTCAGGACGCGGTTGACGCCGTCCTGCGCCACCGAGCGCGCGGTGATCAGGCGGCTGATCAACTGTGCGGTGTTGAGGTCGAGCGGCTGCGGCGGCTCTGGTTCGCTGTGCAAGGCACGGTCGATCATTGCGAGTATTGCGTTGGCGTCGAGTCTGGTTGGGTCAATCATTTGGTTTGCTCCTTTGGGGTCTTGATGAAAGCACGAATGCGAACCTGCAGCGCAGTCTCACTGCTACGCTTCAGGCTGCGCCAGTATGCCGAGCGCGGGCTGCGCTGCATGACGCGCGGTTCGCCCTGCTTGATGCGAACCTCAACGTCACCGGTGGTGCCGCTGACGCGATAGGTCTTGTTGTTGTACTGAACGATCATGGCTTGCTCCTTTGAATGGAAACCGGCGGCACGATTGCCGCCGGGTCTTTGTCAGTGAACGCCAACGTCGATGCAGCGTGCGCCCCACGGGGCGGTCTCCATCAGGCGCCTGACGTTCTGCGGGTAGCCGTGCACGGCGAACAGCACCGGGCACTGCGGTTCGTCACCGCACGACTTGTAGAATTCCAAGTCGGTGAAGCAGATGATCAGCGAGGCGTCATCGTGCTCGGTTGCCACGTAGTCGAACAGCGGCGCCATGTCGGTGCCGCCACCGCCTCGGGGGTCGAACTCGATTTCGTCGCCGCTGTTGTACTCATCCACGCGAGTAACCCGCGTGTCGCCATAGATCGCGATGACCTGATCGACCACGCCGTCATCGAGCAGCGCCTGAGCTTCATCGTTGACGAGGGCCAGCGCGACTTGGTCGCACGAGCCCGAGGTGTCGATCAGGAAGCATGCCTTGTTGACGCCGTCCTTCTGGGTGGACGGCAGGATCAGGCCGCGACCCATGAAGCGCCGGTTCGGTCTTGACCAAGTCTCGACCCTGAGCGCGCCCTGCTCCGCGAATTCGCGAAGCTCATCCCGCCAATCGCGCGGCGGTGAATTGGCGCGCTCGATGTCGCGGGAGACGTAGCCGGGCAGCTGGCCAGCGGCCTTCGCCATCGACACCGCCTGCCGGACCTTGCGCTCCCAGTCGCTGTCCTGTTCGGCGATCTCGTTGGCATCGCCAACCGAGTCCAGCACCTGACCGCACTGGCCGGGATCGCCGGAGGCTGCCGGATCGGGCGAACCGGATTGCTCCGGCTCGCCTTCACCGTCGGCCTCGCCTGCCTCGCCGAGCCGTGGCTCGCCAGTGCATGCCAAGCCACGCCGCGCCTTGCCATCAGCACCGTTGCCGGTGCCGTCGCCGGGTTCGGTGCCCGGTTCATCACCGGACGCCTCGCCAGCCTCGTTGCCAGCCTCGCCGGGTGAGTTCCCGGCGCCGGGGGCATCTTCCTGCCCCTCATCGCCTTCGCCCTCACCAGCGGCCTCGCCAGCGGTTCCATCGTCGCCCTGTCCGGGCTCATCCGGGTTCTGTCCGGGTTCGTCCGGGTTCTGATCCGGGTTGGTGTCGTCGCCGGGCTGCTCGGGCTCGGGTTGCGGCTGCCGCGAATCCAGTTCGCGCGATCTATAAATATCCTCGGCTGACATGCCGCGATACTTCGGGTCGATCAGCGCGCCCTTCGGCAACGTGAAGCCCTCGTCGATCAGGTCGATGTTGATCGCGTAGTCGCAGGCGATATTCCAAAGCTCGGGATCGCGCCCGTTGCGACGCGTGCCGTGATGGCGCGCATCGTGTTCTGATTCGTGCACCTGCACGCCGAGCACTTCGTCCTCGGTCAGTTCAGAGATGAACTTCGGATTCCAGAAGTGCTGCTTGCCGTTGGTGGCGGCGGTCGGAAACTTTTCCGAGATCACCGGCTCGACGTTGGCGACCAGCACGCCGTAGAATTTGCGCTCCAGTGATAACCGGACGCGCGCCTTCTCGATGCGTGACATCGCTTTGGTGTTGAGGTCTGACATGGTTTGCTCCTTTGTTGATTGATGGTCACTGTGATGCAGCGGGACATGCCCGCTGCACTCAGTGATCAGCCGAATAGTCCGGAGACTGCGGCAACGATTTCGTCTGCGGACTTCTGCACGGCTTCGCGGGCGCCGTCGTTTTCGCGCAGGCTCTTGGCGTCCTCGGTGCAAAGCTCGGCTTTGATCCGCTTGGCGATCTCATCGAGCTTGGCATCGCCCACCAGATTGAAGGCGGGCAACAGATCGGCGAGTTCGCGAACGTTCTCGACTAGCGAGTCCCTGAACACGCCGCCTAACTCGCCGGGCGCCCGGTTCGAGTAGGCCGTCAGCTTGTTGGCCATGTGGCCAACCACCGAGACGATCCGTTCGACCGTGTGCGCCATCGCCTTGTCAACCACCGTGGAGGTGGTGACCTGCAGCTGCGCCCTGATCTCAGCCACCGTGTCATCGTCCAGCTCGCTGCGGAAGTCGGCAGCGTCGGGGAATGGCAGGATGGTCAGATCAAGATTGAACTTGCTGCGGATGTCATCGGCCGACGGGTAGTCGCCGTCATTGAACAGGCCGTTCAGCGCCTTCTTGCGCTCCTCGACGAATGCCGGGTAGGCCGCACAGAAGCGGTCGGCGGCATCGTTGAATTCACGCTTCAGGGTGCGAAACTCATCACTGAATTTCGAGAACAGCGCGTTGGGCAGAATGCGCGGGCCATCGTCGGCCCACGGCTGCGTCATCTTGTAGTGCAGCATGCGCGCCTTGCTCACCATGCCGGTGAGTTCAGCCAGATGCTCGGAGGCGATGAGCAGCTTGTTGTAGCGCCCGGCGTCGTCGGCCGCGTGATACTTGCGGTTGGTTTCGTCGGTGACCTTGCGGTCGAGCTTGCGGGCAGTCCACTGCGAGATGTTGACCGAGACCAGAACGGCCTTGCGTGACAACGGCGTGGTGATTTGCATCGAGTTCATGGTGTTGCTCCTTTGAGAATGAAAAGCGGCGCCGGGATTGGCGCCGCTGCTCGATCACTGGATGACCAAGTCTTGGTTGGCGACGGCCCACTGACCGTAGGTCGCCGTGTTTTTTAGTTTGGCATCGCGCAGCGTTGCGTCGTGCACCACGAGGATTTGTGATTCACGCGGCAGTCGCTGGGCGTATTCGACGATGGCCGGGAAGGTCTTCTTGGTGGCCATGCGACCGAGCGCCGTGCAGATCGCAAACCGGACGCTCGGCTCGGTCGGCACTTTCGCGTCGGCCGGGTTGGTGAGGATGTCGTCGAGCGAGCCGATGGAATTGTAGAGGTCGATGAAGCCATCAAGCTCGGCAGCGTAGGCATCACCGACATGGGCAGCGAATAGCCGCATGCGGTGTTGCTTCGGCGCCGTGACGTACTTGCCGCAGCGCGTCCACGACCGTGGAGTCGGAAACGCGTTCTCATCGCCCTTCGGCATGACGTGCAGCACGTCCTGACCGCGCAGGCGGATGAAGGCGACCAGTTCAGGCGGCACGTCGTTGGCCGTGGCCCAGTTGGTCCACGATGCGACATCGGCCTCGACGAATATGTGCGCGAAACGATTGCGCAGCGCGGTCGGCATCCGTTGCGCCGAGGCGCGGTCACCGACGCGGTTACCTGCCGCGACGATCACCCAGCCCTTGGGCAGGTGGTAGTCACCGACGCAGCGATCCAAGATCAGTTGGAACATGACCGCCATCATCTGCGGCGAGCCGGTGTTGATTTCGTCGATGAACAAGATGCCGAATTCGCCATCACGCTCGACCTGCGGCAGTTCGTCGGGGACGAACCATCGCGTCTTGCCGGTCACCATGTCGGGCACCGGGATGCCGCGCACGTCAACCGGCTCACGAATGTTGGTGCGGAATTCAATCACCTTGCGGTTGGTCGCCAGCCCAAGCTGGCGGACGATGTCCGACTTGCCGACGCCGGGTGGGCCCCAGATCATCACGGGGTCACCGGCGTCGGTCATGAAGCGCAGCATGATCGCTGCTTCGGAAACGGAAACGGTGTGCTCTTTAACGGAGAGGTTTGCCATGTTGGTTGCTCCTTTGATGGCAGGTGGGTTGGTAGTGCATCTTGTCGCGGCGCTGCGGGCTTGAATTGCAAACTGCGTTGTCCCGGTTGGCGCCGCGAAGTAGATGCACTCGCTCGTAAGCGAGTGGAATTTGTTGTGAATGTTTGGAGGCTGTCTGTTCAGCCACGTCGGCCCCCAGTCTGGGCCGTTACAGCCGCGTGGCCAGCCAATGAGGCGTCCCGCGAATTCACCGCCTCAATGCCGCTTCGGGGTTATCGTGGATGGTCTGCCTGACCTGCTGCGCGATCTCCGCACAAATGTTTCCACGTTTTCCCCGCCTCACTGAGACGACCCGCTTTTTTCCATGACAGCCGCCGCCGAGGTGGTGCGCGCTCAGGCCGGGTTTGCTGGGTCCCGGTGTGGGCGCCGGGGTTGCTAGAGGCCCGGTGCCGCCCGGCTGGTAAATGAACCAACCGTAGGACTAGATATACGGGCACCGTGCCCGGTATTCAAGAGCGGCGTGTGATATATGATATTGAGCAATATCAAGCACTTAGGAGGATATCTCGGGCGTGGCGCCCTGTGCACCATGCCGAATGACACGTTCGTGCCAGACAACCCGGGGTGCCCTCGGAGCCAGATTGACGGCGCCGCGCGCGTCGTTCAGCGTGCGCACAGTGATTCGCCAAGCATCGCCGGGGAGACATCGCGTTGACGTTCTGGACCGTGGTGCAAGCACAGCCGATGAACGAGCGCCGAGTGATCATGCATCTCGACCGGCAAGGCTTCACGCACTACGCACCGCGCGAAAAAATCACTCGCGTCACACGCGGCCGCCGCATCCCGTCATCGCGCTACATCTTCCCGCGCTATCTGTTCGTGCTGATCGAGGAGGGATGGCACCGGCTGTTCTCCACCTTCGGTGTCACCAAGGTGTTGATGAACGGCCAAGAGCCCGCACGATTGCCCGATGACTTCGTCACCAAGATGAAAGCCTCAGAGCGCAACGGGCTGATCGAGCTACCGAAGAAATCCAACTTCACCAAGGGACAGGCAGTCCAAGTCACCGGCGGCCTGTTCATTGGATGCAAAGGTCTCTACCAAGGCGCGACCTCCCAGCAACGGGAGGTCGTTTTGCTGAATACACTGGGTCGAATGGAATTAGCGTCCGGTCTCCTGCGCTGATGATGAGAGAGACATGTGTCGTGGCTGATCGGAATCGTTGATTCCGTGGACCGCCGGTAGGCCCTCAAAAAACCCGCTCCACTAAATTAGTGAGGACTTCACAATGGCAAAGGCAGCCAAGGCTGTTGCGCAACCCAAGACGCCGAAGAACTTGTTTCAACCCGGCCACGAGAAGAAGGGCGGCCGCAAGATCGGCTCGGGCAATCACGTCACCCGCGTGCTCAAGGAAGCGATCATGATCGCCGCCGAGATGGAGGGCTCCGATTGCTGTGGCACGGGCAAGCTGATCGGGTATCTTAGACGCGTGGCACGTGACGACAGCCGCACCTTCTGCATGCTGCTCGGGCGCCTGATCCCGGTGCAGGAGAACAATCAGACCGACGTGCGGGTAGAGGTGACCTACCGCAGCGTCGAGGAAATCCGCCGTGAACTGGAAAGCCGGGGTATCGACATCCGGCTGCTCAACCCACCCGAGATCGACAACGAGGAGGAGTTCGAAGATGCGTTGGAGGACGCCAACCAAGATTGACCCCACCCAGCTATTAGACCTGACCGAGGCCGACGAGATCATCAGAGACTACCGAAACGGCGAGTTCGACCGCGCCGAGTTACGCAAAAAGCTGTTGCTGGAGGCCAACGTCCCGGCCGATGCTCTAGAAGACGCCGTGGCGGATGCAGACAATGGTCCAGTTTCTTCCAGTCAAGACTGAGTTCAACTCGACCGAGTTAGCGCTGACTGAGGAGTTGGCAGGCTCCAATGCCCGCAAGCACTTCAAGCATTTCAGGCGCCTGATCCGGCCCAAGATGCTGGACGCGTGGTGGCAAGAGGATGTTGCCAAGCACCTGATGACGTTCTGGGACGACCTTGTCGCAGGCAAGCGCCCGGCCATGGTGCTGCAGGCGCCACCGCAGCACGGCAAGACCGAGCAGGTGAGCGACTTCGTGGCATGGGTGGCCGGGATGAACCCGGACCTGAAAACCATCTTTGCCAGCTACTCGGAAGACCTCGGCGTCCGGGTGAACCTGTCGCTGCAGCGCATCTTCGACAGCCCCAACTACAAGCTGGCGTTCAGGAAGACCAAGCTGAACGACACCAACACCGCGATGGAGGGCTCGGGCCGGTGGATGCGCAATAGCTCGGTGCTGGAATATGTCGGCCATCAGGGCGGCTTCCGAAACACCACCGTGATGGGCCAGATCAACGGCATGGGGCTCGACCTCGGGGTGGTCGATGACCCGATGAAGGGCCGCGCCGAGGCATCGTCCAAGACCGTGCGCGACAAGACGTGGAATTGGTTCACCGACGACTTCTTCGGCCGGTTCTCCAACAACGCGGGCTTCCTGATGATCATGACGAGGTGGCACCTCGACGATCCGGCAGGCAGGTGGCTGGAGCACTTCCCCAACACCAAGGTGCTGCGATATCCGGCCATTGCCGAGCGCGATGAGAAGCACCGCAACAAGGGCGAGGCGCTGTTTCCCCAGCTGAAGCCACTGTCGTTCCTCAATGAACGCCGCAAGGTGCTGACCGAGGCAGGCTGGCAGAGCGTCTATCAACAGACACCGATTGCCGCCGGTGGTGACATGTTTCCGGTGGACCGGTTCAAGATCATCACGAGCTTCAACCGTTCTCAGGTGCGCCGCAGCATCCGCTACGTGGACAAGGCATCGACCGAGGAGGATGGCGCCTATACGGCAGCCGCCCTCGTGCACGACATGCGGGACGGCACCACCGTGGTGGAAGACATGCTGCGGGGGCAGTGGCCGGTGCTGGAGCGGGAGCGCCGCCTGATGCAGGCCGCCGAGGCCGATGACGCCTCCTGCAGGCAATACTCGATCTGGTTCGAGCAGGAGCCGGGCTCAGGCGGCAAGGAGAGTGCCGAGGCCTCGATCCGCAGGTTCAAGCAGTTCGGCGCCTTTGCCGACAAGGTGACCGGCGCCAAGGAAGTGCGCGCCGAGCCGTACGCCGGTGCCGTGCAGAATGGCGATGTCTCACTGGTAGCAGGCGAATGGAATAGGGCGTTCCTCGATGAGCACGAGCAATTCCCTTTAGGAAAGTATAAAGATCAGGTGGACGCGACGGCGGGGGCGTTTAACAAACTCGCTGAGAGCATGCGCAAGTACGATTCAAGTTTAGATTGGGTTGGATGAAAACACAACTTACACAAGAGATAGCACGCGAGCATCTGAGCTACAACCCGAGCACCGGTTTGTTTGTTTGGAAGAAGCGCGATCTTGATTGGTGGAATACTCGCTACGCAGGCAAGCCAGCGTTCAACAGCATGCACGTTGTCGATTGTTAACAACAAGACAATCTGGCTGGGCACGTTCGGTACACAAGACGAGGCCATTGCAGCGCGACAGGCAGCCGAGCGTGAACACGGCTTCACCGAGAGACATGGGAAAGAATGAGCCGCACCTTTGACCGCGACAACATCTGGGCGCGCATCGCATGGGCCATGCCGCGCGAGTTGGTGTACTGGTGCGCCGTCCGTCTGGCCGTGCACGCCACCACCGGGGAGTGGAGCGGGCAGGAGGTGCCATCGCTGAAGCTGATGGACGCGCTGGACCGTTGGAAAAAACCTGAGAAGCCGAAGCCATGATTGTTGTTGTGAGAGATGGATCGGTCGAGCTTTACAGCTACGACACCGAGCACAAGACCGAGGGGCTATCGCCCGCGCAGGCAGACTTCGACGACGTGAGGGACGCATTGCGCGAGGCGCTGGCGTATCTGGGCGACGACGATGGCTAAGCACGACACGCTCTTCATCGACCTGTGGAAGACCCCGCGCGATGAAAGCTGGCGCGAATGGCTCAAGGAGCAGGCGCGCAACGGCATGACGTGGGAGTGGGAGGCACAGCCCATCGCTGATCAGATCAAGCTGACCAAGTGCACCAACGTGCCAGAGGAATTGCCGCCGTGGCTGGAAAGAAGATGACCGACGACGAGATCAGGGACGCTGTCGAGATCATGAAGCAGCGCGCCTTGAGGGTCGCCGCCAACACGATGTCAGCGGATAAGCATGTCGGGCTGATCAACCTGATCATCGAGGTTGAAGCCTTATCGCGAGGCCTGCCACCGAAGCGACCGCGTGAGGACATCTTGGCTGACATCGAGCGCGAGCTTGCGCGCGTGCGCAATGGTTAAGAAGATCGAGCGCGTGCTGTTGCGCTGTACTGCGTGCAAGGCGACCCGCTCGATCACCATCAAGACATTCGCCAAGGGTCTGCCGTTCTGCCCGAGGTGCGGCAACAAGGAAGTGCCAGTAGAGCCCGCACCCTGCAGGCCCGGCTAACAGGGTGCGGCGTTGGCCTTTTTACGTCCGGGCTTGCCACCTGCGCTTCATCGGGGGTGCACAAACCCTCCACGCATTGTGAACAGATTACGCAAGGATTGACCCATGCTGCAAGTCCTGAACGGCCCCACCATCGAGGCAGGCGAGTCACTGTCCGATGCGATTGATTGCTGCGCAGGCCAGCTGGTCTGCATCACCATTCCGGAAGGGTGGGACAAGGCGAACCTGTCGTTTCAGTTTTCGCCCGATGGCAAGACGTTCTGCGATCTCTACCAGTTCGACGGCTTTGCCGCGACGATCAAGACCGTAGTGCCCGGCTCCAGTGTGATTGTGCCTGCCGATCTCGGGAGAGCCACCGCGTTCATGAAGTTCAGATCGTCAGTACCGCAATCGGAGCGCCGCGAATTCAAGGTGGCGCTGATACCAACGATGCCATCACTAGGTGGTGGAGGCGATGCACCTAGTCCCTACACCGCACTCATCACACCGGTAGCCCGGCGATGATTGACAAGGTCGAGGTGGTCGTAGTCCCAGATGATAATTCACTCGCCCCTCGACATATTCCGCGCAACATCCTGACCAAGCTCGGTCGCCACGACACCCTGATGAGCAACGATAGCCGCCGCATGTATGTGCGCGAAACGTTGTGGCTGCAGATGCAATCCGCCGTCAATCATGTGAACCGATAGCCATGTACCTGTTCGACACCTTCAGCAATTTCCTCAGTGGCTTGGGCGTGCCCGGCCGCGACAAGCTCACTGCGTCCAGATATGTCACCGTGCTGTGGACGCGCGAGCAGCTGGAATCCTCGTTCAAGTCGGACTGGATCGCACGCAAGGCGATCTCGATCCCGGCGTTCGACGCAACGCGTGAGTGGCGGGCGTGGCAGGCCGAGGCTGACCAGATCGAGAAGCTCGAAGCCACCGAGAAGAGATTGCAGCTGCAGCTGAAACTGCAGCAGGCCATGGTGAAAGCTCGGCTCTATGGCGGCGCCTGCATGCTGATCGGCGTTGACGGCAACATGGAAAAGGAGTTGGACCCCGAGAAGATCAAGAAGGACGGGCTCAAGTTCATTCACGTGCTGGCGCCGTGGCAGCTGCATGTCGAGGAGATGATCCGCGATATCTCATCGCCCTACTACGGGCAGCCCGAGCACTACATCCTGCGCAGTGAAGGCGGCGCCAACACGCCCAACAAGCAGCTGCTCAACGAGGTGAAGATACATCCCTCGCGCATGGTGCGTCTCACTGGTCTCGATGCGCCGGACCCGATGATCAATTTCGGCTGGGGCGATCCGTTGCTGCAGGTGATCCACGATGCGGTGAACAGTGCGGGCACTGTCATGGGCAGCGTCGCTTCACTGATTGCCGAAGCCAAGTTCGACGTGATCAAGATACCCGGACTGACTGAGATATTCTCGACCGCCAAGGGCACCGACAAGCTGATCAAGCGGTTCTCCGAGGCCAACGTTGCCAAGTCGGTCATCAATGCCATCGTGATGGATGCCGAGGAGGAATGGGAGCGCATCGGTGTCAACCTCACCGGGATGCCCGAGGTGCTGCAGATGTATCTGCAGATCGCAGCGGGTGCGGCCGATATTCCTGCGACGCGTTTCCTCGGCATGTCACCTGCAGGATTGAACGCGACCGGCGACAGCGATCTGCAAAACTACTACGACCGCATTGCCTCCGATCAGGAATTGCGTCTGCGTCCCGCACTAGAGAAGCTCGACATGGCGCTGCAGCGCTCAGCGTTGGGAAGCTACGACAAGGACATCCACTACACGTGGAATCCGCTGTGGCAGATGGACGATGCGCAGAAGGCCACCATTGCCAAGACCAAGGCAGATGCTGCCGCTGTTGATGCCAACACCGGGCTGATCCCGTTCGAGGCGCTGGTCAAGGGCAGGTGCAACCAGCTGGTCGAGGACGGCACCTATCCGGGGCTGGAGGCCGCGATCCAAGAGGCCATCGAGAACCAAGAGATGCCGGTGGAGCCGCCGATGCTGGAGCCTCCGGACGATGAGGATGGTGGCGACGATGGTCCTCCCGGTGGCCCTCCCGGTGGACCACCCAAGCAGTTGGCGCCGCCCAACTCGCGACCGTCGTCTGACAGTGAGAGGCTGCGCAGGCTGGCCGATCATATCGACGCACTCTGGAACGAAGCCAACCACTCACGCGGCAAGCCCGAGAACAAGGGACAATTCGGTCCGGGTGGTGGCGGTGAGGCGCCCACCAAGGAAGAGCTATCGCGCAAGGCGCTAAGCTCGCTCGCCAACAAGAAGCCGAGCGACTTCCACAAGGCAGCGCCAGAAGAATTCGTGGCCGCGCGCGACAAGTCCACCCGGCAGCAATTCCTCTCGGCGCATCCCGCCGAGGAGTTGGCTGGCCACAAGCTGTTCATGAACAAGGATTCCACCGCAGGGGTGAGCGTCGATCCGCAAGGCGACGTGCAGAACGTGTTCAACAATGGCGGGCCCAAGGGTTCGGGCGCCTATGCCATGGTGCAGGCGATTGAGAACGGCGGCAGGACACTGGACTGCTACGCTGGGCATCTCAACCACTTCTATCACCAGTTCGGATTTGAAGAAGACATGCGGATGAAGTTCAACCCGGAGTTTGCGCCGGAGGGTTGGGACTTCGACAAGATGGGGCAACCTGATATAGTGTTCATGAGTTGGCGTGGTTACCTTGGCAAGGACGGCGCCGACGCCATTGCGCGCGCCAACACGGCCAACCGCGCCAACTGGGAAGCACCCACCAAGGCCAGCGAGTACACCGATGATTGGGAAGCCGCCAAAGAAAGCTCCAGAACGAACGCCGCCAGCGGAGGAGCCGATCAAGAAGCGGCTGAACGCGGAGGAGGCAAGCCTGATAAAAACGCTGGAGCGTCTCGAAGGAAGGACGCTGTCCGATCAGGAGATCAATATCGCACTGGAGCAGGCGCGCGGGGTGGGCGATCTCTGAAGGACGCCGCCTTCGAGGATGTCCGCATCTGGAATGAGCGACTGATCAAGCGCAACGAGGAAGGCGAGTTCGGCTCGACCGCACCTAACCGCAACGCCAAGAACGCAGCCGCACTGAAAGCGCTGAAGGGATCGGCCCGGCGTGAGGCGAAGGCGCTGGCCGCCAATGAAAGCGCGCTGCTCAAGACGTTGTCAGGCATCAAGTCGGTGGCCGCGCGCAAGGGCAAGGGCGTAGTACAGGCCACCACGCAGACCTCGGGCAAGCATCCCGGCAAGGGCTACTCGCCGGATGCGTTCATCGACCGCAACGGGGTTATCCACACCTCCAACGTCTACGATGCACAGCGCGCGCTGTTCGAAGATCGCCGGGTGGACCTCAAGCAACCGAAGCAGGTCACGACCCTGATCCAGCGGCTCGGCGAGACCGCGCTGGAGATGGCAGAGGGCGGCTCATCGGCGCCGACGTTCAATCTGTGCAACGTCACCATCAAGGGCACCAATTTATTCTGCGCCGATCAGATCGGGGTGCCGCGCGTCGAGATGCCGGTGATCCGCGCCTCCAAGACCGGGGACTTCGTCAAGTATCTGGTTGAGCAGGGCTACGAGGTGGACGAGGGCCGCGAGAAGGCCGCCAACCTGCGCGCGTCGCAGAGCGAGCTAAGTGGCGAGAAGGTCGCCGCCTCGATGAAGCGGATCGAGGAAGAGGGCAAATTCTACAAGCGCATCGTGATCTCGCGCGACGACTACATTCTCGATGGTCATCACACATGGGCCGGGCAGCTGGCGCATGACGCGTCCGACAACAACCTCACCAATGACGGCCGACAGGTGAAGGTGGCGCGCATCAACATCGGCATCATTGACCTGATCAAGGAGGCTGAGAAGTGGACCGGCGGCAAGGGCAAGAAGGCTGCCAGCGAGAAGGCCAAGGGACTGGGTGACAGTGACGGCCCTTTTGAGATTACGTTCGGCCCCACCGTCAACGGCTACATGGACGCCGGGGCCTTCAAGGAAGAATTGCATCCGCGCAATGAGGAGGGTGAGTTCGGCTCCAACGCGCCGGATCGCAAGGCACAGAACGCCGCCGCGATTGCTGCGCTGAGCGGCAAGAAGGCTGGCGAGCCACAACTGAAGCTGGAGCCGAAGGCCATCGACGTTGGTGGCGACGAATGGAATAAGGCGCTCGCGGTGCGGCTGGAGACGCAGTACCAGAGCGCCAAGCCCGCGATGGAAGCGCTGTTGAACAAGTACTCGGGCGCGGACCAGCCCGAGGAAGAGGGTTCAGCCGAGCCCGATGAGGAGAACGAATACGACGGACCGCCGGAGCCTGAAAGCTGGGACATGCTGAGCGAGTCCACGCAGGCCGACATCGAGAGCGCGTATTACGATCACGAGCTAAGCAGCTACATCGACAGCGAGACCGAAAGCTGGCAGCAGAACGGCGGCGCGCTGGATCAGGCCAAGGGCAATCTGGCCGACGGCTCTGATGCTGAACTGTTCATCAACGAGGCCATCGCGGAATATCTGGAAGTCAGCAAGGACAGCGACGGCGACATCCTGCGCGAGACCGATACCGAGTTTCCATTCAACGCGCTTGAACTGGGCCAAGCGATCCGCATCAGGTATGACAGCGATGGCGAGGGCGGCGGCTCGGTCGATGTCGAGTACGACGACAAGCTGTTGCACAGTCTGAAGGCCGACAGCCTCGAAGACCCGGACCAGATCGAGATGGAGGGCATCGAGAAGCAGGACTACTCCAAACTGTTGACCGAGAAAATGCGGATGGAATTGTCCGGCATGCTGGTCGAGAAGTTCAACGACAAGGCGCAGGACAACGCCAGCAACGAGGAGCCGCCTGATTTCTCCGACAGCGCCAAGGAGTACATGGAAGAGACTTACTCCGGCATGGACGACGACGAGAAATTCAAGTGGGCCAAATTCAACACCTCGATCATCGGCGACCTGATGGACGAGTACAACACGGCGATGGCAGAGTACGAGCAGACCGGCGTCACCCCCACCGGCACCATCGGCATGCCTGCCAAGTTCGACCCGCTCAACGAGACCTCGGGCGACGATTACAAGAAGACGCAGAAGATCGCGCGGCAGCTGTCGCTGGATCGCGCCGAGCAGGTGTTCAAGGATCGCGACATCGACATTGAGCGGATCGACCTGCGCAGGCTGGATGCCAAGCTGTGGACGGCGTGGAAAGCATCCTCGACCAGTGAAGAGGGCCAGCTGTTGCAGGTGGCGACCGCCGATGAACTGGGCGGGCGCCTCAACGAGGTGACCGGGCGCGACGGCAAGATCAGGCTGGAAAAGGATGTCATCGCCAAGAAGGCCGATAAGGACTATGGCGATGTCGGCGGCTATGAGGGCATCAAGGCCTATGTGCGCGCCAAGTGGGAGACGACGCAGATGCTGCTCGACAAGGCGGGGCTGCAGGAGCTTGAGCTTTATCGCGGCATCGTATTGCCGAAGGAACAGTATGAAGAGGCCGAGGCCTACAGCGTTGCGGAGGGTGGCTACAAAAAGGTGCCGCACCTCAATGTGGTGCGCAACGGCGCCGCCTCGACCACCTTCAACCCGGACATTGCTAATGGCTGGTCATCTGATGGGTCTCGCATCGTGTTGCGTGCGCTGATGCCGCGCACTGCAGCGCTGTCGATCCCGGCCTACGGCATCAACGTCAAATCCGAGCAGGAAGTGGTGGTTGCGGGCACCGCGTGGAAAGCATGGGATGCGTGGATCGAGAAGGCGCCGAAGCTCAGCGCCGTCAAGATGAAGGTGGCGTGATGGCCAAGGAGAAGCCGCCGACGATACACGTGGACATTCTCGCCGATGAGATCGTCAACGAGAAGCCGCACTGGCTTGACCCCAAGGTGAAGTACTCGGGCCAGTTCGACGAGGACCGCCGCAAGAAGCAGATGGCGCGCACCAAGGCGCTGCAACGTCAGGGCCAGAGCAAGAAGAAAAAATGAACCACCGCGACCCCACCAAGAGCCTCGCATTGCGCCAGCGCGGGCGAGGACTGGTCAATCGCAAGGTGTTCAACGTCCACACTTTGCTGCGGCAGGCGGTGCTCGATCATGACGTGACCGGGCTGCGCAGCGAGGGCCCGATGCTGCCGGGTGAGATCATTGCGTGGATCGAGAGCAAGTCCCAGAAAATGTCGCGCTCCGAGATGATGATGCGGCAGGTGGTGGGGCGTGAGCTATCCAACGAGCCGCACTGGCTGTGGAAGGTGATGGCGGACGCAGTCGAGCATGGCATCGGCCAAGCCGAGCGCGAATTGAAGCACGACATGGCGCAGCTGGATTCCACTGATCTCGGCCAGACCCATGGCTACATGGCGACCGCCGAGGTGATCGGGATCGCGTCCGAGACCGAGCGGCGGATGATCCGGCACACCTCGCACGCGGTGCTGCGCAAGCGCAGCCCGGAAGAATTGATGCGCGAGATACGCGCGACGCTGGAGAAGATCACCAAGCTCAGGCTGCACTTGCTGGTCAACACCGGTGTGGTTCGAGCCGTCAACGCAGGCAAGCTGCACGCCTACAAGCACGCGGGCATCAAGCAGGTCGGCATTGATCCTGAGTGGCTACCGCATATTCACGACGCCAAGCGCAAGGGTAGGGGGGGCAAGAGGAAGGCCGCCAAGGCGTTGGTGGTGGCCGAGGTGGTAGCCGAGTTGCTCGCCGCCATCGAGGAGGAGCAAGCCAAAATCAAGCTGGTCAACGTTTTGACTGCGGGAGACGACCGGGTTTGTGATGATTGCTTAGACATCGCCGAGGGCGGACCTTACGACATTGATCAAGCAAGCGATTTGATTCCCGCTCATCCCAACTGCAGATGCAGTTTTATTCCATGGGGGGACCGACGTTTTGCAGCTATCCAAGAGCAGGAAGAATGAAGGGGCAGACCGAAGTCCACCCCTTCCCGTGCCTTGACCAGCGCCACCAAACCTGAACCGGCCTGACCGCGACTTGCCGTGCACCGCCTTGCCAATAGTCTTAACAACGGAGAGATACATGCCCAGAGTGTTCACTGCAATCGACGATTTCCACAGCGACGAATTCAACTGCGACTATGTCGCTGGGCTTTCCTACACCGCGCGCGATGAGGACGAGCAGCTGCTCGGCCTGCTCGATGGCTGGATCGAGGATGGCAAGGTGCGCGAGGGCGGACCGCAAGCCGAGGTCTCGGGCACTGCGGAGGTTACCGACGCTCCCGACGAAGACGACGAGCCGCCGCGCAAGAAGCGCTAATCCCATCAACCCACATCCCAAGTCACAGGAGAATTCAACATGGCCGTTACTCACCCCACCGCAGTCCGAAACGGTCTGTGCGATTTCGTGGTCGATCAGATTGATGTCAACACGCCTCCCGGCAAGCTGGTGATGCAGACCGCCGCCAGCGCGACCGTCGCGACTTTGACATTCGCCAACCCGGCATTCGGTGCTGCAGCGTCGGGCACTGCGACGGCCAACGCCATCGTTGCCGACACCAACGCGGTGGGCGGCACCATTGCCAAGGCTGAGCTTCGGCAAGGCAATGCCACGCCCATCGTGCTCTGCAGCGTGACCACGACTGGCGGCGGCGGGGATATCCAGCTGAATTCAGTGGTTATCTCCGCAGGCCAGCAAGTCTCGCTGACCTCTCTGACCTATTCGGCGCCTGCGTAACGCATGCCGCTCAGGGCCGCGTGGGACAACAGCTTTGTCACCAACCTCAGCTATAGCAACGGTGACAAGACCGTTGCTTTTGCCGGGGATGGCTTTGCGTTCTCGACCACGTCCTACGCCGTAGCGCATCAAAGCAATTATGCCGACAGGAGCTACGCCGAGATCACGATTGGCGCTCTCGTCGGAACGTCTGCCGACACCTATCCACGGATCGGCATCAGCACCAAGGACAAGGGCAAGACGGTTTGGCTTCAGCGCAACGGCGAGGTGAAGAACCGCGACAACTTCAATAACATCGCTGCACAGCCTCATCTCGTATTCAATTCCGGCGATGTCATCAGCGTCGCATTCGACTTTACGACTACCGCCTTATGGGTCCGCGTCAATGGCGGACCATGGAATACCGGAGGTACGGCCGATCCGTCATTGATCGTTGGCGGCATGAACTATTCCGGCAGCGGCGTGTCAGGCATTGAACTCTTCGTCATAGCGGAGTGGGTCGGTGCCGCCGGTCCGATAGCCACCATCAACACCGGCGACACGCCATTCGTCTACCCGGTACCTAATCGCTTCTTTGCTTGGGATGACATGCTGCCGCCATCCGTCAGCGGATGGAATGAAACTGACCGAAGCCGGGGGCTGGGAGCATCCCTCTACAAGGACAAGCTCGCTACCCGTGCCGCTGGCAATGGTGGCATCCGCTCGACACAGACCTACAACAAATCGGCTGCCGCTAAACTCTACGCCGAATTCCATGTCACCGTGATCCCGTCGGCGAGCAGTCACTTCATCGGGATCATGAACAAGACTTCGGTTATTGATGTCAGGACCAATGCCGCCTACATCGCCGCCAACGGAAACTTCTGGATCGACCCGCCGAATACATCCGTCGCCTGTCTTGGTGCCTTGCTGAAAAACGACGTTGTCAGCGTGGCGTGGGATACTGCCGCCAACAAGATTTGGTTTCGGCAGAACGCTGGCAACTGGAATAACAACGCGACGCACGATCCGGCAACGGGCGCTGGAGGTTTCGACGTTGCCGCGATAGCAGCGGGCGACTACGCGCTGTATTGCTATCTGTCAGGTAATCTGGCAGCTGACACGCTTCGCACCGAGGCTCACGAGTTCACCCAAGTTGTCCCTGTCGGTTTCTCGGCGTGGTCCGCGCTGGTGTCACCGGCCTACACTGGCACGGCCGCGCTCAGTGCCAATGTCACGCGCACCAATTGGCTACCCTATTCAAATACGATGAACAGTTGGAATCTGAACGGTTCAACGATTGCGGCTGACGCAACCACCGCACCGGATGGTACACTGACAGCGGAAAGGATTATTGATACCGCAGCGAACCAGAACCACACCGCATACATGATTACTGTGGGGGAGGGCATAGCCGGAAAACAAATCACATATTCAGTCTACGTTAAGGCCAGCACGCTGACATGGATGCAGCTTTACCTTAGCAGTCCCCTCGGTACTGTAAATTTTGATCTGACCAACGGTGTGATTGGTGCGGTTTCTGGAGTGGCACTATCTCCGGCTATTCAAAGTGTCGGTAATGGTTGGTACAGATGTTCAATAACTCTCGTTGTAGAGACCCCAACATTCGCAGCATATATCGTTCTTAAACAGAGCAACGTATCTGGCTACACTCCATATCTAGGTACGCTTCAATCACTGTATGCGTGGGGAGCGCAGGTAGAACTTGGCCCGACTCCTACTGCTTTAATCGAGACCACCACAACCTATCGCACCGTTGCTATCGGCCAGCCGCCTGATCGCCAAAACCTGATAGTGCAGTCACAGACAATAGATAACGCCGCTTGGAATAAAACCGCCACCACGATCACGGCGAACAGCGGCTCTTCAGCGCCTGACGGTACGATGACCGCCGACATAATGGTCAATACGGCAACCGATGCTGAACATCTGATCCGAATTTCGGCGGGCATCCCAGAGATTAGTCCAGTCACGTTTTCCGCTTACGCCAAATACTGGAACTTAGAATGGATACGGCTGCGACTACAAGGCTTGGGACGTGAGGCCAACTTCAACATCAACGCAGGTACCATAGGTTATGTTTCGGCGGGTGTGACGGCGCGAATAGAGCCACTCCTCAACGGCTGGTTTCGAATTTCAATAACGGTGGAGACATCAGGGACTATTTATCCATGTATCCTTGGCCTGCCGAGTGACATGGCTGGTGCCTCCGTTCCTTACCTCGGGACCGTCAACGACAAATGGATTTTGTGGGGAATACAGTGCGAGATATCGCCTGTTGCCACGGCCTATATGCCAAGGGCTGGTCTCGTTGTCCCGGCGCCTGCCTCGCCTGTGTTTGGTACCGGTGTTGTCACTGGTATTCGTGGGGCGTGGGAAAGTCTCTACGCCAACGATGGCGCGGCCATTTACAGCAACGGTGATCGCACCGCCACGATGAATTCTCCGGGCTACCCGTCATCGACCGACAGTCGTCTAAGCGGCAGCAATGATCTAGTATATTTCGAGATTAACGTAGACGTGTCTGGTGCGCCAAATTACCCGACGATCTGCGGCATTGACCAGTTCAATTACAGCTTGGGTATACATCTCTGGTATAGCGGGAGGTTAACGGCCTCCGGTTCTAGTTACGACGTAACCCATGCGCACCTTGCCTACACTACCGGGGCGGTTCTTGGCTTCGCCTACAAGGCCGCTACCAACGAGGCTTGGGTTCGCGTGAACAACGGCGCTTGGAATGCGGGAGGAACAGCTGACCCCGCAACAGGTGTAGGCGGTTTGAATATCGGGGGCGCAAATCCAAAAGTCATAACCGGTGAGGGCGGTGCAGGGACGGTGCTCACCCTCAACACTGGCACGGTGGCGTTTGCCAACGCGCCGCCAAGTGGCTTCTCGGCTTGGTACAGTATGGCGGATAATCTGGTCCACCTGTCGCCGGATGCCGACATCGCGGCGGATGGCTGGCTCACGCAGGCTGACGGCGCCGTCAATCTATACCAGAGCATCGCTGCGGTGAGTGATCTGGATTATGCGCAGTCGCCTGCGCTGGCGGGCCCGACGAGCGATCTGGCAGTAAGATTGTACGAGGGCTCGACGCTGGTGCAGGCGTGGACGCACAACAATGTCGGCGACACCTTCACCGATGCGGTGCAAACCGTGACCGGCACCATTCGCAACTTCGCGAACCTGTTTGTCGAACTCGATGATCTCAATGGCAACGTCTACCGCTTCGCGCTCGGTAATCCGCCAGCGCTGTTGACTACGCCAGAGATCAGGTACCGCTACAAGAAACTGGTGAACTAATGCGCAACGTCGTGCCGTGCGGTGATTGCCATCTGTGCTGCAAGCTGATGACGCCGGTGCTGCCCGAGATGGGTGACGATGCGTCAAGCTATTCGACAGCGATGTGCTTTTCGCCGGGCAAGGCGCCGTATCTGATCCTCAACCGCCACGACAATGGCGATTGCGTCTATCTCGGGCCGCATGGCTGTTTGATCTGGGAGCGGGCGCCGTGGACCTGCAGAAGGTTTGATTGCCGCGAAGTATTCAAGAACAGTGATCGCGCTGGCAGAAAGCTCGCGGTCAAGCACGGTGACATGTCGAAAGAGATATTCGACCGTGGCAGGGAGCTTTTGAAGTGTGGCTAGTGTTCGACCCAACCAGCGAGACCATTGTGGAGCGCGGCTTCGAGGGCAACGTGGCTGCGGAAGCATGGGTGCAGCAGCAGATCGAGGACGGTGTCGAGGACGCGCGGCAGTGGATCATCTGCGAAGACGTTGAAGGGTTCAACGAGTAATGGCCCTTCCCGTCACCATCACCGGCATATCGACAGCGGTTGCACCTGTTGGGCCGTTCAAGGGGCTAGGTAGTGTCGCGCCGTTTATTATTACAACTTCATCCATCAATCCCGGCAATATCATTGGCAGCTCGGCTAACTCTACCAAGTGGGGCCAAAGTTTCACCACTACCGGGGGCGTGACTGCAATCAATTCAGTGGCGTTTTGGTTCAGTAGAGTACTTTCGCCAGCCGACAATTTGATTTGTGAAATTTTTGCTACGGATGGAGCGGGCTCACCAACAGGGTCACCGATTGCCACATCAAATCCGCTTCTCGCGTCATCCGTTTCCACTACCGCATCTCAGTACACGTTGACGTTTGCCACGCCAGTAGCGGTTACTCCAAGTACAAAGTATGTAGCGGCTATCTCCAGAACCGGCGCAATCGACAATGTTAATTATTGTCGCATACAGGGTCAGGAAGGCGTCAACGCCAGCGAATTTTCCTTCTCCTATAACGGCTCCACGTCCGCTTGGGGCGCGCCGGGAGTCAATGATTGGCGATTGCAGGTCAATTGGAGTGGTGACGCCTACTACTTCTTCGGTCGCGACGGCACCACGGCAACGACGCTGCAGGCGTACAAAGCTGGCGTTGCTGGAACGATCTACTCGCTATCGACCGCGCGGAGTTCGTCGTCGAGCGTAGGGCACGTCTCTGTCCGCCGACAATGTCAGACGTTTACTAGCGGCAGCATCGTTGCTTCAGTTGCGGTCTATTTAGCGACAACCGGCTCTCCGACTGACGCTGTTCAAGTCGATATCTATGCCACAAGTGCAAGTATTCCGACCGGCGCATCGCTTGGAACGTCGGTATCAATTCCGGCATCGTCTTTGACAGCATCGGCGGCGCAATACACTTTTACTTTTTCGGCGCCGATCACGCTGCCATCAAGTGCAAAATATGCCGCAGTGGTAAGCCGAACCGGCTCGCTCGATAGCACCAATTGCTACAGAATATTTGGCGTTACCAGTAGTGCCGATCCTGCGGAGAACGCCGCCACCGACACTAATGGAACTTGGGGCGCTCTCGCTGGCGACTATGATCTGGTTGTTATGGGTGCTGCCGGTGATACGACTACAGGTTGGTCCTCCATCGCCACCAAGACCGGCTTCACCACCGCGATCCTTGCGCTATCAGGATATAGGGCAGGCAACGTCATCCACCTGCTTGTAGCGGATGGCACGGCGGTGTCCGCTGTCGGTGTTAAGTACGTCTCGTTCGACATGTTGACCGAGACATTTCTGACGACGACTGAGACAGTCAATGCTGCAGCAATCACAGGACCGAGCACGCAGGCCTACGGTGTTGCGATTATGGTGCGGCAGAACGGTGAGGTGGTCTGTTTTTACAATGGAGTGCAAAGCAAGACATCCGGTACGTTCTATTCTCGTCTTTATTACAAGAGACGCACTGCCTTAAATACATATACCGCAGCGGTTCAGGTCGATGCCAACGTAGTCGGAGATTCTGTCAATCCCTGCATTGTGCAGGGTTCTGCTGACCGAGTGCACTTCGGATTCAGCACAGCTAACTCAGCGAGATTCCGCACACTCACAGCCGCTAACGCACTAGGCGCGGTACAAAGCGCCGCAAGTACAGGCATGCATGAAGGCACTAATTATGCCCGTGGCGGTACGACCAAGGTCGTCTTTGCCGTCGGCAGTGCTGCTATACAATTTGCGTATTTCGACAGTGCGGATGTTCCTACAGTTGCCTTGAGCGCAACTATCGGCAACTCCTTATTCCCGTTTCGAATCGGAAGTGAGGGCACAGATGTCACATCTGTCTATGTAGACACTCCCACCAGTGATCTGGTCTCTGTAAAATCTACGAACGACGGCGCGACATGGAGTGCTCCAGCGTCGTTCTTTGTCGGTACGGTAGTCACGGGTCGTGAAAGTGTATCAAGGCACAACGGTGAAGGTAACGCCGTCTTCACGCGCGGCGCCAGCGTCTTGCTGCCCTACATCGTCAACGACAACGGGACGTGGAAGTACAACGAGAATCTGATCCGCTATGTCGCGCAGGCCGATGCGTGGAATCCAAACGACAAGTCGGCCAGCATCACGCTGTCGAACAGCGATAAGACTGTCACACAAACTGAAACCAACGTGGCGACTGGTGCTCGCTCAACAAAGCTGATTCCAAGTTCAGTTGCCGGTAAGTTTTACGCAGAATTTGTGATTGACAACATTGTGACTGTGGGTAACTCGAACCCGTTTGTCGGAATCAAGTCGAGCACCGCAGATGTTACAGTTTACGACACTGGGAGCGTTTTTCTTCAGGCAAACGGCTACGTTCAAGTTGCCAGTTCTGGGATGGGCACACTTCACGGCAATGCTACTGATGGCACTGTTGTAGGTTTTGCATGGGATACCAGCGCAAAGAAGGTGTGGTTCCGGCAAGGTACAGGGAGTTGGACCAATAGCGGAGACCCGGCCACAAACACAGGCGGTGTCAGCATCGCAGCACTCGCCTCCGCCGACTATGGTCTATGGACTAATCTTTTTTCCAATACAGATGCTGTCTCGCTTCGCACCGAGCTTGCCGATCTTCAGTATCAAGGTCCATCTGGTTATTCGACGTGGATGGGCGAGGTCATCCCGATCCCATCCATTGCCGATGCGTGGAACGCCAACGACGTTGGCGCTACTACAGCTCTATCTAACAGCGACAAGACTGCGACAGCAACCGGAACGAATGGTGCGGCAAGATCAACGCAAAAAAGACTCAACGGTCAGGCTGGTAAATATTATGCGGAATTCCGCGTTGACGCACTGTACAACCGTTTCGGACTCAAGTCCGCTACAAGTAATTTGCTGACGTGGAACACTGAGACAATATACATCAGCGACCAAGGCCTTGTGCTTCTCAACAGCTCTACTATAGCCAATCTCCAAAGTGTTCCCAACATTGGCGACGTGATGTCGCTCGCATGGGATAGCGGCACCAAGCGATTCTGGGCTCGGATCAATAATCTTTTTTGGAATGGCAATGCAGCGGCGGATCCAGCGACGGGAGCGAATGGCATAGATTTTTCGGTGGCTCCCACCACCGACCATGCGCTTTACTTTCAAAGTGGCGTTGTCGGTTCTGCCGGAACGATCCGCACCGAGAAGGACGAGTTCACCCAGACCACACCGGCAGGCTTCCTGTCATGGATGGGTGAGACGCTGGAGGTGCTGCCGGTCGATGGCACCGGCGCATTGGCGTCAGCGCGCGCCACGACCACTTCAAGCGGCATCTCGGGATCGACCAGCCCATCGGGCGGCGTACCGGCTTCAATCGTCATTGAAGGTGGCGATGGCGGGGACCTCATTTTCGGCGCTATCAATTACGGCGCTGAGAAAGAGGGGCAAGCCTTTGTCTCCGTCGGCACCTCGGTCACCAAGATAACTGCAAAGCTCTGTAAGTACGGCGTGCCAACCGATGGCCTGCGGTGCCGGATTTCCACCGCCAATGAGAATTACCTGCCGGTTACGTTACTCGGCACAACCACCGTTTCGGTGGACGCGGTCCCTCTGAACACGACGGGGCCGGTTGAATTTACGTTTGCATCGCCAGTCACGGTCAGCAAAGGTCAGCTGTATCACGTCGCGATAGATCGCATCGGCGCGCTGGACGACGAGAACCTCTACGCCACCGCCATGACATACGGCCGGGTTTATACCCCGATGTATTCGTATGATCGGCAGGGCGGCGGCGAAGTCTGGGAAACCGATAGCGCTGCAAATCTTGTCCTCACCGTCTGGCAGATGGACGGGATAGTGGTGCCACCGCTGCAGGCCGCGTCATCGACGCTGCTCGGCACGCAGCCACCGGTGGTCTCCGGCACCGCGACGCTCACGCCTGTCAATTCGTTCGTCACGTCCAACTTTGCGATCTCGTCATCGACCGGCACTGGCGCGCTAACGATCCTTCAGGCGCGATACAATATCGTCAAGCGATCAGAGGAAATGAATCTGACGCCTTGGGGCGTCGTCGCCGTGACGGTGACAGCCGACGCGGCGATGGCGCCCAATTCAACGATGACGGCCGAGCGGATCAGTGACGGTACGACATATAACCAGCACTGGCTTGGTCAGACCCTTGGCTCGACAGCTGGTGCAGATCATACGTGCTCGATCTATGCCAAAGCTGAGACGTTGTCGTGGTTTCAAATTCAGGTTGGCACCAACGTATATGCCAACTTCAATATCGCGACCGGCGTCGTCGGACTAACAGGCTCGCTCGTCACCGCAACCAGCATCGTGGATGTTGGCAACGGTTGGTATCGCTGCTCGCTCACGGCACCGCTCACCGAGCAGGCCACCATGTATCCGATGCTGCTCGACGACAACGTCGCGCCTGTCGGGCCGAATTATACGAACTATCAGGGCAGCAACAGGTCTCTTCTGTTCTGGGGCGCGCAGGTCGAATTCGGTAGCCTAACCGCTTACATTCCGACGCAGGCCGCAGCAGTTAAGATTGACCAAGGCGGACCGGCACTGACCGGCCTCGGACTAACAGGGTGGTCCGGTACGGGTGCGCTCGATGTGTCGGTGGCCCGCCAGTCTATGGGCGTGGCCACCAACACCAACAATGGCTTTGGCTATGACGTGGCCGCGTCGCAGTTGGGCCAGAGCTTTATCGCAATCACTGGCCAACTCTCCACGATCAACTTGACGATGGCGGTGAGCGGGTCTCCGGCTGACGGCGTCTATCTTCAAGTCTACAACGAGACAACGCCAGCGACCGCGCGCGATCAGCCGTCGGATACGATTGCTGTCCGCACCACCACCGTCAAGAGCTACACGTTCACGTTCAACCCGCCGATCAACCTTGTCGCCGGTAACAGCTACTCGTTTTCCGTCGCCAGAACCGGCGCGATAGATGCAAACAATTTCTACCGACTACGTTGCGACAACGACGTTTATGCCGGTGGCACGCTACTACGTCTGGTGTCGGGCGCGTGGACGACCGTCCCCGCCAATGATGCAACAGGCATACTGGCGTTTCCCAACAACAGCAGCCGCCTCGCGGGTGTTGGTGATGTTTCATCACCGCCAGTCAGCGGCACCGGTACACTAACCACCGGCACCACGGCGCTGGTCTCGTTTGGCAATGTGCGGTTCATCGCCACCGGCGTGATGGCGCCAGCACCGGCGACGATGGTTTCAAGCGGTGTCGCGCAGTATGTTGCGACCGGCGCGCTTAACTTTGCCAACACCCAGCTAGGCAATGCGAGTGCGACAAGCTCGATAAACTTTGGCAAGAAAATAGGTCAGAGCTTTGTTGCCGACAGGGCCGATCTAACGTCAATCAGATTACTCATACGTGCGATTGGCCTTCCGCCGGACGGGCTCTTCGCACAAATCTACAATGAAACAACTGTGCCAGCGACGACAGTTGGTCAGGCGTCTAACGTCACCACTGCTGTATCGGCATACACCGCGCTTGATTTTACGTTTAACCCGCCAATCAAGCTCACTGTTGGCAACAGCTATTCGTTCGTTGTTGATCGTGTTGGCCCGGAGTTGGACAACGACTACTTCCAACTCAAGAGCGATCCGGCCAACGTGTATGCGGGCGGCAATATACTAAGATACACCACGTCTTGGATCGCCACTCCCGGTTCTGATGCCGTTGGTTATCTGCAGTTTGCCAATTACAGCCAGCTGTCAGGCCTCGGTGATGTCGGCTACGTGCCGCGCACCGGCACCGGCGTTCTGTCATCGGGTATTGCGGTGATGGTTTCCGCAGGCAGTACGGCATCGGGCGGCGATGGTGCATTGTTGCCGTCCATGGCGGCGTGAGGAGATTGAATGACCGTCCGGGTAGCTGTCTCGTGGTTTGAACTCCGTGGAGTTCACAACGAGATAGTTGCGCCTGCGGGTGTGGTCGCATGTAAGATCGTAGGCTCCGGCATTGCCAAGTCCAATGCCGTCGGCACGCTGTCCTCGGCGACCGCGACGATGTCGGGTGCTGGCGTCGTCACAGCGGTAGTGGCGCCGGTCACCTTGAATTCGGGCCAGAGCTTCTTGCTGGGCGCGGGCGCCGGGCTGTCGCACGGCAGTGGCGCGGTTGCCACCACCGACGCGCTGATCTCGGGCGCTGGCGAAGGCGCCTCGGCAACCGGCTCTGGTGTGCTGCCGTCGCAGTTCGCGAGCATCGTTGCCACGGGTACGGGTCTGTCGCCGCCGGTGTCCGGCACTGGCGCGCTGGCGACCACCGGCACGGCGCTGGTCGCGAATGGCAATGTCCGCTCGACCGGCACCTCGGTGCTGGCGTCGTCTGTGGTCACGCTTATCGGCACCGGCGCCTCGCTGGCTGCCGCCACCGGCGTGCTCGCGGGATCGAGTGCCGTTGCCGTGGCTTCGGGTGTCTCGGCGTCGCGCTCGACCTCGGGCGCACTGAATGCGCAGAGCAACTTCCTCAAGCTCGGCGACGGCCTAACGAGTTCGGTCGGCAGCGCCACGCTGACGGCTGCGGTCTCGGCTCTGACTGCGCCCGGCATCTCGCGCTCGACTGGCACGGCTACGCTGGCGGGCGCAGACTCAGCCCTCGCGGGCACCGGCGCCACCTTCATCGGCGTCACCGGCGTCGGCACGCTGACTTCTACCGCTTCGCTGGCGGGCGCTGGCGCCGGGCTGTCTCATGGCTCTGGTCCGCTGGCGGCGTCGTCCAGCACCATAGGGGCGCCGGGCGTAACGCTTTCGACCGGCTCGGGCGTCGTTCTCGCGACTGGCACGTCACTGTCAGGCGTGGGGGTGGTCAGGCACTACGGCTCCGGCACCTTGGTGACCACCTCGACGTTGACTGCCTCCGGCGTGGCCAGCTGGATCGTCACCGGCGCATTGTCCCCTAATGCTGCCTCGCTGGTGGCCTCTGGCCTCACGCGCTGGGCCGCCACCGGCGTCGTGTCCTCCAACGCGGCGTCGGTGGCTGGCGCGGGCACCTCCTCCTCGCGTGTGGTGTCCGCGCCGCTGCTGGCCTCGGTCGCCTATGTCAGCGCCTTCGAGGGCGTTGTCGTCATTCAAGGCACCGGCTCGATCCCGGCGCAGTCCGCTGGCCTCGCCTCGGTCGGCTTGGTTAGATCGCAAGGCACGGGCGCGCTGGTCACCCCGGCGGCCGCTCTGGCTGGCGTCGGCCTGTCGAGGTCGGTGAGTTCCTTCGCCTCACTGACTTCGCAGGCCGCCGTCATCACTGCCAACGGGATTGTGGCAGCCAGCGGCACCGGTGCCTTAATCTCGTTTGCCACCCTGTCGGGTGCGGGCGTCATCCTCGCCGCCCCCTCCGGCACCGGCGTGCTGGCCCCGGCAGCCTCGACGATCACGGGCGCGGGCTCTACAGCGCAGCAAGGCACCGGGACGGTCTCGGCACAGGCCGCCAGCCTCACGGCCACCGGCGTCGCGCGCTGGGTCGTCACGGGGGCCCTTTATGCGCAGGGAGCCGGGCTAAATTCGCAGGGATCAGCCAGATGGACGGGCACCGGTACGCTTTCCGCCCCGGCTGCCGTCCTCGATAGCTGGGGCGCCGGGCTGTCATGGGGCACCGGCGTGTTCTTGGCCGCGCGGGCCAATGTGGTCGGCGCCGAGGGCGTCGTCGTCATTGCTGGCACCGGCGATCCGCAGGCGCAGTCTTCGCGGGTCGTCTCGGTCGGTCTGTCGCGGTCGCAGGGCTCTGGCGCGCTGGCCTCCGGTCTCGCCGGGCTGGCGAGCACCGGCGCCGCATTCGTGGCGGGCTCGGGCGCCCTCGCCCCGGCAAGGTCAATCGTCACCGGCTCGGGCCAGAACGTGGCCTCGGGTACGGGCGTGCTTTCCAGCACCGCCACGCTGGCGGGCGTTGGTGCGGCGCGCTGGTCGGGCACCGGCACGCTGTCGGCTGGCCTGTCGCAGGTCGCCGCATCGGGGCTGGTTGTTTCACGTGGAACGGCGGCGCTGGCCGTCGGAAAAGCGAGCCTCGCCAGTTTCGGACGGTCCGAGGTCAAGGGTTCGGGTGCTCTGGCCTCCGGACTGGCCACCCTGTTCGGCACCGCCAACCTGACCACGATGGGCGCAGGCGCGCTGGTGGCCGACGCAGGGGAGGTTTCCGCCTCGGGCCGGTCCGCCTCCTCGGGTTCGGGGCTGCTCAGGCAGGACAACCACCTCGCCGAGGGCGAGGGCGTCTCGGGCTCCCAGATCACGGCCGCGCTGGCGGCGGCGCCTGCCAAGGTGGTGGGTGTCGGCCTCTACCGCATCAACGTGGTTGGCATCGGCATCGTAACTGCCAAGCCCGCCAAGGTGGTCGGCTTCGGCGCCATGACGGCCTATGGCTCCGGCGATCTGGAGACCTTGGCCGCCAACCTCAACGGCAATGACATTGTCGGCGGCGTCGGCGTGCTGGTGGCTGCGTCGCATCAGATCGAGGGCACGGCCGACGCCTTCTGGCCACCCTATCCCGAGCCGTCGCCATTTCCGGGCGGCTATCCCGGCACTACGGGTTGGCACGGCTACGGGACACGGCAGCCGACGCTGCCGCCTCCGGCATGGTGGCGTGCGGCATGACGCAGGGTTCGGTGAAGATGCGCGGCTATGTCGTGCAGCCCGGCGCCGATCAGGGGCTGCCCGATGAGGCCGCCGATCCGATTGCGTGGATGGTCAACCGGCTCGGCACCAACGATCTCGGTCTGCCGCTGCAACAGGCGATCTTCTCCAACTTCAACGACGACATCGTTGTGGAGATGGATTCAGGAACGCTGATGGGTCGCTACGATCCCGCGCGCGGACCGGCGCAGCGCATCAGCATCGGCGACGGGCTTAGTGTTCAGGATGGCGAACTGACTGCCAGTGGCGTGCCGGGTCCGCCCGGCCCGCCCGGTCCTATGGGCGCCTCGGCGTCGATGTTTCTGTATCGCTTCGACTCCAATAATGCGTCTTCCGATCCCGGCGCCGGGCGGGTCCGCATCAACAACGCCAACCCGACGCTGGCGACCAAGTGGTACATCGACCGGCTGACGCAGGACGGGCTCGATCCTACCGCGCTGTTCACCATGGCGACGTTTGACGATCAGTTCATCGTGCAGGAGCGTGGATTTTCGTCGCACTATCAACAATGGAAGCTATTGGGACCGGCGACGAATAATGGCGACTGGTTTGAAGTGCCGGTGGCGTTCTTAGGGCAGCAGGGCGCGAACTTCGCCAACAACCAAGAGGTCACGTTTCTGTTGCGCGCGGTAGGTCAACAGGGACCGGTGGGGCCACCGGGACCGGCGGGGGCGTGGACGCAGATCACACAGGCCGCCTACAACGCGCTGAACCCGCCTAATCCGACAATTCTCTACGTGATCATCGGATGACCGCGATCAACTACGCTGATCGGCTGTTCTACAACCGGCAGCTGGTCAGCCGGGTCTATGCCGGTTCGACCTTGGTGTGGCCGCCGTGGAAGCCCACCGACATATCGAGTTGTTTGATCTGGGTTGATATTTCCCAGCAAAGCTCCGGCATCGCCAATGGCGGGGACATCACGTATCTGAGGAATTGGACCAACGGGCCGACGCCCGTCGTCATGGGCAACCCGCCCAATCCTACGCTTCGCACCAACGCGCTCAACACCACCATGCCGGTGATGCGGATCACCCAAGGGCAGGGGCGCTGGAGGTGGACGGGTCTCAGCCTCGACAAGGAATACACGGTGTTTGTGGTGGGGCGGCGCTGGCAGTTACGCGGCGGCCGCATCCTCACCGCACTGGATACGGCGGCGAACTTCCTGATCGGATGGCACGGCAACGAGTTCGACAGTTCTTATCAGGAAGGCTGGTTCAACACGCCGGGCCCGGTTGGCGGCATCACCGCTACGACGCAGTGGAGGTTGTACTCCTCAGACGGATCGGCAGCGAGCACCTCGCGACTGTTCTCCAACGGGGTGCTGCTCGGTCAGCATCCGACGCCGCCAGCAAGCAAGGGCTGGGGCGGCACGATGAACATCAGCGGCTACACCAACAGTTCAGACGTTGCGGTGTCGCAACAGGCCGACTGCGAGATCGCCGAGCTTGTCGTCTACAACAGGAAGCTCACCGACATCGAGCGGCAGACGGTGGAGAACTATCTCCGCATCAAGTGGAATCCGATCTCGCTGTTTAAGCCTACCGATCTCGGGACCAACCTGCTGGCATGGTTCGACGGCGCCGATGCGGCCTCGGTGGTCACTGTCGGCGGCAAGGTCAGTCAATGGATCAACAAGGGTGTCGGCGCGATGACGATCACGCAGAACACCGACGCCAACCGGCCAACCTACGCCAACAGCGCAGTAAAATTCGCGCAGACGCAGGTCATGAATCCTTCCGGCGCTCCGGCGGACTTCGACTTCTACGTGGTCAGCAAGCCGAATGCGATGGGCGACTGGCGGACTTTGCTGCGCAGCGCGAACAGCCACGAGATGATTCTGGAAGCCACGTCCAACCGCTTTGGCACCTACGCGGGCGGCTTCAACCCGGCGGGCGCATTTATCTGGCCCGGCATACAAGGCATCGGCTTTGCGCGCATCGCTGCGAGCACGGTCACGGCGATGTCGCGCGATGGCAACGTCTTGCTGTCAACGACAGTGGCGCTGCCAGCGACAAGTCCGGCGCCGACAATGTTTGGAGGCTACGCGGGCGTCCCGCCAAGCCAGCCGTGGGGCGATATCAATGAGGTGATATTCGTCACGCACAATCTTGAAGGCGCTCGACCTATGATCGAGGGCTATCTCGCCCACAAATGGGGGATCGCCGGACTGCTTCAGCCGACTCACCTCTACAAGAACGCACCACCGTAACCCGGAGAGAACAATGACAGACGAACAGACCCAAGATCGCGGCACCCAGCTTTCCCAGATGGTTGAGAAGGATGTCCGTGCACTGATCGGCGATCTGCAGATGCAGATCATCGTACTGCGCAGCATGCTGGAGATGAGCGGCCAGTCGGCACAGCCGATGCAGGTACAGCCGCAGGCGCCGCACAAGTCTAACGGGCACGCCAAGGAAGCGCGCGCATGATCACCGTCACGGTCGAGGCCGAATGGCAATTGGGGCGGGTCGAGATCGCGACGCCGCATGATCCCGAGGGCACCGTGATCGGCTACGCCGAGGCGGTGTTGCGGGATGCCGATGGCAACCCCTACGGCACGATGCCGGGCGTCGCCACCCGTCGCATCCTCACCGAGGTGATTGACGACACCGTCGAGATCGAGGGCACCGAGATACACTTCGCGGCGGTGATGGACACGCTCGAATTGTTTTTCGCCAAGTGGCGGCTGGAGGACGAGGGCAAGACCGAGATGCCGCCACCGCCCGAGCCTGTCGCGATGACAGTGCCGCAGGGCGAGATGGACCCGAGGCCTCAATACGACGAACTGCCGCCACCACTCGGTGTCGGCACCGCACCGCCGCCGGTGCAGCCTCCACCCGTCCCCGTGCCCGCACCCAAGGAATAGCGATGTGGTGGAGACCGCCAAGTCGTGGATCAAGGAAAACTCGACGTTGGTGTACTTCCTGATCGCGCAGATGATCGCGATAGGCGCCGGTGCGGCCAGTGTGCTGGCCTACATGGTGAAGCTGGAGACCCGAGTGCACATCATGGAAACGCGCGGCGCCGAGTACAGCGTCGCGCGAATGAACGACATGAAGAACCAGATCACGGTGCTGGAGCAGAAGATCGCGCAGAATGAAGTCTCGATCAGGCGCATCGTCGAACGCTATCTGGACGACAAGGACCGCAAGTAGGCGGCCCTAAAACCTCAAGGTGACATCATGAAACACAAGAACGCTTACGCGTTCGAGGAAACGTGCGTGCTCGATTCAGCGATGCTGAAGGATGAGCACTTCAAGCTGCACGTTACCTCCGACGGCTACATGGTTTGCCAGCCGCGCATCGCGCGCACCGGCATCCAGCTGTATCGCGGCATTGAACTTGGCAGGCCTGACCTTTCAGAGGTGCGGGTCTATCGGCCGGAATCCGAAGTGTTCTCGCGCGACGCGGTGCGAACGCTGGCGGGCAAGCCGGTCACCATCGAGCACCCGGATGAACCGGTCACCGCTGCCAACTGGCGTGACAACGCCGTCGGCTATCTCGGCGACGAGATACTGCGTGACGGCGAGTTCATCCGGGTGCCGCTGCACTTGATGGATGCGGGCGCCATCGAGGAAGTGAAGAGCGGACGTTCGCAATTGTCCGTCGGCTACACCTCGCAACTGCAGTGGGCCGACGGCGTCACTCCGGGCGGCGAGAAGTATCACGTCAAGCAAACTGCGATCAGAGCCAATCACGTAGCGATCACCCATACCGCACGTGGTGGACCCCTTTTGCGTATGGGAGATAAGGCACGAAACATGACCACACGAACCATCATGATCGACGGCATCTCCGTCGAAGCATCGGAACGCGACACGCAGGTGATCGAGCGGCGCATTGCCCAACTCGACAAAGACCTCACCGCCGCGCAGGCAGCACTCACGGCGGCACAGACCACCTGCCAGAACGATGTCGCCACCGCGCGCACCGAGACGGCGAACGCCACCGCCATCATCGCCACCAAGGACGCCGAGATCGCCACGCTCAAGCAGCAAGTGGTCGATGCCAAGGTGACGCCGAAGAAGCTGAACGAGATGGCACGCGCCCGCTCCCATGTCGAACAGCGCGCCAAGGCCCTGCTCGACAGCGTCCTGCTCGAAGAAAAGAGCGACGAGGAAATCCGCCGTCAGGTCGTCAACGCCAAGCTCGGCGAAGTCGCCAAGGGATGGACCGACGACATGATCGCGGCGTCGTTCAACACGCTGACGGTAGCGGTTGGTGACAACGGTTTCACCCCCGGCAACCTGCAGCAGGTCGTGCACGTGCTCAGCAGCAACGAGCAGGTCGGCGGCGACCCGCGCGTCAAGGCCTACAGCGATTACGACAACGACATCATGAATCGCTGGAAGACCGCAGGCCAGCGCAACACCGCGTAACCCTCCCACGATCAGGACCCGTCCCGATCAGCATTGAAAACAGGAGTTAACGATTATGGCAGACGTTCGAGAAGACCAGAGGAACGACCAGAAGGAAGAAGTGCCCACCACGAAAAAAGAGTTGGTGGCGCGCAACGAACATCAGGCAGTCGAGATCACGCCGTTCGGCGTACCGCAGTCCACCTTCCCCGAGCAGATGAAGCAAGGCCTGCCGGGCATGGTTAATCGCATGGTGGACTACAACGCGGTGACGCGCTCGGTGGAGACACCGGCGGGCGGCATCCCGGCATGCCGTGCGGTCTCGCAGTCTACCGCGAGCGACATCGGCTGCCTGATCGGCGGCACCGTCAATGCCTTCGTCGGCATCACCATTCTCGATCCGACGATCATCACTGTGGTCGGCAGCGGTCTCGCTCCCGAAACCTATCCGCAATACTTCAACTGCGGCGTGCTGACCAAGGGCGAAATCTTCGCCACCGCCACGGTTGTCACCGCTGCGGGAGACCCGGTGCACTTCGGTGCCACCGACGGCGTGCTCACCAACACGGGCGCCATCGGTCCGATCCCCGGCGCGCGCTGGAAGCACTCACGTCCAGCCAACGAACTCAACGTCGTGCAACTGGGTATCCAGCGCTAAGCCTCGCAGCTTCGCGCCCCCGGAACGCCAAACCCTTCAGGAGTTAAAGAGATGAACTACCAGAGCATGTTTGCAAGGGACGCGCAGCAAGTCGCGTTCAACTACGTTGTCAATCAGACAACGGCCATCGAGAGTCAGGTGGTGCGCATCCAATATCCGGATGTGCAGTATCCAGACCTCGTGCCAGTCGATACCGCCACCGGCAATGAATGGGTTAAAAGTATAACTTATTTCAGCGCCGACATGATGGGTCGCGCGGATTGGTTTCACCACACGGCGCTCGATGTGCCGCTGGCTGAACTGAGCCGCGAGAAGTTCGAGCGCGGCATCGAGATGGCCGCCATCGGCTATCGCTATACGCTCGAAGAGGTCGCCTCGGCGATGAACACCCCCGGCCTCAACCTCACCGCAGACAAGGCGGCAGCATGCCGTCGTGCCTACGAGGAGTTCGTTGACAACCTCGCGCTGCGCGGCTCGGTCCCCAAAGCGATGCAGGGATTGATCAACTCATCGCTGGTGACGGCCACGACGGCGCCCGCAGACGGCACCGGCTCGGCCACCACCTTTGCCTCGAAGACCAATGATCAGGTCATACGCGATCTCAACTCGGCAATGATGGGTATCGCACAGGGCACCAACTGGCTGTACTACGCCGACACCATCCTGCTTCCACCGGCGGTGCTGGTCGGAATGGCCGGGCGGATGATCCCGTACTCCTCGATGACGCTGCTCGACTGGATCAAGCAGTACAACGTGCTCACGGTGCAGACCGGACGACCGATCACGCTGGCAGGCGTGCGCGGCCTTGAGACCGCTGGCCTCGGCGGCATCTCGCGCATGGTGGCCTATCGCCGCGATCCGCAGGTGCTCAAGATGTGGATTCCGATGCCGCACCGCTTCCTGCCGGTCTGGCAGCGCGGGCCGCTGGTGTTTGACGTTCCCGGCATCTTCCGCTTGGGTGGCGTCGAGATCAGGATGCCAGCCGCGATCCGCTACCTCGACGGCGTCTAAGAGATAGGCCGGTGCCTGTCTTCTGCTCTACCTCATTTCAACAGGAGAATCTTAACATGGCTAAGATCAAGAACGTCGGCGCTCAGCCGCGTGGCTTCATCACCGAGAGCGGCGAGCAGGTGATCCTGCAGCGCGGTGAAGAGCGAGAGTTCAACATGACCGAGGCAGACTTCAAACACCTGCAGCAGGCCATGGAGAATCATGGCGACCCGAAGCCTCTCGAAGTCTCCGGCAGTCACGGTGGTTCGGAAGGCAAGAAAAAGGAGGAGAAGCCGGAGGATGAGATGCCTGCGCAATCCACCGAGCCGCCGCCGCCCGCCTCAACTACGACGCCGGTAACCAACCCTAACCCGACGACAGCGCCGCATTCGGAAAAACGCGTCAAGGAAGAGCCGCGCGGCAGGCAGCAAGAAGAGCAGCCGAGGACGAACAACAGGCGAGAATAAACCCATGACATACCCTGTCATGCCGGGGCTGCGGACCATCAATCCGGCGATGCCACCAACCGTTGACGAATTTCGGAAGGTCTTTCCGGAATTCGCCGACGTGTCGGATGAGCAGGTCCAGTTCTATCTTGATCAGGGCATGCTGTGGATTGACACCTACTGGGAGCCAATCGACGCCAAGCTCGGTGCGATGTATGCGGCTGCGCATTTTCTCACCATGCAGAACATCGCCTCCGGCGGTGTGATCATCAACGAGGGCGGCTCGGACAGTGGAGGCTCTACGCCGTCCGATCCCGAGGTCGGAAAAATCTGGGTCAAGACCGTTCGCTTCCGCGACCGCATGGTCTCCTATGAGCGCGTCGGCACCGGCAACGAGAAAACCCAGAGCGGCAACACGGCAACGACGGCGTCGGACGATTACTGGCAGGCGACGCTCTACGGCCAGATGTATCTGTCCTATCGCAGGCGCAACGTTCCTCATGTGGCGGTGGTTTAGATGGAATACTCGATGACGGTGAAGCGGCTGCGCATGCAGGCAGTGCTCTACTCGATTGACGGCGGCAACGGCAACGGTGCCATCCAGCTGCGTGACGCCAACCGGGTCATCCTGTGCACCTTGCTAATGACCAAGCCGAGCTTCTATCTGGTTGGAGCCGATCTGCATCTGGCATCGCCAGCAACCTCATTCGTCACCGTCGGCGGCAATGCCGCCATCGGCACCATCATTGACGGCTCCGGCAACATCATCATCGACGAGATGACGGTCGGCATCGACGTGACGGCGGACCAAATCCACGATTTCGAGATCGTACTCGACGACACCGCACTTGAGGTCGGCAAGCAGGTCACCATCGTCACCGCGACGCTTTCCCATGGCTAAGGTCACCACCGATCTCATCCCGGTTGACGACGAGGTTGATCGCGCATTCGGCGAGCCGGTGGTGCTGAAGCCGATGACGGTGCAGAGCGGCGGCTATCGCGCGGCCGTGCCTGACCCGACGCGGCAACAGATGATTGCGCGCGGCATCTACGACCAGTCGCGCGGCGCCGTCGAAGGCTTCGGTTCGTCCGGCTCGATCTCGCGTCAGGCCACGGTGGACACGACACTGTCAATCAGGTTCGAGCCGGTCGAGGCGTGCGAATTGAAAAAGGGTGACCGGGTGTTCTTTCCCGAGCGTAATGAGACCTATGACGTGACGTTCATCCATGCCGATCCCGGCGGGCGCCCTGACGTGCACTTGGTGAAGGTGTTGGACGAATGAGCATTGTGCGGATGATCACCCGGCTGACGGCGGTTGCTGCATTGCGTGGCAAGACGTGGGCCGATGACAGGGTGTTCGACTCCGACAATACGCCGCTGTCCCAAGCCTTGGTGCAGAACGAGGCGGCCAAGCCCTACATCGTGGTGTTCACCGATGCCGACAACCGCATCGAGGTCGAGGCCACCGATGTCTACGGCACGCGCCGCGAGATGACGCTGGTGCTGGAGATCGGCGTCGCCTCCAAGATCGAGGGCACCACCGGCGACGCCCAGATCAAGACGCCGCTGACCGATGAGGGAATGGAGATCGCGCTCGACATGGTCGAGGATCAGGCGCTGGCAGCGCTGTTCGGCGATCCGCAGTCGGACTGGGCCGAGCTACTGAAAAGCATCGTGATCAAGGTTGATCGCATCTCCGGCCAGCGCGGCGCCTCGGCTGAACGCGGCCAGCGCTGGGCGGCACGGCAGCTGTCGTTTGTCTGCGATACGGTGTCGGACCTGCCGCCCGGCGTGGCGGTGCCGCACGACCACCCGATAGAGAGGTTCATTCAGGTGTCCAAGGATAACCCGGAGGCTGGCATGGAGCACGCCGGTGAGATTTGCCAAGCACTGGTCAACCGCGAGGAAGCCCCTGAGTGGGAGCGTGTGCAGGCTCTACTCGGTGTGCGCCGACAGGGCTTGCAGGCTATCGGGCTGGCGCCGCTCCCGGCCTCGATCCCGGCGACGGTGTCGATGCACGGCGACGACCTGACTGACAAGAGAGGCGAGGCGCCGATCCTGCGCGAGATCGGCTACGACGATATCCAGATGGAGCAGGACGAACTAGCCGGGCTGATCGACCTGCGCACCATCCGCACCAACGTGCTGGAAGCCAAGCCGAAAGAGAAAAAAGACAAGGTCGAGATGGATGACTGATGCCACTCAAGATCGGGATCGACACCAGAAGCCTCGTTGAGTTCACCAAGCAGATCGAGAAAGCGGGTGGCAAGAACAACACCCAGCTGGCGGTCGGTCTCAACGAGATCGGCGACAACCTCGTGTCGCTGGTGGCGAGCGACCTGACCAAGAAGACCGGACTGTCGCTGGAGGAAGTGCGCGGCATGATGAAGGTAAGCCGGGCCAACCGCAGCAAGCTGCACTACGACGTGACGGTGAAAAAGGATTTGCTCGACCCGCCGAAGGGACAACAGCTGGAGGCCAAGCGGGAAGATCGCGACTTCGGAAAAAGACGACCCGGTCAATTGGTGATCGTGGTGACGCAGAAGGACGATCTGGTTTGCATGGATTGTCAGGAACTGGAAGCGGCGGGACCGATGCCGGTGGAGATAGCCAACGAGCATATTCCGAGGCACCCGCATTGCCGGTGCGTGATCCTGCCCTATGTGCAGAAGGGCAAGCGCCTGCCGGTGACGATGACATCGACCACAGGAACGTCATCAAAGGCACGTAGCCAGACCAAGACCTCCCCAATGGAGGAAGACTTGACCCTGCGACAGCTGGCGCAGGATGTCATCAACCGCACGGCCAGCAAGGTTCGTTTAGAGCTACTCAAGTAAACCCCAAAGGAGAATCAAGATGGCTGAAAAAGGATTTCTAGCGCTCATCATTCCGATGCAATCGGATGCCCGTCCGGACAACACGTTGCCGGGCGCAGGCAGTGAAGGCGGCGCGCGTCCTGATAACACGCTGCCGGGTGGTCAAGGTGGCCGTCCGGACCAGACCCTGCCCGGCGATCTTCCGCATCCCGAGCATCCGATCTATTGGCCGTTGCCTCCGGGCGCCCCGGTCGATCCCGATTACGGCATCCCGATTGACGGGCCGTATCCCGATCAAGGTCTACCGGGTGAGCAACCGCGTCCCGATCAGGGCTTGCCGGGTTCACAGCCGCGTCCGGATCAGGGCCTGCCCGGTTCGCAGCCGAGGCCGGACCAAGGACTGCCCGCCTTCCCAAGTCATCCTATCGTGCTCCCTCCGGGCACTGGCGGATGGCTGCCGGTCTACATCGACAACACCCTGCCCGGCGATCAACCGCGACCGGATCAAGGTCTGCCCGGTTCGCAGCCGCATCCTGATCAGGGACTGCCGGGTGAACAGCCGAAGCCCGATCAGGGTCTGCCGCCCTTCCCGTCACACCCGATTGTGCTGCCGCCGGATGGTGAGGTGCCTCCGAGTTGGGGTATCTCCGGCACGATCAAGTTCAAGGCGATCTGGACTCCCGATAACGGCTGGCAAACCATCGCCGTGGTGATTCCGGGGACGGATGGCGAAGGCCGCCCGGTCCCGACGCCTTCCAAGCGTCGTAAGTAAACCTCTCTAAAACCCGACAACAACTGCAACAGGCGGGGCGGTGCACGATGTGCACCGTCCCCCGAGGGCTCCCGCATGAGTGACGACTATGACCTAGTGATTGGACAGATTGCCGATCTCCGGCGCCAGATGGCCGAGACCTTTCAGACGGGCACGGTCAAGGAGGTCAAGGGCAACAAGATGCGCATGGTGCTCGGCAAGGACGAGGACGGCGAAGAAATCCTGTCGCCGTGGCTCAACACCAACAACCATCGCGGCGGCGCCACCGAGGCGCGCTACTACAAGAAGGGCCAGACGCTCAGCCTGATCGCGCCGAATGGCGATGTCGGTCAGGGCATGATCTCGCCTTACGCACCCAACAAGGACTTCCCCCGCCCCGAGCACGCCAACGAGTCCTCAGAGGGCGAGGAGAGCTATCAACTCGAAGACTATCGCGGCAAGCAGACCAAGGAAGGCTACGACAACTGGCTGCAGGAGGACGATAGCAAGAAGCAAGGCGGTGGCGGCCAAGGCGGTGGCGGTGGCCAGAAGAAGGACAGCAAGGGCCACACCGGCGGCGACAAGGCCACCATCAAGGCCCGGATGAATAAGGACGGCGGGCACACGCTGCGCGTCGGCAAGGATGTTCGACTGGCTGCGAACAAGGAAGGCGCCAAGCTGCGCGCTGGCTCCGACTTCGTTGTTGTCAAGAAGGGCAAGATCATTTTCAGCCAGCCGCCCGAGCTTGGCGCGGACCCGCTCAAGAACGACGACAAGTAAACCCCAACAGGAGAGACGATATGGCAAGGCAAAAGCACCTCGTGCTGACGAAATTCTATGTCTATGACCCGGCGGTGAATGTCGGAGACGAACTCGGCCGCCTGCGGGTTCGCGAGGACGAAGACAACGATAACGGAAAGTACATTCTCGCCTCGCCGATGCAGGTCCAGTACTGGATTGATCAGGGCCTGCTCGGCACTGATCCGATCTCGAAGCTCGGCGAATCCAGCAAGGCGCTGCTCAAGCAAATCACGCGCGGGCGCAGCGAGGACGAAGAGCCGGGGCGGTTGCCGCGATACTCGAAGCAGATGCAGTCAGGCGAGCCGCAGTTTGCGGGCTCCATGGCGGCGATGCGCAGGAAGAAGGCTATGGCTGCCAAGAGCAAACACGGCAGCAAGGACCCGCAGACCAAGGCCAAGAACGAGCGCGACATCAGGACCGGGCAGCCGAAGGACGCCAAGAAGCCCGGCGAGACCGTACCTGCGGAGAAACCCGTCGTAGCGCCCGTTCAGTAGCATGGACACCAACCTCTACGACCCAACACTGGACATGTGGCCGGATTTGAAAAACGGCCGCATCGTCCTGTCGCCGGTGCGTATCGGAATGGACCGATACACCGGCAAGGTTCTGACGGGGTGGGATCACGTCATCCAAAGCATGCTGCTGATCTTCTCGACGCGCTACCACGAGCGCGTGCTGCGCAGGTGGTGCGGCTCGTTCGTGCCGCATCTGATCGGCGAGAACGCCACGCAGAACACCATCGCTCGGTTTTACTGGGCGATAGCTACCGGCCTTGATTTGTGGGAGCCAAACTATCGCATCCAGCGGGTGCGGGTGGCCAAGCGCAATGACGGCTCGATCATGACCTCGCCGGAAGAATTGCGAGGCAGCGGCCATCTCACCACCGGGATGGACGGCGTCTACCGGCCGCGCGGTCACCTCGGCAATTCTTCGCCCGAGGTGCGGCGAGCAGTCGGTCTGGTTTCACGAGGTTTCAACATCTGGGAGCGGCAGCCGGGTCTGGTCGCGGGCGCGCCTGCGTTCGGTCAGGGCGTCACACCAGCCATTCCTCCGGGGAGCATTTTATGAGCGACACCAGCGATCTCTCGGGCAGCGTCGGCGGACAGTCTCTGGCTGACCGGCTGAGCGAGCGCATCTCGATCCTCGTGCCAGCCAACCTGCAGCCGATGATCGTGCTGGAGAAGCTCGACGTTGAGACCACGCTGGAGGCGCGGATGGCGCGACTCAAGCAGCTATGGGCCAGCTACGATCCGCCATCGGCGGCGCAGTACGATGTCGAGAACCTTGAATTTGATCCGATCAAGATCAACCAAGAGGTCTGCAGCTATTTCGAATTGTTGCTGCGTGACCGCGTCAATCAGGCGGCAAGATCGGTCACCTTGGCCTATGCCATCGGCACCGATCTCGATGCCATCGCGTCACGTTATCCCGGTGGCGTGCCGCGACTGGAGGGCGAAAGCGATGACCGCTACCGTCGGCGGATATGGCTCTCGCCCAACACGCTGTCACCCCACGGCACCGCCGAGGCTTATGAATACTGGGCGCTGACCGCGCTGCCGGAATTGCGCGATGTCACCGCGATCCGCTCGGTGCAGCATGATTACTATCCGACGATCCTGATCACCTGCCTGCTGCAGCCGCCCAACTCTCCATCGCCGAGCGATGAGCAGCTGGTGCGGATACGCGCCTACATCCAGTCCGAAGCCCGCATGGGACTGACCGACGTGATTTCGGTCAACCCGCCCAAGATCAGGGACATCAACTACAATGTTGCGCTGTGGCTCTATCCCGGCACGATGCCTGAACCGGCGCTGATCCAGATCAAGGAGAACCTGACCAAGCTGGCCGAGAACCAGTACTGGCTCGGGCACGATCATTCGCTGATGGCGATCAACGCAGCCTGCGCGCTCTCCGGCGTGCACCACATCGAGGTGGTCGAGCCTACAGAAGATATCTTCGTGCCGCTCGACTGGATCGTGCGGGTTAACAGCATCACCGTGACCCTCGCGGGTCGCATGCTATGAACGACATCGTCACCGAAGGCATCATCAAGGCGCCCGGTGCCAAGCTACTTTATCGCGCGGCGTCCGGCCTTGAGAAGGCGATGGCTGACGTTGATGGTGAGCGACTGATCGGCACCTATGCCGAGATCATCATCGACCAGTGGGACCCCTACAAGATTTCTTACAACAACCTGCCCTATCTGGCCTACGCGCAAGGCGCGCTGTTGTGGGAGGAAGGATGGTCTGAGAGTACGCAGCGTGAATGGACGGCGAGGCAATTCGAGTACAAAGCCCTGCGTGGTACGCTCGATGGTATTGAAATGGCGCTGGATTTTTCTGGTCGCGATTTCACTGGCGGTTACGACGTTGTGCAAGCGCTGCGCCCGCCGCAGTCTTTCTATGCTTCGCCGTCGCTGAGCAAGGAGAATTACGACTTCTGGATTCACATGATGCCGGAACTGCGGATCACCTTCTATGAGGGTGTCGGCTGGGATGGTGTCGATGTGCTGTATTCAGACCACGGCGGTGTCAACGACTTCGTTGGTTTGGATGACGGTCCGGCGCTGCATGGCCGCAAGGCGTTCCTGCGCATCAAGGGCAAGGACATCCCGCTGCAAATCTACACCTTCACCAAGGTCATCAACAATGTGGTCTCGGTGGATTATGAGCGGGTGGCGATCCCCGGACTGGCGGGCCCGGCCTTCATGCAGGGCGACTTCGTCAACGACGATGAATATGTCTGCGCCGAAACCGTGGTGCCGCAGCTGGTCACCGTTCGCATTGATGGCTCCTATAGTCACGAAGAGTCGCTGCTGCATCTAGACACCGTGCTGCCCGGTCTCGATCCCATCGACGTTCGCTATGAGCGCAACTCGGATGTCGGCTGGGGCAACAGCTTTTTCTTTGTTGGGGATTGGAGCGACTACCGTAACGAGTACACGCCGCCACCTGAGCCCAACCCGCTGATCTACACGCCGACGCCGCCGTACAACACGATCCCACAACCGCCGCCACCGCCGCCGGTGGTGTTCTACGCCGACGCCGGACACGACGCGCCGCGCATGCTGGCGGACCGGGTGTTCCTCTACGACCCCGATATCGTTGGGATGCTGACCGGCGGCATCTCGTTCGTCGGTGTCGATTACGTATCGTGGCCTGCCTATACCGCAGACCTGATGATCGACCTCCACACCAGCGATGATGTCTATTCGTGGTTCGGTGACGAGGCCTTTGTTCACGATGACAATTACTTCGCCTCCACGGTGCAGCTGCAAGACTTCGACCGCGCCTGTCGCGCCGTCATCGTTTCGCAGGCTATGCGTGACCGCGTTCGCACCGCCTACGACCCAACGCGCTTGATTGAACTGAGAGAGCGCGCCTTCACCGAAACCACAGTTGATCAGCAAGTCACGAACTTGCTCTAAGCAGAGAGGCTGCATCCATGGAACGAAAGGTCAATATTCAGGACTGGCAAAAGGTCACTGTCGAAGATTTCAACAACTTCGGTCTGTTTCCACGCGCCTCTTTTGATCACATCGTCGGTGACACTCTTATCCCCGACATGGCGTACACCGGATTTACGACGGTGCAGACGGCGCCTGCGGTGGTCACCGTCGGCAGCGGACGGCTCTATCACAACGGTCTTGTGTTCTACAACGATAGCGAGGGCGGCTCATCGCTTGACCTGCTGAGCGTGTTGCCGGTGGTGACGCGGCGCTATGTCGGCATCGTGGTGTGGGGCCAAGAGACTGAGACCGATACCGAGCCGCGAACCTTCCTGACCGATCCGGTGACCCGCGCCACGGTGGCGCGTGTGGTCTCGACCGAGAATCGCAGGTGGGCCAACATTTCGACGGTGATGGGACCGGAAGGTCCGGACCCACAGAAGCCCGCGATTGCCTCCAACACGCTGGTGGTGTGCTGGGTGTTGCTGGATTCCAGCGGTGTCGTCTCGATCACGATGGTGGACGAGAACCGGGCGCCCAACCTCCGCGATCTCAACAGCCGTATGAACGAGAACGACGCGTGGCGTACCCGCACCGCGTCGAGGCTCGACACGCTGGCGACCGACATGGCTGCACTGGCAGCCCGGCTCAACGGCACCGCGTCGATGCGGTTCACAATGAAGATTGCGGCCGATGTGGCGCGGGTCAAGGAGAAGACCGGACTGCCCGACAACTATACGTTCTGGGGCGCGGACCACTTCCTGACGACCGACGAAAGCGACGTGGGTCCGCCGATGAATGTCGATTATCACGCCGAGATCGAGGAGGGCATCCGGTTTCCGTTTGAGCAGCAAAAAGACTCGCAGATGTTTCTGCTCAACCCGCTCGATGAGGGCGTGGTCAACCAAGCCAACTTCGTGCTGCCAAAATACAATCAGGTAACGCGGCTCGAAGTTCTGGGCAACGACAGTGAACTGTCGATCTCGCAGTATCAATTCCAGACCATCTCTTGGGAATTGTGCACCAAGACGCGGACTCGCATTCGCTGGGGCACGGCGTTCTATGTATGCGCCAACGGCGTGTGGTGGTTCGCGCCATCCGGGCGTGACTGGATATCGTCGGTGAACTCTGGCCAAGAAGGTTGGAACACCGCCGCTGGCGGCGGCCTCCAAGGCATGACGCCAAACACCGATCTGATTTACGATCCGGTGCGCAACATCCTGACGCGCGGCACCGAGACGTTCCAGATTCTCGACGTGCAGGACAACCCCAACCACACCATCACGCGGTTGGTGCAGTTCTGGGTCGATGAAATCATTGACAGTTATTACTGGCGCCAGATCGTCACCATTGAGGGGCTGTCAGGCTCTGTGGTGTCGCAAACCTTTCTGAATTCACAGGGCGGTTGGCTGACATCGGCTGACGTGTTTTTCACCAGAATCGCTGCGTCCGGTGACGTACACGCGCTGATCTGCGAGTGCCTTAGCAACGGAGCGCCGGACTATCAGAAGACAATTGCCCGCGCCAGCAAGACGGCAGACCTGTTGCGTATTCAGCCGAATGGTACCCGGTTCGAATTCCTGCCGACGTATCTGGCCAAGGGCAAACGCTATGCCCTCGTTCTGCAAACCTCTGGCAATCACTTCATCTCGCTGGTGCACAACAACAAGTTTGCGCAGGGCTCGCTGTTCACCTCGACCGACGGGGCGTGGGCGATGGGCGATATGACCAAGGACTTTGCGTTCAGGCTGCAGTTCGCTCAGTTCCTCTCCAACCGAGTCTACACCCAATTGGCGCCACTAGAACTCGGCGGCGGCATCGCCGAGATCGACTTGAACTATGACTCGACGCGTCCGCCCGGCACCTCGATCCAGTTCGAGGTACAGATCAGCGGCGTGTGGAAACCGCTCGCTTCTTACTATGAGGGCAGTCCGCTCGGACCTACGGTGCTGGGGCTTCCGGCGCTGTTGCAATTCCGCGTGCTGTTGAGCGGTACCACCGATGAAATGCCGGGCATCGGCGTGGCCTTTAACTCTCGGGCGCTGACCTCACGTCGCAGCAACACCTTCAAGCACATCTCGACCGCAAGAACGATGCCGTCGGCGGTCAACACCGTGTACTGCGACTTCCGGCTGGAGTCGTGGCGCGGCGGTACGGTCTCCGCACCGCAGCCCTACCACACCTTCATTCCTCGACTGTTGGTCGGCGCTGGCTACGCCAACGTGCGTACGCCATCCTTGATACAGGACGAGATCGACCCTGATGACCCAACAACAGTGATCCGCTCGTGCACGTGGAATCTCGCGGCGCTCGGCGGCACAGCTATCACAGCATACAAGATCAGATGCGAGGGCACGACCGACAACAAGCTATCCACCTTCCTTGTCGGCGAGCGCATCGACATCGGCGTGTTCATCTAACGGAGATCATCCATGTCCACCGATAAATATCCAAACCGCAACGTTAACTATCCCTACACCAAGGCGCAGGTCGATGCGGCGACCGCGAGGCTTATTCCGCAAGGCAACGACTCCAGTCCACCTTCACCGGCGCCATTCAATGGCAAGGGGTCGCGCCGTCAGGTGCGGCCCGGCGAATGGATTGATGATCGCACCTATCAGGTCGGCGGACCAGCTACACCGAGCAATGAAAATCCGCCGGAGTTGCCGCCGAGGAGAGAAAGGGCGCTGCCGACTTTCGAGGATGACAAAGTCTACACCGTCACGCTCAGCAAGGGAGCGCTGTTCGCTGGCCGAATGCTGGCGCCGGGCAAGGCCTATCAGATGGCCGGTTACGCAGCGACTGAGGTCGCCGACTCGATTGAGACCGCTGAATTGCTTGGCGACATTCCGGACAATCCGCC
>Ga0307285_10000011_pt1 | contig 92660 bp, 84 predicted proteins | sample ER_DNA_139_FD_194476 | JGI IMG/M metagenome (GOLD analysis project Ga0307285, IMG submission 194476) | Bulk soil microbial communities from the East River watershed near Crested Butte, Colorado, United States - ER_DNA_139 | ecosystem: Environmental > Terrestrial > Soil > Floodplain | place... | reverse complement strand
TTTTTTCGGCTGGGGCCAACCCCCCACCTCCCTGCTACAGCCAGGTTTGCCCGAGGCGGCGGACGAGCGCGTCCGACAAGGCAATCGCTCTTTGGAGAGTTGAGAAGTCGACGTTGGCGGCGGTGTCGTTGGGCCAGTGGTAGCGGCCTGGCTGCTTGTGGTCGGTGCAGCTGCAGAGGGCGACGGTCTCGTAGCCGGCGGCTGCCGACTCGAGGCCGTCGGTGCCGTTGTAGGTGCGGAGGTTGGGGTAGAGCCAGATGCCCAGCTCGCCGGCGACGCGCTCGACGAAGGCCAGCGCCCGTGGCGGGTAGTCGCGCATCTTCAGGAAGCCCTCGCCGCGCAGCGCCAGCAGGTGGGTGGCGCCGAGCGTCTCCAGGCAGAGGAAGAAGGTGCTCTCCCGCGGCAGCGAGTCGAAGTGGCGCTCGCCGAAGGCTTTGATCCCCTCGCTGAAGGACTCCTCCGAGCCGGTTGAGAGGAGGACGACGCGGATCCCCTGCGGCGGCTCCGCGCCGAAGCGGCGGGCGAGCTCCAGCAGGGCGACCACGGCGGTCCCGTTGTCGTTCGCCGCCGGGACCGACTTGCGCAGGCCGATGTCGGCCATCGCCGCGACCGAGCCGAGGCCGAGGAAGAGGCCGATCCTGGCGAGCAGCCGGCTGCCGCTGAGCGCGCCCAGCGCCGCCAGCACCGGTCCGCCGACCACCGGCGCCATCAGCGGCGGGCTGGTGTCGGTCTTCTCAGTCAGGCCGAGGCGCGCGGCGAGGTCGGGTATCGCCGGATGGAAGACGAGGCCCGAGTGGGCGGCGTCGTGGTGGGCGATGAGGACGACGGTGCGCTCGGCCGCCGGGTCGCCGAGCTCGCAGACGACGTTGTAGGTCGTGCGCCTGGGGAGGAGACGGCGCAGGCGGCGTTGCCCCGGCGGGAAGTCGTCGGCCATGCCGGCGGTGCCGATCGCGCCGAGGAGCGCCCCGAGCAGGCGGCGGCCGCGCAGCGCCGCGATCGCGGCGAGGGCCCCGAGCCCGGCGCCGATCCCGAGCGGCCACCAGTAGGTCCCGTGGGCGTCCTCGGCCTCGATCCGCGCCTCCGCGCCCAGCTCGCCGAGCTGGGCGACGATCCACTCGGCCGCCTGCCGCTCGCCGTCGGAGGCCGAGGGCCGCTCGATCCGCTCCAGTTCCTCGAGTCGCTCCCGCAGCCAATCAGCCTCGCCTTGCATCGGGGAGGAAGCTAGCCGCTTACCATGGGCAGATGCTCGGCGGTGGGTCGATCACCCTCTTCCACTTCCGCGGGATCAAGGTCACGGTCGACTGGTCGTGGTTCATCGTCCTCTTCCTGGTCATCCTCTACATGACCAACTTCTTCGAAGACCTGCTGGGGGAGTCGGGGAGCGAGCCCTTCCTGCTGGCGCTGCTCAGCGCCGTCGGCTTCTTCGGCTCGATCCTCCTGCACGAGTTCGGGCACGCGGTTGTGGCGATGCGCAACGGGATCGGCATCTCCAGCATCCAGCTCTGGATCTTCGGCGGCATGGCGCGGATGGACCGCGAAGCCGATTCGCCCGGAACCGAGCTGAAGGTGGCGCTCGCCGGACCGGCGGTGACGGCGGCGATCGCCATCGTGCTGGCGGGGATCGGCACCGTTGCGGCCGGACCTCACGGCTTCTGGGAGGCGGTGGTGCTGGAAACCCGCTCCGACGTCTCCGGCCTGATGGCGCTGGTCGCCTGGCTGGTGACGATCAACATCCTCGTCCTCGTCTTCAACATGCTTCCCGCCTACCCGATGGACGGCGGCCGCGTCGCCAAAGCCCTTGCCTGGTACCGCTCGGGCGATCGCAACTCGGCCACCCGCTTCGCCGCCAACCTCGGCCGCATCTTCGGCTACCTCTTCATCGGCGGCGGCATCGCCCTCGCCTTCAGCGGCAGGGTCTTCACCGGCGTCTGGCTGGCGCTGATCGGGATGGTGATCAACGGCTCGGCCCGGGGGGCGGCGATGCAGACGGCGCTGACCGACCGCATCGGCGACGTCCGCGTCGCCGACGTGATGGACCGCGAACCGGTCACGATTCCCGGCGAGCTGAGCGTCGAGCAGGCGCTCGACGAATACTTCCTCCGCTACCGCTGGCCCTGGTTCCCGGTCGTCGACGCCGGCCGCCGCTTCCTCGGCCTGATCGAGCGCGACCGCGCCGACGAGGTCCCGGAGACCTCCCGCGCCAACTCCCACGTCTCCGAATACGTCGACCACGACATCGGCCTCTTCGTCCGCGACGACACCCCCCTCGACTCCCTCCTCGCCAACCAAAACCTCCGCCGCCTCGGCGCCCTGATGGCAGTAGACGCGGACGGCCGTCTCAGCGGAGTGGTGACGATCGAGCAGGTGGGCAGAGCGCTGCGCGACTCGAACGCCTCTGGCTGAGCCTGTGGAATCTTGTGCTTGCGACGGTTAGTCCTCCGCCTGGTGAGCGAGGCGCGCGAGGCCTCGGTTGAGGTCGGTCATCGAGATCGGCTTATCTGGATTGAGAACTGCCTGAATCAATAGGCCGTCGAAGGTGGCGAGCAGCAACAGGGCCGCGAGCTCTGCGTCTTGATCATCGCCAAATCCGAGCAAGGACGCGATCTTCTCTCGGCTGTCTCGGTAGCTCTCCGCGAGGATCGCGCGAAGCTCGTCGTCATGGGGAGCACGCGCGACTGCTGCAAAAAATGCTCGAATCAGGCCTTTATAGTCGTGCATGCTCTCGCTCGCAAGCCTGGCGGCCTGATCGATGCGCTCGATCGTGGAGCTTGCGGCGGCTCTGTCGCCCATACTCGCTGCGACCTCCTCGAGCCACCGTCGGAATCCCTCGGCCATCGCGTATGCCGTCAGCGCCTCGGTCGATCCGAAGTGGTAGCGAATCGAAGCTAGGTTGGCGTTACTCGCGGCAGCGATCTGACGAGCCGTGATCCGGGATGCCGGAGCCTCGTCCAGGCAGCTAAGGGCACCCTCGATCAATGCTTGGCGGTTGCTGCGCTGGGGGCACATCTGCACCTGCATCCTAGCCTTGTTGACATGAATCTATACATATGTATAGATTCTGCCCATGAATCCGACGATGCCCCCCGGTCCGAAGGTCCCGGGTTTATCCAGACAGCCCTGTTTTTCCAGTGGCCCTATCTCTTCGTATCGCGCTGCCAGCGCCGTTTCGGTGACGTTTTCACACTCTCGCTCATGGCTCCCGGCGAGGAGCTCGGCACGATCGTCTACGTGGCTGACCCCGATGCCATCTCCCAGCTTTTCCGTCGTGATGGTAAGGAGGCACACGCCGGTGTTGCCAACAAGGTTCTTGAGCCGATCACCGGTCCTCAATCCATCCTCCTTCTCGATCGCGAGGAGCACCTGCGGGAGCGCCGTGTGCTCGCTTCGGCCTTCCACGGCGATGCCCTGCGCGCGCTCGGCCCGATCGTCGGCCAAGCCACTCGGCGGGAGATCGCAACCTGGCCGGACGATGGCATTTTCCCGCTCCGTCCGGCGATGCAGCGCATCACCTTCGAGGTGATCATGCGAGCGGTGCTCGGGGTTCGGGACCCCGCTCTCCAGGGCCGACTGGCTACCGCCCTCGAGCCAGTGTTCAACATCTCCGCAGGCCAGATAGTGGGGCTGCTCCCCACCTTTCGAATCGACCTCGGACCGCTCACCCCTTGGGGCCGCTTTCAACGCAGCGTCAGGCAGCTTGACGATCTTCTTCTGGGCCTCATATCCGAGCGACGCCGCGACGGTGGAGGTCAGGGTGACGAGGACATCCTCGGCCAGCTGTTGGCAGCGACAGACGAGACGGGCGAACCGCTCAGCGACCGCCACCTGCGAGACGAGCTTGTGACGCTCCTGCTGGCGGGTCATGAGACGACGGCCACCTCGCTCGCCTGGGCTTTCGAGCGCCTAGCCCACAATCCCAAGGTTCTTTCGGGGATTCGGTCGCAGATCGCGAATGGCAGCCAAGACATGCTCGACGCCGTGGCCGCGGAGACCCTGCGCACGCGGCCGGTGGTCATGGACGTTGCACGCAGGCTTTCCGATGAGGCCGAGATCGGTGGCTATCTGCTACCGGCAGGAACGACGGTGATGCCGGCTATCTACCTCGTTCACAACGACCCGAACAATTTCCATGCTCCGGACGCCTTTCGTCCTGACAGATACCAAGGGCCGCCCACTCGGTCGACCTGGCTTCCGTTTGGAGGCGGACGCCGACGATGTGTAGGGGCCGCTTTCGCGCAGATGGAGATGCGAACCGTCCTGTCGCTAGTCCTGCGCGAGTTTTCGCCGGAGCCTTCATCGTCGAAGCCAGAGCGCGCAAGGTTGCGTGGGGTGACCTTCGCTCCCGAGAACGGTGCCCGGCTGCGAATGCGCCGTTCCCCGCCCTGAAGCGTTTACCTCTCCGCATAAGGGTCCCACTCGCCGGTTTCGCTCGATGGCTCCGTGCAAACACGGGAACACGCTGATTGGTCGCGTCAGCGAAGGCTGCTGAGACCTTGTGCGCAGGTGAAGCTAAGCGACTGGGCGGTGCCGCTCGATGATGCGGCCGAAGTCGGTGCCGGCTGGCAGCGTGCCGAAGGCCTGGCCCCAGTCGCCGGAGAGGCGGGAGGCGCAGAAGGCGTCGGCAACTGCTTCGTCGCCGTAGCGGACGAGGAGGGAGGCCTGGAGGGCGAGGGCCAACTTCTCGACCAGGCGGCGGGCGCGGGACTCGATCGTCTCCAGGTCGCCGGGGAGGTCCTCGCGGAGGGAGGCGGCGAAGGACTGTAGGCGGGGATCGGCGACGGCACCCTCGGAGACCTCGGCGAAGAAGGCCTCGACCGAGGCCGGGCTCTTCACCATCGCCCGCAGGACGTCGAGGCACTGGACGTTGCCGGAGCCCTCCCAGATCGAGTTGAGCGGGCTCTCGCGGAAGAGGCGGGGCATCCCCGACTCCTCGACGTAGCCGTTGCCGCCGAGGCACTCGAGCGCCTCGCCCGCGTGGGCGACGGCGCGCTTGCAGATCCAGTACTTGAGGACGGCGTTGGCGACCCGCTTGAAGCTCTGGGCCTCCTCGTCGCCGGCGATCGCTTCGTCGTAGGCGCGGGCCAGGCGCAGCGCCGAGACGGTCGCCGCCTCCGACTCGATCGCCAGGTCGGCGAGGACGTTCCGCATCAGCGGCTGCTCGACCAGCTCGCGCCCGAAGACCGAGCGGTGGGTCGTGTGGTGGATCGCCTGCGCGACCCCGGCGCGCATCCCCGTCGCCCCGCCGAGGACGCAGTCGAGCCGGGTGTGGTTGACCATCTCGATGATCGTCCGCACCCCGGCGCCCTCCTCGCCGACCAGCCAGGCGGAGGCGGCGTCGAACTCGATCTCGCTGGAGGCGTTGGAGCGGTTGCCGAGCTTGTCCTTGAAGCGCTGCAGGCGGAAGCGGTTGCGCTCGCCGTCGGGCGTCCAGCGCGGGAAGAGGAAGCAGGAGATGCCGCCGTCGGCCTGGGCGAGGACGAGGAAGGCGTCGCACTGCGGCGCCGACATGAACCACTTGTGGCCGGTCAGCTCGTACTCGGCGCCCGGACCACCACCATTGATGGGTCGGGCGAGGGTGGTGTTGGCGCGGACGTCGGTGCCGCCCTGCTTCTCGGTCATCCCCATCCCGGCCAGCGCCCCCGCCTTCTCCGGCGCCGGCGCGTTGGCGGGGTCGTAGGTCGCCGAGAGGAAGCGCGGCTCCCACTCGGCAGCGAGCTCCGGCTGGGTGCGCAGGGCCGGGATCACCGAGTAGGTCATCGAGGTGGGGCAGCCGATCCCGGCCTCGGCCTGCGACATGCACATGAAGGCGGCGCCGCGGGCGACGTGGGCTCCGGGGCGGGGGTCCTTCCAGGGGGAGCAGTGCAGTTCGTTCGCCACAGATACCGCCATCAGCTCGTGCCAGGCGGGATGGAACTCCGGGACGTCGACGCGGTTGCCGTAGCGGTCGTGGGTGCGCAGCTTCGGGCCGTTCTCGTTCGCCAGCCGACCCAGCTCCTGCGCCTGGGCGGAGCCGGCGTACTCGCCGACCGCGGCGATCCGCTCCCGTGCCCACTCAGCGCCCTCGCGCGCCACCGCCTCGACCAGCGGCCGGTCGGACTCGAAGACGTTGTAGTCGACCAGCGGCGGCGGCTGGTTGACCACCTCGTGGTTGCCGAAAGCCGGTCGTTCGACGGTTGCCATCCGGGGCTGATTGTCGCATGCCCTGGCCGGTCAGCCAGACCGCCGGCCAGATAGCATCGCGCCTCGTGGCCAAGATCAAGGTTCTGAAGCCGGTCGTCGAGCTCGACGGCGACGAGATGACCCGGATCATCTGGTCGTTCATCAAAGAGCAGCTGATCCTGCCCTACCTCGACGTCGAGCTGGAGTACTACGACCTCGGGATCGAGAGCCGCGACGCGACCGAGGACCGGATCACGGTCGAGGCCGCGGAAGCAATCAAGCGCCACGGCGTCGGCGTCAAGTGCGCGACGATCACCCCCGACGAGGCGCGGGTCGAGGAGTTCGGCCTCAAGGAGATGTACCGCTCGCCGAACGGGACGATCCGCAACATCCTCGGCGGCGTCATCTTCCGCGAGCCGATCGTGATCTCGAACATCCCGCGCCTGGTGCCGGGGTGGACGAAGCCGATCGTGATCGGCCGCCACGCCTTCGGCGACCAGTACCGCGCCACCGACCTGGTGGTCCCGGGCGAGGGCAAGCTGACCCTTACCTACACGCCGAAAGACGGCTCCGCGCCGGTCGAGCTCGACGTCTACGACTTCCCCGGCGGCGGCATCTCGATGGCGATGTACAACCTCGACGACTCGATCAGGGAGTTCGCCCGGGCCTCGATGCGGTACGGCCTCGACCGCGGCTTCCCCGTCTACATGTCGACGAAGAACACGATCCTCAAGCGCTACGACGGCCGCTTCAAGGACCTCTTCGCCGAGATCTACGAGTCAGAGTTCAAAGAGGAGTTCGAGGCGGCAGGGCTGACCTACGAACACCGCCTGATCGACGACATGGTCGCCGCCGCCCTGAAGTGGGAGGGCGGTTATGTGTGGGCGTGCAAAAACTACGACGGCGACGTGCAGTCCGACACCGTCGCCCAGGGCTTCGGCTCCCTGGGGCTGATGACGAGCGTGTTGATGAGCGCCGACGGCAAGACCGTCGAGGCGGAGGCCGCGCACGGCACCGTCACCCGCCACTACCGCCAGCACCAGCAGGGCAACCCGACCTCCACCAACCCGATCGCCTCGATCTTCGCCTGGACCCGTGGCCTCGCCGCCCGCGGTCGCATGGACGAGACCCCGGAGGTCTCGCAGTTCGCGGAGACGCTGGAGCGGGTCTGCGTCGAGACCGTCGAAAGCGGGAAGATGACCAAAGACCTGGCGCTGCTGGTCGGCGGCGGCCAGGAGTACCAGACCACGCAGGAGTTCCTCGCCTCGATCGACGAGAACCTCCAGCGGGCGATGGCTTAACGCCTTCCAAGACTTCCAACCTTCCAACCCCGACTCGAGGAGAGATTTAGTGAGCACCACCCCCGTCAAGGTCACCGTCACCGGCGCCGCCGGGCAGATCGGCTACGCGCTGTTGTTCCGCATCGCCAGCGGCCAGATGCTCGGCCCCGACACTCCCGTCGAGCTCAGCCTGCTCGAGATCCCCCAGGCGATAAAAGCGGCCGAGGGCACCGCGATGGAGCTCGACGACTGCGCCTTCCCGCTGCTGCGCAAGATCGACATCAGCGACGACCCCAAGCAGGCCTTCGAGGGCTGCAACGTCGGCCTCCTGGTCGGGGCTCGCCCGCGCGGACCCGGCATGGAGCGCTCGGACCTGCTCGAGGCCAACGGCGGCATCTTCAAGCCTCAGGGCGAAGCGATCAACGCCGGTGCCGCCGACGACGTCAAGGTGCTGGTGGTCGGCAACCCGGCCAACACCAACTGCCTGATCGCGATGTCGAACGCCCCCGACGTGCCGCGCGAGCGCTTCACCGCGATGATGCGGCTCGACCACAACCGGGCGATCTCGCAGGTGGCGAATAAGCTCGGCAAGCCGGTCTCGGCGGTCACCAACATGACCGCCTGGGGCAATCATTCGCCGACCCAGTATCCCGACCTCGTCAACGCGAAGGTCGACGGGCAGAGCGCCTGGGACGCGGTCGACGACGAAGCCTGGATCGCCGACGAGTACATCCCCAGGGTGGCGAAACGCGGCGCCGAGATCATCGACGCCCGCGGCGCCTCCAGCGCCGCCTCGGCCGCCAACGCGGCGATCGACCACGTCCACGACTGGGTGCTCGGGACCCCGGACGGAGACTGGGTCTCGATGGCCGTCCCCGCCGACGGTTCCTACGGGATCGGCGAGGGGATCGTCTGCGGCATGCCCTGCACCTGCAGCGGCGGCGAGTGGAACATCGTCCAGGGGCTCGACGTCCCCGAGTTCTCGCGCGAGCGGATCGACCGCAGCGTGATGGAGCTGCAGGAGGAGCGCGACGCGGTCAGCCAGCTCGGCCTGGTCTAGTCGCGTTCTCCAGAACTAAAAAAGAGGCCGGCACGAGCCGGCCTCTTTCGGTTCGGTAACGGTGAGTACCGATCAGTTACCGGTGGGGTGGTACTGACGCCCGTCCTTTTTGACGCGACCCTCTTTCTCGAGGTCGCCGAGGACGCGGTACAGGTAGTTCGGCTTGATTTTCATCTGCTTCGCGACGTCCGAAGCGCCGATGCCTGGGTTCTCCTCGATCAGTTTCACCGCCTGGTCGGCACGGGTACCGCCGCGGCGTTTACGGCGACGGCGCGGGGCGCCAGCGCCGGCGGAGCTTCCACTCGATTTTTTGGCGCTGCCGCGGGGGCGACCGGGGCCGCGGCGGGTGGCTTTGCCGCCGAGAGCGGCGAGCGCCTGCTCAGCTTGCTTGAGCTGGTCCTCCAGCTCGCGTACGGTCCTCTCGAGCGCCTCTCGGGCGACATCGAGGTGGTTCGTGGTGGGGGGCATCTAATTCCTTTCCATCCAAAGTTAAGACTTACCCGGGAGCGGAGTCTTTCAGAGTCACACACACTGTGACACTGACATCGAGGAAGTCAAAGGAATATTTCAGCGTGGGTGGTCGGCAGGAGCCTCGACCGGAAAGCGCTCTGGATTGTTGAAGAAGCGGAGGCACTGGATCGCGCCGTCGCCGATCTCGATCGCGACGATGCTGAGGAACCCGTGACTCTCGCTGTCCATCCGCACGCCCGGCTCGCCGTTGACGAGGACCGGGGTGAAGACGGGATCCTGGGGATAGGCGTCCTTGCGCTGGACGCCGACCATGAAGCGGGAGATCTTGTCGGCGCCGTAGATCGGCTTGCGGGCGGCGGTGACGACCCCGCCGCCGTCCGTGTACATGATCGCGTCGGCGGCGAGCAGCTCGCGAATCTGGTCGACGTCGCCGGAGACGGAGGCGAGGAGGAAGGCGTTGGCGAGTCGCTGGCGCTCCTCCTCGACGACCGGGCGCCGCCGAGTCGTGTCGCCGGCGTGGTCGCGGGCGCGCTTGGCGATCTGCCGCACGGCCGCCGGCGTGCGCTCGAGGATGTCGGCGATCTCCGCGTACTCGCGGTCGAAGACGTCGCGGAGGACGAGTACCGCGCGCTCCAGCGGGTTCAGCCGCTCCAGCGCGCCCAGCAGCGCCAGGTTCAGCCGCTCGGCCTCGATCGCCTTCGTCTCCGGCGTCTCGGGATCGGTGAGGAGCGGCTCCGGCAGCCACGGCCCGACGTAGACCTCGCGCCGCGCCCGCGCCGAGCGCAGCCGGTCCAGCGCCAGCCGGGTGGTGACGGTGACGAGGAAGGCTTCCGGTTTGCGGACGGCGTCGCTGTCGGCCCCGTCCCAGCGCAGCCACGCGTCCTGGACGACGTCTTCGGCCTCGGTCAGCTCGCCGAGCAGCCCGTAGGCGATCCCCAGCAGACGCGGACGGCAGGCGAGGAAGGCATCGCCGCTCATGCCGTGACCGGTGCCTGCGAGCGCAGCGCCGCAGCCGCCGCGGCGCTGCCGCTGGAGATCGCCGAGTCGACCAGCCATCCCTCCGGGCCGATCCAGTCGCCGGCCAGGTAGAGGCCGTCTCCCTGCTCGACCGACGGCCGCCCGCCGAGGCCTCCGTTGGCCGGGGTCGCGATCGCGGAGACGGCGACCATGCGGGGGAGGAACCGCTGCATCTTCAGGTGCTCGCGCCAGCCGGGCTGGACCGCGTCGGCCATCGCTTCCAGCGCCGCGCAGGGTTCCCGCCGGTAGCTGGCGAGGCTGAGCAGGACGCCGTCGGGGTGGTCGGGGGGAGAGTGCCGGGAAAGGTAGGTCGGCTGGTCGATGCCGAGGGCGAAGCGGCGGCCGCGGCGCGGCAGCTTCGTCAGCCCGAGGTCGAGCACGCTCAGCTCCGCGGCCGGGCCGGGGGCGGCCGGCGCCAGCTCGCCCAGCACTTTTTCGACCGCGTCCGGGCCGCCGGCCGCGACGACGAGCACGTCCGTCCGCAGCGTCTCCTCGTCGAGCCCGACCGTCCAGCCGGCGCCGTCGCGCTCGACGCTGCGGACGCCGGCGCGCGTCCGCAGGACGGCCCCCTCGCGCTTCGCCCTCTCGGCGAGCGCGTCGACCAGCGACTGCCAGCCGCCGCGCAGGTACCGGACCCCCGGCACGAGGACGGTCTTGAGCTGGGTGACGGCGGCGTCGGCGCTGAAGCGCTCGTGGTCGGCGACGAAGGTCGCCACCCGCACCAGCGCCCCGGCGCTCTGCCGCGCCTTCTCCGAGCGCAGGCTGCGCCGCAGCCACTCGGCGACGGAGACGTCGGCGAGCTCCGCCGGGTCGGCCCGCGCGATCTCCAGCAGCCACCGCGCCAGCGCCGGCTCCCCGCCCAGCATCCGTCGCGCCTTGCCGTCGCGCACGAACACCGAGGCCGCCGAGGCCGGCTGCCACCAGTCCAGCTTGATCTCCATCGCCTCCAGCTCTCGCCGCGCCGGCCCACCGACATAAAGCGCGTGCGGCCCCTGGTTCAAGAAGAACCCATCCCGCCACTCCGAAGCAGCCCGACCCCCAAGGTGGGAGCTGCCCTCCAGCAGCACCGTCTCGAAGCCTCCCTCAGCCAACCGCCCCGCCGCCGTCAATCCCGCGGGCCCACCACCAACGACCACAGCTTTTCTTTTCGTGTCCATGCCCCCTAGACGAAACAGCATGCCTGTTTGTGACAGCTCAGTTGCGATGGCGGGGGGAGGGTGCCGGTGTCCCTCTCCGGAATTGACCTCCCCTCTGCTGCGCTCCGGGGAGAACATGCTGCGCGGGCTGCGCCCGCGCAAGAGCCAGATTGCATATCGCCGAACATTCCTGCGAGGGACACCGGCACCCTCCTTCGACAGGCTCTGGTTGAGCATCCGTCGCCCGTGCCTTCGCGATCAGCGCAACCGACTTTGGACACACCAGGGTGTGCCCAGAATCGGATGCGGAGAGGAAGGAGGGTCCGGTGGGGGTCGTGAGGTACTCAGCATGGAGCCGGGCAACCGACCCCTGAGGCGTCAGCCGGTGACGCTTCTCCCGGCGGAGGTGCTCCGAACGACCCCCACCGGACCCTCCCGGCCGTTTGGGCTACTGCCTGTACTTGCTGCGCTTCTTCGGGTACGTCCTGAAGACGTGGTCCCAGAGCGGGGAGGAGACGCCGTAGCCGTAGCCGTGGTCCTGGAAGTGGTGGCGCATGTGGTGTTCGCGCAGGCGCTTGGCGAAGTCCGTCTTCGGGACGAAGTGGTGCACGTAGTAGTGCGTGTAGTCGTAGAAGAGGTAGCCGAGGATGAAGCCGGCGAAGAGGGGGTAGGCGGCGTCGCCGAGGAGCGCCCGGAAGCCGAGGAAGAAGAGGGCGGCCAGCGGAATCGAGACCGACGGCGGCATCACCAGCCGCATCTTGTCGTTGGGATGGTCGTGGTGGACGCCGTGGATGATGAAGTGCATGCGGCGGCCGAAGGCGTTGTCGGGCTCCCAGTGGAAGACGAGCCGGTGCAGCCAGTACTCGGTCAGGGTCCAGACGCCGACCCCGGCCAGGGTCAGCAGCGCCAGCTGCCAGGCGGCGTAGCCGCGATCGGCCCCGATCCACTCCATCGCCACCACCACCGGGACGAAGACGATCGCCGGCACCGCTGGGTGGACGCGGGAGAAGAAGTTGAGGAAGTCGCTCTTGAAAAGCGGGGGAGAAGCGGAGAGCTTCTCGGTCCTGGAATGACCCTCCATCGCCTCCGATATTAGCGCCGGCCGCCCGGGTTCCCGCAAGACGCAGGGAAGCTGTGACGAAGCTGTTTCAAAGAGGTGCCGATTTGCGGAAACGGCCCTCGCGTTTACCCGGGCCGAATGCAAACATGCCGGCCGTGCCGCGCAAGCCAAAGCCCCCGACCTGCGAAGACTGCTATTTCCGGAAGAATCTTCTCTGCGCTCTGGAGCTGAACGAGGCCTGCACCACCTTCCGGCCGAACCGACCAGAGGGCCTCGTCCCACCACGTCAGCCGGTGCTGCTGATGCGGGCTCCCCGCTGGGCCTCGCGCACCGCCTGATCGAATCTCCCGCGGCCGGGGTAAGTTTCCCTCGATGCCCCAGCGCGATCTCTTCGCCGACTTCGCCCGCATGCGCCGCGAGATGGACCAGGTGATGGGCGACACCTGGAGCCGCACCCGCTACGTCACCCGCCGCGCCAGCGGCTTCTCGCCCAACGTCGACGTCTACTACTGCGGCGAACCGCAGCGGGCGATCGTCAAGGTCGACCTCGCTGGGGTCGAGCTCTCCGAGGTCGGGATCGAGGTCAGCGGCCGTCACCTGGCGATCGTCGGCGAGCGCCAGGTGCAGGAGTCCGAGGGCCGCGTCTACCAGCAGATCGAGATCCCCTCCGGCCACTTCCGCCGCGTCGTCGAGCTCCAGGTCGAGGTCGACGCCGAGCGCGCCAGCGCCACCTACGAAGAGGGAATCCTGCGGATCGACCTGCCCCTTCGCGACCCCCACGAGAGCACCCGCCGGGTGCCGATCGACCGCAAGTGATGGAGGGCGTGCCGGTCCTCGAAGTGGTCGACTCGCCGCTCGACGCGGAGGACGCGATCCGCGCCAACCAGCCGCTGCCCGAGGCGCTGCCGGTCCTGCCGCTGCGCGACACCGTCACCTTCCCGGAAACGCTGGCGCCGCTGGCGGTCGGGCAGGAGCGCTCGATCCAACTGATCGACGACGTCCTCGGCACCAACCGGATGCTGGCGATGGTCACCGCGCGCGACCCCGAGAACGAGGTCCCCGGGCCGGAGGACCTCTACGACGTCGGCGTCGTCGGCGCCGTCGCCCGGATGATGAAAGTGCCCGACGGCAGCCTGCGGATCCTCGTCCAGGGGATGCAGCGGGTGAAGCTGGGCGATTTCGTCGCCGAGCAGCCCTACATGGTCGCCCGGATCAGCGCGATGCCGGACGTGATCGAGCCGAGCCCCGAGCTGGAGGCGCTCAGCCGCAACGTCCAGGGCACCTTCTCGGAGATCGTCGAGCAGATCCCCTATCTGCCAGAGGAGCTGCAGATGGCGATCGCCAACATCGACGATCCTGCCGCGCTCGCCCATCTGATCGCCGGGGCGCTGCGGATCGGCACCGAGGAGAAGCAGAAACTGCTGGAAGAGGTCGACGTCGCCAAACGGCTGCGCCACCTCTCGCGGATCCTCGCTCGCGAGCTCGAGGTGGTCCAGCTCGGAACCCAGATCCAGACGCAGGTCCAGTCGGAGATCGACAAAGGCCAGCGCGAGTTCTTCCTCCGCCAGCAGCTGAAAGCGATCCAGCAGGAGCTGGGAGAAGAGGACGAGCAGCAGGCCGAAGCGAACGAACTGCGGGAGAAAATCGAGGCGGCGCAACTGCCGGAGCACGCGCTGAAAGCAGCCGAGCGGGAGCTCTCGCGGCTGGAGAAACTGCCACCCGCCGCCGCCGAGCACGGGGTCATTCGCACCTACCTCGAGTGGCTGACCGAGCTGCCGTGGGCGAAGGAGACCGAGGACAACCTCGACCTGAAGCACGCCCGCGAGGTCCTCGACGCCGACCACTACGACCTGGAGAAGATCAAGGACCGGATCCTCGAGTACCTGGCGGTGCGCAAGCTGAACCCGCAATCTCCCGGGCCAATCCTCTGCTTCGTCGGCCCGCCCGGGGTCGGCAAGACCAGCCTCGGAAAATCGATCGCGAAAGCGCTCGGCCGCGAGTTCGAGCGGATCTCGGTCGGCGGCGTCCGCGACGAGGCCGAGATCCGCGGCCACCGCCGCACCTACATCGGCGCCATGCCCGGCACCATCGTCCGCGCCCTGCGCGACGCCGGCTCCCGCAACCCCGTCTTCATGATCGACGAGATCGACAAGATGGGCGCCGACTTCCGCGGCGACCCCGCCTCGGCGATGCTCGAGGTCCTCGACCCGGCCCAGAACGACAGCTTCCGCGACCACTACCTCGACCTCGAGTTCGACCTCTCCGACGTCGTCTTCATCGCCACCGCCAACGTCCTCGACACGATCCCCGGGCCGCTGCTCGACCGCATGGAGACGATCGAGCTCGCCGGCTACACGCTGGAGGAGAAGCGCCACATCGCCCGCCGCTACCTGGTCCGCCGCCAGATCGAGGCGAACGGGTTGAAGTCCTCGCAGATCGAGTTCGCCGAGGCGGCGCTGACCGCGATCGTCGAGGAGTACACGCGCGAGGCCGGCGTCCGCAACCTCGAGCGCCAGATCGGCACCATCTGCCGCAAAGTCGCCCGCGAAGTCGCGGAGGGCAAAGCGAAAGGCAAGGTGCGGATCTCGGGCAAAAAAGCGCGCGAGCTGCTGGGCCGGCGCCGCGTCTTCGCCGAGCAGCGGCGGCGGACCAAGGACCCCGGCGTCGCCACCGGGCTCGCCTGGACCCCGACCGGCGGCGACGTCCTCTTCATCGAGGCGACGGCGATGCCGGGCTCGGGCAAGCTGACGATCACCGGCCAGCTCGGCGAGGTGATGAAGGAGTCGGCGCAGGCGGCGCTCTCCTACGTGCGCGGGCACTGCGGCGAGATCGCGCCGCAGGTCGAGGGCGACTGGTTCGCCGGCCACGACGTTCACGTCCACGTGCCGGCGGGGGCGGTGCCGAAGGACGGTCCCTCGGCAGGGGTGGCTATGACCGTCGCCCTCTCCTCGCTGGTCAGCGGCCGGCCGGTCCGCAACGACGTCGCGATGACCGGCGAGGTGACGCTGACGGGACAAGTGCTGCCGATCGGCGGCTTGAAGGAGAAGTCGCTGGCGGCGCAGCGGGCGGGGATCAAGAAGGTGATCGTCCCGGGCCGCAACGAGGGGGACGTGGCGGAGATCCCCGAGCACGAGCTCGGCAACCTCGAGTTCGCCTACGTCGACGAGGTGCGCCAGGCCCTCGACGTCGCCCTCTCCTAGATGGAGGCGGCGAGCATCGGCCGCGGCCGACCGGCCTCGGCCGCGCGCTTCGTGGGGGACGCGGTGCGGGCCCGATCCCGCGCCTTCTGGATCGTCGCCGGCCTGACCCTTCTCGGAGCGATCCTCCGCTTCGCGACCCTCGGCGCTCAGGCCTACCACCACGACGAGATCGTCACCGCCAGCCGGGTATTGCGGGTCGGCTTCGGCCACGCGATGGACGCGGTCGGGTTCTCGGAGTCGGCGCCGCCGCTCTACTACGCGCTCGCCTGGCTCTGGACCCAGCTGACCGGCAACGGCGAGTGGGGGCTGCGCTTCCTCTCGGCGCTGGCGGGGGTGGCGACGATCCCGGTCGCCTACTTCGTCGCCCGCGAACTGCGCGGCGCCCGCGCCGGCGTCATCGCCGCCGCCCTGGTCGCGACCAACCCGATGCTGGTCTGGTACTCGCAGGAGGCCCGCGCCTACGCGCTGCTCGGCTTCTTCTGCGCCCTCTCGTTGCTCTATTGCGTGCGGGCGCTGCGGGAGGGGGAGCGTCGCGACTTCACCTGGTGGGGCGTCTTCTCGTTCCTCGCCCTCGCGACGCACTACTTCGCTGTCTTCCCACTCGTCGCCGAGGTGATCCTGCTCGCCCGGCGCCGCGGCCGCGCGATCCTCAGCGGCCTTTGGATCGTCGGCCTCGCGGTCGTCCTCCTGGCGCCGCTGGCGATCCACCAGATGTCCTATGGCCACGCCGAATGGATCGGCAAGTTCACCCTCGGGCACCGCCTGGGCGAAGCCGGGATCACCTTCATGGTCGGCGAGACCGGGGACATCATCGGCCGAACGGAGACGGTGGGGCCGGCGCTGCTGCCGTTGGCCCTGGTCGCCGCCGCCTTCGCGCTCCTGCTGGCGCGCGGCAGCCGCGCCGAGCGCCGCGCCGCCTTCGTTCCGCTCGCGGTCGCGGGGGTGACCGTCGGGATCCCGCTGCTGCTGGCGCTCCTCTCCGCGGGCAAGGACTTCGTCCTCGCCCGCAACCTGCTGCCGGCGCTGTTTCCGCTGCTGGTCGCGGTGGCGGTGGCGCTGAGCGCCGAGCGGGCGCGCCGGCTCGGCACCGCGATCGCCGCCGTCCTCGCTGTCTACTCGCTCGCCTTCTGCATCTGGGCCAGCGCCGACCCGGGGCTGCAGCGGCCCGACTGGCGGGCGGTGGCCGACCGCCTCGGCGAGCCGGAGGGGCCGCGGGCGACGGTGACCTGGGTCCTCGGCGAGGCGCCGCTGCGCTTCTACCTCTCGACCGGGGCGATCCAGCTGAAAGCGGCCGAAGGCTACGACTGGCTGGTGCGCGAAGTCGCCTTCGTCTCGATGGGCGAAGCGCCCCCGCCGCCGCGCCGCCTGCTCGGGCCCGGCTTCCGCGAAACCGGCGCCGAAGACGTCGGCCCGCTCTTCATCCGCCGCTACCGGCTTCTCGGCCCCGAGCTGGCGCCTTTGCGCCTCCGCCTCCTCCGTCACGCCCGGACGAACTTCCGAAACAATGGGATTCTCCTCGACGGTGTTGGCCCAGGCTGAGCCGGGGTAGGGTTATTGTGATAGCGGTTACGGAACCCACCGAGGAGAAGGCATGAGCAAGACCAAGGCGGCACGCGCCGGCGACATCTACGAGACGGCCCGTGAGAACCCCTACGTGCAGCGACTGATCGAAGACGAAGAGCTGCGCGAAAGCTTGAAAGACGCCTTCGAAAGCGCGAAGAGCGCCTACGGTCGCGCGACCGGCAACGGCAAGGGCACCGTGCAGGCGGTGACCGGCGACAAGAAGGTCCAGAAGGACCTGCGCAAGGCCGCCGAGAGCCTGCAGGAAGCTTCCGAGTCCCTGCGCAGCAAGCCGAAGAAGCGCAAGGGCGGCATCGGCCGGCTGCTGCTGATCGCAATCGTCGGCGCAGTGATCGCGCTCGCCGTCAGCGAGGGTGCGCGCAAGGCCGTGCTCGACGCTCTCTTCGGGGCCGAAGAGGAGTTCGAGTACACCTCGACCACCAGCATCAACGGCTCCTAAGACCCGCCGGATGGAGGCGGCCACGAAAGAGCGGGAGCTGAGCGGCGACAAGGCGCAGCGGATCGTCGACGCGATGCGGGACTCCGTGGCCCGGCGCGGCGCCGCCGGCTCCACCTTCGAGCACGTCGCCCGCGAGGCGGGCGTCAGCCGTGGCCTCCTCCACTACTACTTCGGGACCAAGGAGCGGCTTCTGGTCGAGGTCGTCCGCCGCGACTCCGAGCTGCGGATCGAACGCCTCGACGAGCGGCTGGCGCCGGCGAAGAGCGTCGACGACGTGATCGAGGCCCTGGTCAGCAGCCTGACCGAGGTGATCGACAACGAACCCGGCTTCTTCCTCCTCATCTACGAGCTGTTCAGCGCCGGCCGCCGCAACCCCGACATCCAGCGCGAGGTCGGCCAGCTCTTCGAGCGCACCCGCTCCCATGTGGCGGAGGTGCTCGACAGCAAGAACGAGGAGGGCGTGCTCAGCCTCCGCCACCCGGCCGAGGACGTCGTCTCCTACCTCTTCGCCCTCGGCGACGGCTTCGCCCTGCAGGCGCTCTCGGACCCTTCCCGCGACACCACCGGCGCCTTCGCCGTCGGCGTCACCTCCGCCCGGTACCTGCTGGGTGCCTCCGACTAGCCGGCGCTTCTACAGCCAGCCGGCGCGCTTGAAGCGCCAGTAGAGGAAGAGGCAGGCCGAGACGATCAGGACGAGCACGGCGGGATAGCCGAGCCTCCATTCGAGCTCGGGCATGTGCTCGAAGTTCATCCCGTAGATGCCGGCGATCATCGTCGGCACCACGGCGATTGCGACCCAGGCGGAGATCTTCCGCATGTCTTCGTTCTGGCGCATCGAGACCTGGGTCAGATTCGCTTCCAGGGCGCTGTCGAGCAGCTGGCGGAAGTTCTCGATCCGGGTCGAGACGCGGGCCAGGTGGTCTTCGACGTCGCGGAAGTACTCGTGCAGGGTCGCCGGCACCACCGGGTAGTTGTTGCTGCAGAGCTCTTCCAGCGCTTCGGCCAGCGGCGCCGTCGCCGCCTGGAACTCCAGCACCTCGCGCTCCAGCTTGTAGATCCGCTCGGTCGGGTTCTGGCCTTCGCCGAAGACCTGCAGCTCGACTTCGCGCACGTCCTGGTCGAACCCGTGCGCGGCTTCGATGTAGCTGTCGACGACGTGGTCGAGGATCGCGTAGAGGACGGCGCCCGGCCCCTTCTCGAGCAAATCGGGACGCTGCTCGAGCCGCTCGCGAACCGGCGCCAGGTCCGCCTTGCCGTGGCGCACCGTGATCACGAAGTTCGGGGCGACGAAGATCGAGAGCTCGCCGAGCTCGATCACCTCCTTCGGGTCGACGTAGCGGGCGGTCTTCACCACCACGTGGATGGTCTCCCCGTACTCCTCCACCTTCGGCCGCTGGTGAGCCCGCACCGCGTCCTCGACCGCCAGCTCGTGCAGCCCGAACTCGGAGGCGACCGCCTTGAACTCCTCCTCGCTCGGCTCGACCACCCCGATCCAGACGAACGCCCCCTCATTGCGCGCTGCCTCGCTGGCCCGCTCCATCGGCAGCTCTCCCTGCCGCCGCCGTCCCCCCTCGTACGCCGCGCAGTCGACGATCATCGGCCCAGAGTATGGCGACGAGTGATGCGGCTCACGCCTATCCCTTCTATGTAGAAGCGAAATCCGCCCTCAGCCGCGCCTAGCTTCCCGCGCCACAACAGACAAACGGCCGGGGCACCGCGTGAACGGCCCCCGGCCTGGCACAGGAAGGTGGTGCTTCCCATGCAGGACAAGGCTAAGTCAGCGGACCCCGCTGGCGAGGATCGGAAGTACGAGCGGGCGGTTCTGGTCCACATCATCGCGGCGCATCCCAGGACGCTGCGACTCTCGGACCTGATCCGCGAGTTTGGGGCCTCGGACGAGTTCAGCGAGCGAGATGCGGTGGAAAGGGCGGCTCGCGATCTGGTCAGAGGCGGGCTGCTGTTCAGGTGCGAGGGCGCGTTGCTGCCGACCCGAGCCACCCTCTACCTCTCCGAACTGGGGCTCGCGTGATGGAGGGAGAGTCGGCCATTCCTTCCCTGCCTGACGGCATCACGTTCTCGACCATTGCCGAGCGGTTCGGCTGGAACCTCCGCATCGCTCGGAAGCGGACGGGGCTCACGCAGCGTGCGCTCGCTGCCCGCATGGGCAGGACGCAGGAGCGAATCGCAAAGTGGGAGAGCGGCAGATGCCTGGCCCGGACCGATGCGATTGTGCGGCTCGCAGAAGCGCTTGAAGTCGAACCCGGAGAGTTGCTCCGGGAGACCAAGGAACTTGCCGGGTAAGTATTCGAAGGGGACCAGAGCGGCAGGCATTTTTGGCTCTGCTGCTCTGTGGCTCCTCTTCTGGTTCGAGACGGGCTTAGGCTGCCGCTTCTAATGCCCCGAAGCCTGAAGCGAATTGCGCGCATCTTCAACAACCCGATCCTTTCTGCGATCAGCAACGCCTACTTCTTAGTCACGGCCCCGGGGGTGAGTGCAGTGATCAGCGCTTTTGTCGGGCTGGTGCTTGGAGCACCGCCCCTCTTCTATCTCGCGATTCTCCTCGGCATCTCCGCACTAGTCGGGGTGGGCCTTCTCTATCTACGGGGGCCTGGGGCCGTTGGACGAGCCATCGAGAGCGAACCAGTCTCAAGCGCCGGGGCGGGCGCTAGCCTCAACGACAGGATGGCTGGAGATCACATCACTTCCTACAACCAGTCGGGCGGTATTACCGCCCACACCGTTCACGTAGCCGAAACGCCTCCATCGATCAATCTCGCTGGGGAGCTTGGAAACAATGTCAAGGAGGGGGACAGCTACGTCACTAGCTACCTGCTGGAGGTCTCTGGTCGCCCGCAGGCGCTGGGCTTTGCAGCGAAAGGTAGAAGCGTGAAGGAAGTCCGACTCCGCCAAGATGGTCCCAGCACTGCCCTCTTCAATGTCATGCGCGGTGAAACCACGCTTGGGTTCCACTTCATGCAGTGCTTGAACCCCGCTCCCGGCCGCTATGTCGCAGAGGTTGTCTCGGGTGAACCGGCCTCCGAGCTTGAAGTCCAGCCACTCGGAACCCCGATCCCCTGAAGGGCGTCCTTCATCGCCAGTTAGCCTGTCTGTGTGGCAGGCGAGCGCCGTAAGCAGAAGACCGACAAGGGCCTAGAGATTCCGGTTCCGACCAAAGGCGACTTCGACGCCGCTATACGGAAGGTCGCTCCCCCAGCAGGTCGTAAACGCCCTGACGGGAAAGACCGGCCTCAGAAGCGATCAACGTGATGGGAACGCCTGCTTCGCGGGCTGCCCGACACTGACGACGCAGATCCTCGGTCGCCTCTCGTTTCGCCTCGTCGGCTTTGGCGCGCTTCCGCGCCGCCGCTTTAATCTTGCGGATCGCCGCTGCCTCGGTCACTGGTTCGCCGCCTCTCTGACGAGGGCGTGGAACATGGAGCGCTGGCCGGTGCGGCGGTGGTTGTGCCGCCAGGCGTACTCGTCCAAGTAGGACTGGAGCCACTTGCGGGAGACGAACTTGTAGGTGCCGCGCATCCCGGTCTTGAGGTTCCCGAAGAACCCCTCGATGGTGTTCGTGTAGATGTGGCCCTCGACGTAGGAGCCGGCCGAATGGTTGATGACCCGATGGTCGGCAAACTCCCGCGCCAGCGGCTTGTAGGCCATCCAGTCGTCGGTGTAGAGGATCGCTTCCGGGTTCACGTTCATCCGCACGACTCGACTTAACGGCTCGCCCCGCCGCGACTCGATGACCCGCACACGGACCATCCCGCCGCGCTCGACCATTCCCAGCACCGTGGGCTTGGCCTCGCGGAAGGCAGCCGATTCCCGGCGAGTCTTGAACTTCTTGCGCGGCTTTCCTCCCCAGGAGGTCTCGTCTACCTCTACCTCGCCTCGAAGCTGTTTGGCCGGATCGCCCTCGCCCATCAACTCGTTTCGGATGCGGTTGAACATGCGCCAAGCGGTCTTGTAGTGGACGCCAAGCTCTCGCTCTAGCTGTTTGGCGGAGATCCCGCAGCGAGTGCTAGTCATCAGGTACATGGCGTGGAACCAGAGCCGCAGCGAGGTCGAGGAGCGGTGGAAGATCGTCCCGGCCGTGGGGTGCAGGTGGTGCCCGCAGGCGGTGCAGGTCCACGACTGGCGCTGCTGCTTGGTCGCGTAGCGCTTGAAGACCTTGACCCCGTCGCACTTGGGGCAGTGGGCGTGTTCGCCGTCCGGGGCATGGCGCGTGCGCCAGAGGTAGTCAAGGCAGGCGGCGTCGTCGGGGAAGTCAGCCAGGAACTCGGTAACCGAGTAGTCGGAGGTCGAGGACTTCGCCCTGCGTGGTTCGTGGCGGTTGGCCGGTGGCATGTTGTCAACCTACTTGACAGTCCCGATGTTGTCAAGCAGCTTTACAGATGCAGCGTCAACGGCCTTCTGCGCCCCATTGGCGACGCGCCGAAGCGAGCCCACTGAGGGTCGCTTCAACTATCCGCGCAGGGCCACGCTGGGTGGCAGTGGCAAAGTCGAGGACGTTCTCAGCTGCAGGCTCTTTGTCCAAGGCTTCCCGCTGCTTGCGACAGCGTTGGTTATAGCCAGCCTCAAACTCCTCTAGGAGAGCAATCTGCTGCTCAATGAGCAGCTGCTTGCTGCGATTGAAGAATTCTTCGGCCTTCTCCCACCACTCCTGTGGTGCGTCGCCGAACTCCAAACTCCAGTTGCCTGGCTCTCCTTCTGGCTTCGCTGGAGCGGTCAGCTCAGCGAGAAGCCTTTTCCCCTCTTTCATCTGGGAGTTGAGTTGATCCCCCAAGTTCGACCGCTTCCGGTCGAGGTAGAACAGGATCGCGCCGAAGATGATCAGCGCAATCCCGAAAGCGAACCCGATGCGCTGCTGGGTGAGAGACAGGCCGAGCGCCGGCGCGAACGTACTCGCGGCCGTCACGCCGAACCCCACCGAGCCGGTCGCCAACGATCTGAGCATCGGCAGGAGCCTAAAGCCACCGTTGAGTCACAACCCGCATAGGGTTCATCTGTGGAGTGGGCGCCTGAGAACACGTTGACCTCAGGTCAGCGCAAGCTCAAACGGGGCATAGAACAGGTCAAGGCGCTCTGCGGGGAAGCCCGCGCCTTCGAAAACGACGAGGCGTATCTCTTCGAGGCCGAGCGCAAAGCGCGTTCGCCCCAAGAGGTCGAGTACCGCTGCTTCGCAGTCCAACGGGAGACCATGCCCGACCACTGGCCGCTCTTGGCCGGGGAGGCGATCCAAAACCTCCGCGCCGCCCTCGACCATCTCGTCTATGAAAAGTCCGGGGGCAACCGTCGCACCCAGTTCCCGATCTTCACCGACCGGTGCGAGTTCCAGGTGCTGGGGAAGCGCTACCTGAAGGGGGTTCCCGAGCCGGTACGCGCATTCATCGAGGAGGCGCAGCCGTACAGGTTCATGCCAGAGCACGCCGCCCAGCACCCGCTCGCACAGCTCAGTGCGCTCTCGAACCTCGACAAGCATCGAGTGCTGGCGACGGTCGTCAGCGCCGTCACCAGAGAGGCAGTCGGCAAGCCTCTCGCCGTCGAGCTGGACTGGCAGGAGCACGCGTCTGGCAAGCAGCTCAGCGCAGGAAAGGCACACATCTCGACGTTCGTCGTCAGGGCCGAAGCGGAAGCCGAAGACGTGGAGGTGGAGCCCATGTTCTCCTACGAGGTACGAATCGAGGGGGGCCCAATCGCGCGCCTTCGCGGCATCGGGCACACGGTCTACAAAACCTTCTGGGAAGTCGACAGAGGCCAGCGCATGACGGGCGCTGAGCCATTCCCTCTGTAGCTGGGCTCCGCTCAGCCACGACCTACCCCGCCTGAAGCGGTTGGCCGCTTCTACATAGGAGGGATAGACGTGATGCGGCTCACGAAGTGATGGCCCTCACAGACCCGGTTCCGGGTCTCGGGGGAGGCTCTTGGCAACACGACCCGGCGACGAGGGAGATGGCATGAAAGACGGAATGAGGTCATTGGCAGGATTGCTGGGGCGGCGACGCCGTTGGGTCGTGGCGGCCTGGGTTCTGATCGTCCTTCTTGCGCTTCCCTTCGCCTCCAAACAGACCGATCACCTGACCGGCGGCGGCTTCGATGTGCCCGGCAGCCAGTCGATGAAGGTGAGCGAATCGCTGCAGGACGACTTCGGCGACCAGGCCGACGGGATCGCGGTGGTGCTGAAGGCGGAGCCGGGCGCGAGCGCGGCCGAGCGGGATGCGGCGGTGGCGCGGGTCCAGGAGGAGGTGGCGACGCTCGACGACGTCGTCCTGCCGCCGCCGGTGGCGCGGCAGGCGCGGCGGCAGCTGCAGGGCACCGACGTGGTGCTGGTGCCGCTGCGCAGCGACCTCTCCTCCGACGAGCTGATCGACCCGGCAGCGACCCTGCGCGAAGACCTCGAGCCGGGCAGCGCCGACGCCGGCGTCACTCCCTACCTGGTCGGGCAGCCGACGATCTGGGCGGGGATGCAGGAAATCTCCAAGGAAGACCTGGCCAAGGCCGAGGGGACCGGGTTCCCGATCGTCGCGATCATCCTCCTCGTCGTCTTCGGCTCGCTCGCCGCGGCGGCGCTGCCGCTGGCGCTCGGCTTCGTCAGCGTCCTGGTCACCGGCGCTCTCATCTACTTCTTCTCGCTGCAGATCGAGACCTCGGTCTTCGTCACCAACATGGCCTCGATGATCGGGATCGGCGTCGCCGTCGACTACTCGCTCTTCATCCTCGCCCGCTATCGCGAGGAGCGCGAAGCGGGGCACGAGCCGGCCGAGGCGCGGGCGCTCTCGCTCTCCACCTCCGGCCTCGCCGTCACCTTCTCCGGCCTCGCGGTGATCATCTCGCTGGCGGGGCTCTGGATGGTCGACAACCAGGCGCTGCGCTCGATGGCGCTGGGGGCGATGACCGTGGTCGCCGTCTCGATCCTGACCGCGACGACGCTGCTGCCGGCGTTGATCGCGATGCTCGGCGACCGGGTCCTGCCGGGCGGGGTCGTCGGCCGGGTCGAGCGCTTCTTCCAGCGCCGCTTCTACCGCCGGCGCACCGCGGCTGAGCACGCGAGCGAGAAAAACCGCTTCTGGCGCGCCTGGACCGAGCGGGTGATGTCGCGGCCGTGGACGGCGATCGTCGGCGTCTCCGCGGTGCTGCTGTTCCTCGCCAGCCCGCTGCTCTCGCTCGAGACCGGGACCGAAGCGCTTACCCAGTTCCCGAAGGACAGCGACGTCCGCGTCGGCAACGAACTCGCCTCCGAGCAGCTCGGCGGCGGCACCGACCCGATCCAGATCGTCGCCAGCTTCGACGGCCCGGTCAGCCGCGAGGACAAGGCGGCGGTCGCCGGCTTCGCCCGGCAGCTCGAAGGCACGGCCGGTGTGAGCGCCGTTGGAGCCCCCGCCTACGCCGGCGACGCGGTGTTGGTCCAGGCGACCCCGAGCGCCTCGAGCGAGTCAGACGCCGCGACCGCGCTGGTCGACCGCCTCCGCGACGACGTCGTTCCCGCTTCGGCGCTGGCGCAGCAGGCCGAAGTGAACGTCGGCGGCGAGACCGCCCGCAGCCACGACGTCCGCGATCAGATCGGCGGCTCGATGTGGAAGATCATCCTCTTCGTCCTCTCGCTCAGCTTCCTGGTGCTGATGGTGATGCTGCGCTCGCTGATCCTGCCGCTGAAGGCGGTGTTGATGAACCTGCTCTCGATCGGCGCCGCCTTCGGCGTCCTCGTCGCGATCTTCCAGTGGGGCTGGTTCGACGGCTTCCTCGGCTTCGAAAGCCAAGGGGCTCTCGACACGATCAACATCCCGCTGATCTTCGCCATCGTCTTCGGCCTCTCGATGGACTACGAGGTCTTCCTGATGTCGCGGATCCGCGAGCGCTACATGGTCCACGGCGACAACGAGCGCGCCGTCGCCGAGGGTCTCTCGACCAGCGCCCGGACGATCTCCTCGGCGGCGCTGATCATGACCTCGGTCTTCGCCGTCTTCGTCCTCACCGGCGTCCCCTCGATCAAGGAGCTCGGCCTCGGCTCGGCCGTGGCGATCGCCCTCGACGCGACCCTGGTCCGCCTGATCCTCGTCCCGGCGGCGATGAAGCTGATGGGCAGCTGGAACTGGTGGATGCCCAGCTGGCTCGACCGCCTGCTCCCCGACCTCAGCTTCGAGGGCGGAGAGGCCGAGCCCGAGCCGGCCAAGGCATAGAGCTGGCTGGGTAGCCAATAGGATGCCCCGTATGAACGGGGACGAGCTGGCGTTTGCCGGCGCAGCCAAGCAGGCGGAGATGGTGCGGGCGGGGGAGGTCTCGCCGAAGGAGCTGGTGCAGCTCAGCCTCGACCGGATCGCTCGCCTCGACCCAGAGCTGAACGCGTTTCGCAAGGTCTTCGCCGAGAAGGCGCTGCTGGAAGCAGAGCAGGCCGAGGCACGGGTACGTGCCGGCGACGAGCGGCCGCTGCTGGGGGTGCCGGTGGCGATCAAGGACGAAGTCGACGTCGTCGGCGAGGTCAACACCCACGGCACCGACGCCTTCGCCGAGCCGGCCAAGGCAGACTCGGAGATGGTGCGGCGGTTGCGCGAGGCGGGGGCGATCGTCGTCGGGCTGACCCTGCTGCCGGAGATGGCGATCTGCGGCTTCAGCGAGTCGGCCACCTACGGCGTCACCCGCAACCCCTGGAACCCGCAGCGCACTCCCGGCGGCTCCAGCGGCGGCTCGGGCTCGGCGGTGGCGGCCGGCCTGGTCCCGATCGCCTCGGCCGGCGACGGCGCCGGCTCGATCCGGATCCCCGCCGCCTCCTGCGGGCTCTTCGGCCTGAAGCCGAGCCGCGGCCGCGTCCCGCTCGATCCCCAGCTCGAAGGCTGGGGCGGGCTGGCGGTGGAAGGCTGCCTCAGCCGCTCCGTCCTCGACACCGCGCTCTGGCTCGACGTCGTCTCCGGCGGCTCCCGCGAGCCCGAGGCGCCGCCGCCGCCCGAGCGGCCGTTCGTCGAGGCCGCCAAGACCCCGCCCGGGAAGCTGAAGATCGCCTGGTCGACCCTGGCGCCGCGGGCGGCGCTGCCTCCCACGGTCGACGAGAACGCCAAGGGGGCCGTCGCCGACGCGGTCGAGCTGCTGAGCGGCCTCGGGCACGACGTCTCCCGGCGCGACCCCGAGTGGGGCCTGATCGGCAACAACATCACCGCCCGCTTCCTCGGCGGCGTTGCCGAGACGGTCAGGGGAGTGCCGCATCCCGAGCGGCTGGAACGCCGCACCCGCGGCTTTGGCCGGCTCGGCGGGATCCTGCCGCGGAGCCTCTACGAGAAGGCCCGGGGCGAGGGGCGGGCCGCTGACTCAGCCCGCGTCAACGCGATCTTCGACGACTACGACCTCCTGGTGACGCCGGTGATGGGCGGCACCGCCCTGCCGGTCCGGCGCTGGGAGGGCAAGGGCGCCCTGCAGACGGTGCTGGGGATGAGCCGCTTCTATCCCTACTGCGTGCCCTGGAACCACCTCGGCAACCCCGCGATGGCGGTACCGGCCGGGCTCTCCCAGGAGGGGATGCCGCTCTCCTTCCAGGTGATCGGCCACCGCGGCGAGGAGGCGACGCTGCTCTCGCTCGCCGCTCAGCTCGAGGCCGAGCGGCCCTGGGCGGACCGCCGTCCGCCGCTCTCCTAAGAGCGCGGCGTCCGCCGACGCGCGGCTACCCGAAGACCTTGCGCAGGCGGGCGATGTCCCGGACCTTGCCGCGGGGGCGGATGCGGCGCTGCAGCATCATCTTCAGCCGGTCGGCGTCCGGTTTGCCCGAGGCGATCCAGTCGGCCCAGCTGGCCTCGATGGTCACGTTCGGGCTGGGGGCTTCGCCGGCCTCGGCCCGGGTCGAGCCGTTGTCGAGGACAAGGTGCCACGGTTCCGCGTCGGTGAAGCGCCACTGCAGGGTGAAGGGCGAGCCGTTGGCCGCGTTGGGGTTGGCGACCCGGGTGAGGATGTCGAAGTGCAGGCGCTGCAGCTCGGGTGAGGCTTCCGGGGTCTTCGCGCCGGGGTTGCCGACGATGCCGCCCATCAGCATCTTCACCTGCTCGGCCGCGATCTCCTCCTCCGATTTGTCCGGGTCGAAGGGGAAGACGCCGGCCGGCATCTCCTCGGTCGGGTAGCCGATCGTGCGCCAGCGTTGGCGCACCAGTTTGAACCCGAAGGCGATGATGTCCTCGAGCGAGAAGCCGTAGCACTCGGTGTAGGAGCGGTCGAGGTTCGGCGGTTGGAAGACCCCCGGCATGTAGGGGAGGACTTCTTTCAGCAGCTCGACGACGGCGGCGCGGTTCTCCTCCCAGCCGGGGGCGCCTTCCTCGAGCAGCTCGGAGAGGACCTTGACGCCGAAGCCGATGTGGCGCTGCTCGTCGCGGGAGACGTTGGCCATGCCGGCGGAAAAGCCGGGCATCGTCTCCTCGGAGGCGAAGAAGTCCTCGATGAAGTGCTGGCCGGGCTGGGCCAGGCTGCCCTCGACGATCAGGTGGTAGAGGGTGATCGCCTGCGCGAACTTCGCCACCGAGCGGTCCTTCGTCAGTTCCGCGGCCATGCGGTCGAGGCGGTCGAAGATCCCGCGGTAGCCCCAGTTCAGCTGCGGCAGGGTCGAGGAGAGCGTCTGCTCGATCGACTCGCCGCCGACGCCGATCACCTCCTTGAAGAAGCGGTGGAAGAAGACCGAGTGGCGGACCTCGTCGACCTGCTGGGTGGCGAGGAAGTAGGACTGCTCCTCGGTCGGGGCGGCGGTGACGTAGGGGGCGAGGGTGTCGGCGACGCGGTCCTCGCCGTAATAGAACATCGAGTAGATCCACATCGCCGAGCGGCGCTGGATGTCGCTGAGCGCTTCCCAGCCGGCGCGGTCAGCGGAGAAGTCGATCTCGATCGCGCTCCAGTTGCCCTGCTCCCAGCGGTGGTAGAGGTCCTCGTAGGTGATGTTGTCCATCAGGCGCTGGGAGGCGACGCTCATCCTGTCTCCTTTTGGTGTCGCATTCGGGTTCCCGGAGACTAGCGCGATCCTGGCTAGCTGGCCAGGATCGCGCCAAGGACTTCCGCTTCGCGCCCGCTATTTGATGAATTCGCGGACCTGTTTGTAGACCGTTTCGTCGCTGACCAGAGCGAGATGCGAGATGCACGCGGTTTTCGTGTTCGTCGCGCCGCTCAAGATCACGCTTTCGGCCGGGTTGATGAATTCGTCGCAGGGCGACCACCAAGTCCCGTAGTTGACGGTCCCGGGCGTCTCGTCGCCGGCGTTGAGTTCGCTCAGGAACGTCGAGCCCTGCCTCATCTCGATACACGGCGTGGTGAAGCAGATGTTGGCCTGTTTGGTGCCGTGGTTCGGGCCGCCGAAGGAGACCCAGTCGTCGACCTTGCTTTCGCCGCCGAGGAACTTGATGTACCAGCGGCTGTTGAGGCTGCCCATCGAGTGGGCGAGGATGTCGACCTTGGTCGCGCCGGTCGCTTTCAGCAGGGCTTCCACCTGCGGTTTCACGTCGTCTTCGGCGATTGTCCGGTTCGACCTCGAGCTGCTTTCGTAGGTGTAGGCGCTCAAATACGATTTCGGGTAGCCGTCTTTTTCGAACCTGGAGACCATCGTGCTCCAGTTCGAGGCGCTCCCGTTCCAGCCGTGGACGAAGAGGATCGGGTCGAGGGCCAGGGAGCTGGCGGGCGAAAAGGCCGCGCCGGTGATGCAAAGGGCGATCGCGGTGACGAACGCCGTCAGTCGCTTGCGAGCCATGTGCTTCCTCCTTGATGGGAAGCGGGACCCCGGGTCGTGGCCGGGGCCCCGCTGGACCTACCTGCCTATTTGACGAATTCGCGGACCTGCGCGTAGACGGTGCTGTCCGTCGTCAGCGCGGTGTGCGAGATGCAGGCGGTTTTGGTGTTGGTAGCCCCGGAGAGCGCGACGCTCGAGTCCGGGTTGATGATTTCGTCGCAGGGCGACCACCAGGTGCCGTAGTTGACGGCTCCGGGCGTCTCGTCGGTGGCGTTCAGTTCCGAGAGGAATTTGGAGCCGACCCGCATCTCCGTGCACGAGGTGCTGAAGCAGAAGTTTGCGGTTTCGGTTCCGTGGTTGGGGCCGCCGAGCGAGACCCAGTCGTCGACCTTCGATTCGCCGCCGAGGAACTTTATGTACCAGCGGCTGTTCAGCGAGCCCATCGAGTGGGCGACGATGTCGACCTTGGTCGCGCCGGTGTTTTTCAGCAGCGCTTCGACCTTGGACTTCACTTCTTCGGCGTCCACTTTGTTCGACTGCGAGGTGTTGTAGCTGTAGGCGCTCAAATACGATTTCGGATAGCCGTCTTTTTCGAAGTTGGCGATCATCGTGTTCCAGAGCGACGCGCTCTCGACGTAGCCGTGGACGAACAGGATCGGGTCCTGTGCGGAGCCGATCGCGGGCGACAATGCCGAACCGGCGATGCAGAGGGCAACTGCGGACAGGAACGTCGCAAGACGCTTCTTCCCCATTGGTAACTCCCTTGTCTGTGCGCGGGCGCCTCCCTAGCGACCGCTGTCGGGGCGGGAGTTTACTTGAACTGAGCTGAGCGTTTAAGAATTACTTCGCTCGGCTGACGGAGCCTCGATCTCGCGCTTGAGGATCTTCCCCGTCGGCCCCTTCGGGAGGTCGTCCATGAACCAGACCAGCCGCGGGTACTTGTAGGCGGCGATCCTCTCCTTCACGTACTCGCTGACCTCCTCCGGGCCCAGCTCCTCGCCCTCGTGGAGGACGACGGCGGCGCCGATCTCCTCTCCCCACTGGTCGTGCGGGACGCCCAGCACGGCGGCTTCGCGGATCTTCGGATGCTCGTAGAGGACCTCCTCGACCTCGCGCGGGTAGACGTTGTAGCCGCCGCGGATGATCAGGTCCTTCTTGCGGTCGACGATGAAGAAGTAGCCCTCCTCGTCGACCCGGGCCATGTCGCCGCTGTGGAACCAGCCGCCGCGCATCGCCTCCTCGGTCGCCTCCGGTTTTTCCCAGTACCCCTTCATCACGTTGTGGCCGCGGATCACGATCTCGCCGACCTCGCCCTGCGGCACCTCGTTGTCGTCCTCGTCGACGACCTTCATCTCGACTTCGCGCAGCGGCGTCCCGATCGAGCCGGGCTTGCGCGGCCGCCCCGGATGGTTGGAGCTCGCGACCGGCGAGGTCTCGGAGAGGCCGTAGCCCTCCAGCAGTTCGCAATCGAACGCCTCCTCGAACCCGCGCAGGACCTCGACCGGCATCGAGGCGCCGCCGGTGATGCAGATCCGCAGCGAGGTCTCGTAGTCCTCGCGGCCGGGGTGGTGGAGGAGCGCCCCGTACATCGTCGGCACCCCGTAGAAGTGGGTGACGCCGTCGCGCTGCATGATCTCCAGCGCCTCGCCGGGGTCGAATTTGGGCAGCAGGGTGAGGGTCGCGCCAACCCGGATCGAGGCATTCATGCTCACCGTCTGGCCGAAGGAGTGGAAGAGCGGCAGCGAGCCGAGGACGACGTCGCCCGCCTTGATCCCGCAGGTGGTCTCCGAAGCGATCTCGGCGTTGCGGTGGAGGTTGAAGTGGGTTAGCTCGGCGCCCTTGGGCTTGCCAGTGGTGCCGGAGGTGTAGAGGATCACCGCCGTGTCGCTCTCTTCGGTCTCGACCGGCTCCGCGGCCGGCTCGCGCTCGCCGAGCAGCTCGGCGAAGGACTCGGGCTCGACCTCGACAAGCTCGGCGCCCGCTTCCTCCGCGCCCGCCCGGGCCTCCTCGCCGAAGCCGTGCCAGGCGAGCAGCAGCTCGGCACCGGAATCCTCGAGGTAGAAGGCGATCTCCCGCCGCTTCAGCAGCACGTTCATCGGCACGACCACGCCGCCGGCGCGGAGGACGCCGTAGTAGGAGATTGGGAACTCGAGGACGTTCGGCAGCATCACCCCGACCCGGTCGCCCCGCACGAGCCCCTTCTCGCGCAGCAGCGTCGCCAGGCGGGCGCTGCGCTCGTCGAGCTCGCCGTAGGTCAACTCGAGCCCGCCGAGGCGCACGGCCACGGCCGCCGGTTCCCGGCTGGCGCTCTCGGTGACGATCGAAGCGAGGTTCAGGCCCATCTCTTCCTCCCCGGACGAAGTTGCTCCCGGCGGCCAGTCTAGAGCGCACAATCCGGTTCGCTAGGCTCGCCGCGATGGACGACCTCGGCCACCCCGTCTCCTATCTGGTGGCGAGGCGGGGGATCCCGGTCTTCTCCAGCGACGGCCAGAAGCTGGGGCGCGTCGTCCGCGTCTACGCCGCCCCCGAGGCGAACATGTTCGACGGCGTCCTCTTCGACACCAGCCGGGGGCCGGGCGGGCGGCGGTTCGTCGACGCCCCGGAGGTGGGCGAGATCTACGAGCGCGGGATCGTCCTCACGATCGATGCCGCCGAGGCGGCGGAGCTGCCGAAGCGCCGCCCTTGACTCTTTGCGTAAGATGCCGTCGATGCAGAGACTCTTCTTGACCTTTTTCGTGATTTCGATGCTCGCCATCGCCGGCTGCGGCGACGACTCCTCGACCACCGCGTCGTCGGCCGGGGAAGAAAGCACCGCCGCCGAACAGGCCGAAGCGCCCGAAGAAAACGAAGCGCCCGAAGAAAAGGAAGCGCCTGAAGGAAAGAAGAAGACGAAGCCGCAGGTGAAGCCGCAAAAGGGAGCGCCGCCGAAGCAGCTGGTCACCAACGACTTGGAAGAAGGAAGCGGCCCGGCCGCGAAAGCCGGAGACGAAGTCACCGTCCAGTACGTCGGCGTCAACTACAAGAGCGGCAAGGAATTCGACTCCTCCTGGTCCCGGAATGAACCCTTCGCCTTCGCCCTAGGGTCTGGCCTGGTCATCCAAGGCTGGGAAAAAGGCATCGAAGGGATGAAGGTCGGTGGCCGGCGCGAACTGATCATTCCGCCCGAACTCGGCTACGGCCCGGCAGGTTCGCCGCCGGCGATCCCGGCGAACGAAACGCTCGTCTTCGTCGTCGACCTCGAAGCGATCAACTAGCGCGACAACGCGGCATCATCGGCTCGTGCCGCGTGCCCCGATCGCCGAACGCCTGACCGCCCAGGGCCTCGCGGGGGAGCGGCTGCGCTCGCCCGAGGCGGTGGCAGAGCGGCTGCTGGCGGTGCAGGGGCAGGACCCGCGCGGGGCGCGGCTGGCGGTGCGGGCGCGCACCGAGGGGGTTACGGCCGCAGACGTCGATCGCGCGCTCAGCGAGGAGCGCTCGCTGCTGATCACCTGGCTCAACCGCGGCACCCTCCACCTCGTCCACAGCGAGGACTACCCGTGGCTGCATGCGCTGACCGCGCCGACCCACTTCGCCAGCTGCAAGCGGCGGCTGCGGCAGGAGGGGGTCGCCGAGGGCGCCGGCGAGAAGGCGATGAAGACGATCGAGTCGGCCCTCGCAGAGGGTCCGCTGAGCGGGAAAGACCTGCGGGCGCGCCTCGATGCCGCCGGGGTGCGGACCGAGGGGCAGGCGTTCATCCACCTGATGTTCCTCGCCGCCGCCCGGGGGATCCTCGTCCGCGGGCCGATGCTCGGCAAGCAGCACGCCTACGTCCTCGTCCGCGATTGGCTCGGCGAGCAGCAGCCGGTGGACAGGGATAAGGCGCTGGCGGAGCTGGCCCGCCGCTACCTGGTCGGCCATGGGCCCGCCGACGACCGCGACCTCGCCCGCTGGGCCGGCCTGCCGCTGCGCGACGCCCGTGCGGGGCTGACCGCGATCGCCTCCGAGCTGGAGCAGCGCGAGGACGGGCTCGTCGAGCTGAAGGGCACCCCGGATCCTGCGCCGCTGCCGCCGCCGCGGCTGCTCGGAGCCTTCGATCCGCTGCTCCTCGGCTGGACCTCCCGCGAGGAAGTCGTCGGTCCGCACGCAGTGCTGGTGACGACGAACGGCATCTTCCGTCCCTTCGCCCTGGTCGACGGCCGGGCGGTCGCGCGCTGGGGCCTCGCCGGCGGCAAGGTGACGATCGAGCACCTCGGCGAGGTGCGGCCGAAGGACGCCGCTGCGCTCGAGAAGGACGCGCAGCGGGTCCTCGAGTTCTTCGGGTACTAGGACTGGTCGTCGATCCGCGGCGGCATCGCGCCGCCAGGTGGCGGCGGGGCTTCCTGGCCCGGCAACGGTTCGGCCTCCTGCTCCCAGACCTCGTTCAGCGAGCTCTGCAGGTAGAACCACATGCCGGGGGCCAGCAGCAGGTAGAGGACCAGCACGATCCAGCCGTTGACCGGCTCGCGGCCGGTGATTTTCGCGGCCCCCTGGACGCGCTTGGTGCCGCGCCAGTAGCTGACCAGTGGTGGGACGATGATGAGGAAGCCGGGGATGAGGGCGAGGAGCGAGTTGGTCGGGTTTTGCCCGAGGTCGTAGCCCCTGGCTTCGCCGTAGGCCTTCAGCTCCTTGTTGATCTTGTACCACCAGACGAAGTGGTAGATGCCGAGGGTGACGATCGGCAGCAGGGCCACGGCCCAGGGGTTGCGCACCTTCACCTCGTGCTCGGTGCCGCGAATCGTCATCTCGTAGGCCATGGATCTCCGTTTCCTAGTTCGGGGGGACTGCTGCGGTTTCGGTAGTCGGAGCCTCCCGCTTTAGCCGGACGAGCGCAACGCCCCCAGGACTAGCCGAATCGCCTCCTTTCTAGATCACTCGGGTGAGCGTTCGCCCTGGCTCGGCGGCGGCATCTCACCCGGCGGGGGGGCCTGGGGAGCCGGCGGGGGCGGAGCGGGCTGCCCCGACAGCGAGGCGCCGGTCACGTCGCTCCTGTCGTCGGGCCCTTGCCCGTGCTTGTTGGGTGGCCCCGAGTCGAGGCAGGCGAAGACGATCAGGACGATGGCGCCGATCAGCGGGATCAGCCCGATCAGCACCCACCAGCCGCTGCGGTCCGTGTCGTGAAGGCGACGTACGAGGACGGCGAGGTTGGGAAGGAAGAACCCCAGCCAGACGAGGATGGCGATGACCCCGGTACCGATAGCCGCGTCGAGGATCGATGCCGCGATGACGACGAGGACGTAGAAGAGGATCCACCACCAGTAGGCGGACCTCGAGGACCGTCCGCTGAAGGTCGCGTATTTGTTGAAGCCGTCGCGTACCGCTTCGCCGAAGCTCATGTGTCTGTCGCTCCTATGTTCGGGGCAGGGTCAGGCGCTGGGGGAACTCTCGCCGCTCGGGCGGACGCTCCGGTGCGTCGGGGGGTCGGCGATCGCAGCTAGCCCAGCTTCGGGCTGCGCCAGGGCGCTTCGAGGCGGCCGACCAGCTCGTCGCCGAGGCCCTCGACTGGAACGCGGACCTGCTCGAGGGAGTCGCGGTCGCGGAGGGTGACGGTGTCGTCCTCCATCGTCTGGTGGTCGACGGTGATGCCCCAGGGGGTGCCGATCTCGTCCTGGCGGCGGTAGCGCTTGCCGATCGAGCCGCCTTCGTCGAACTCGGTGGGGAGGCGGCGGCGGAGGTCGCCGAAGACCTCGCGGGCCTTCTCCGGCAGGCCGTCCTTGGAGACGAGGGGGAGGACGGCGACCTTGACCGGGGCGAGGCGCGGGTGCAGGCGGAGCACGGTGCGCTGGCGGCCCTCGACCTCCTCGACCTCGTAGGAGTCGACGAGGAAGGCGAGGGTGGCGCGGTCGGCGCCGGCTGCCGGCTCGATCACGTGCGGGACGTAGCGCTCTTTGGTCTGCTGGTCGAAGTACTCGAGCTTCTCGCCGGAGAACTTGGCGTGCTGGGTGAGGTCGAAGTCGCCGCGGTCGGCAATCCCCTCAAGCTCCGACCAGCCGATCGGGAAGAGGTACTCGATGTCGCTGGTCGCCGAGGAGTAATGGGAGAGCTCGTCCTCGCCGTGGGCGCGGACCCGCAGGTGGTCGGGGCGGATGCCGAGGTCGGTGTACCAGCGCTCGCGCTCGGCCATCCAGTGCTGATGCCACTTCTGCGCTTCGGCAGGGGGGACGAAGTACTCCATCTCCATCTGCTCGAACTCGCGGGTGCGGAAGATGAAGTTGCCGGGGGTAATCTCGTTGCGGAAGGACTTGCCGACCTGGGCGATCCCGAACGGCGGCTTCTTGCGGGCGAAGCTGAGGACGTTCTTGAAGTTGATGAAGATCCCCTGCGCCGTCTCCGGGCGCAGGTAGACGGTCGAGCCCTCCTCGGCGACGGGGCCGACGTGGGTTTCGAACATGAGGTTGAACTGGCGCGGCTCGGAGAGCTCGCCGCCGCACTCCGGGCAGCGCAGCTCGGCGTCGGGGTCGCCGCCTGCGGCTTCGACCGCCTCGCGCAGATGGTCCTCGCGCCAGCGCTTCTTGCACTTGCCGAGGCACTGGACCAGCGGGTCGGTGAAGCCTTCGAGGTGGCCGGAGGCCTCCCAGACGCGCGGGTGCTGGAGGATCGCCGAGTCCAGCGCGACGATGTCGTCGCGTTCCTGCAGCATCGCCTTCCACCACTCGGCCTTGACGTTGTTCTTCAGCAGGACGCCGTAGTGGCCGTAGTCGTAGGTCGACCCGAGGCCGCCGTAGATCTCAGAGGAGGGGAAGACGAAGCCGCGCCGTTTGCAGAGCGCGACGATCTCCTCCATCGTCACCTCCGTCGGTCTCGTTCCCTGCTCGGTCGCCATGGCCGGAACCGTAGCGGCTGCGATAATCACGCCGCGCCATGCCCATCTACGAGTACAAATGCGAGAACGGCCACGTCTTCGAGGTGATCCAGCGGATGACCGACGAGCCGCTGACCGAGTGCGAGGAGTGCGGCGCCCCGGCTTCGCGGGTGCTGACCCCGCCGGCGATCCACTTCAAGGGCTCCGGCTTCCACAACACCGACTACGGGACCAAGCGGGGGGGCGGCAACGGCGGCTCGGAGTCGAGCGGCGACTCCGGCGGGTCCGGTTCCTCGGAGTCGAAGTCGGACTCCGGCAAGAGCGAGTCGAAGTCGGACTCGAAGCCGGCTGCGTCGACCGCAGACTGAGCGCTCGATGTCGAGCGAGGTCCGGGTCGCCCTGGTCTGGAGGTTCGCCTTCGGCGTGGGAGCGATCGCAGCTCCTCTCGTCGCATATGCGGTGACGGCGCTGCTGGTCGACGGCCACGCCAAGAAGGAGTACTTCGAAGCGGTCTCCCAGATCCTCCCGGTGCTGTTGCTGGCGCTGGCGATCGAGCAGCGCTACTTCACCCGCGCCGGCAGCGAGCCGGCGCCGGAGTCCCCCCTGCAGCTGGAGCTCGGCGGGCGCCGCCTCGACGATCGCACGATGGCGCGCTGGTACACGCTCGCGGCCCGTGCCTACGCGCTGGTCGTCCTCTTCCTGCTCGGGTTCGGCGAGTGGATCGCGGTCGAAGTCCTCGCCACCGGCCAGTCCTCGAGCGCCGACCTGAAGAACACCGCCGGCTCCCTCGCCGCCGGCTTCACCGCCCTGATCGTCTCGGCGCTGGTCGGGACCAAAAACAGCGGGCGCTGAAAAAGTGCCCCTATAGGGGCTACAAATCAGCGAGCGCTGAGTTGGTCGGTGGGTGGAACTAGCCGTTGAGGAACTTGTCGACGGCCTTGCGGCGAACGGAGTCGGGGACTTCGAAGGAGCCGTCGGGGCCGGAGGGGCATTCGCCCTTGCTGCAGAGGACTTCGGCCGGGGCGCTGCCGCCGATCCCGGCGGCCAGGACCAGCTGCGGCATCGTGAAGAAGCCCATGTCGCTGACGAACGCCTTCGGGGCGTCCCAGCCGATGATCGGGCCGTGGATGAAGTTGTAGGGGAGGCGGAGCGGGTCGGTGAGGCGGTCCTTGATGCCGTTGATCACTTCCTGCTGGGCCTTCTCGCGGTCGAGGTCGTCGTAGCCGCCGAGCGAGTAGACGCTCTTGCCGGGGCCGGGGCATTCGCTGACGTGGCGGACCCGCGAGTAGGCGAGGGCCTTTTCGCCGTCGAGGGTGTTCTCGCCCTTGTGCAGGCGGATGCTGACCCCGCCCTGGCCGCCGCCGGCACCGCCCGAGATGTCGGCGCAGAGCTTGACCGGGACGTCGACCGTGACCCCGCCGACCGCGTCGATCAGGTCTTCGAAGCCGGTGAAGTCGACGATCGCGACGTGGTCGATCTGGATCCCGAGGAACTGCTCGATCGTCTTGATCTGCAGGGCGGCGCCGCCGTAGGCGAAGGCGGCGTTGATTTTCGTCGGCGTGTGGCCGGGGATGTCGGCGAAGGTGTCGCGGGGGATCGAGAGTTTGCGGAAGGCGCCGCCGCCGGCGCGGACCAGCATCAGGGTGTCGGCGCGGAATTCGCCTTCCGAGCAGGGGTCGTGCGGCTTCTCGCCCTTCGACTGCTGTTCGAAGCACTCCTCGGAGACCTCCTGGTCGGTGCTGCCGGGGGGCCGCGCGTCGGTGCCGAGGACGAGGATCGTCTGCGGCTTGAAGAGCAGGAAGGGGTTGCCGTGGAGCGCGTCGCGCGCTTCACCGGAGAGCTTGAAGGACTGGATCTGGGCGGAGACGCCGAAGGCGAGGAGGCTGATCAGGATCCAGGCGAGGGCGGCGATCCCGACCCATTTGAGGACACGGCGGACGTTGAACGGGGCGCGCGGCGCGCCCGGCCGGCGCGGCTCCTTCTCCCGCCGCGGGCCGCGTGAAGGCAACTTTGCACGGTCCCGCAACCCGGACAGATCCGCGCCTTTCAGGCGCGAAAACAGCCCCTTGCGGGAGCGGTAGACCTTGTACTCGGGCTCGTTTTCGGGCGGCCCTGGGGGCCGCTGCTCGCCGTCTGGGCTCATGAAAGGCTAGAAATCATGGCGATGCACTCGGTCGTCCGCCTCCCCGCCCCCCGTCGATGAGTTCCGTCGAGACGATCGGGGTCGACCTCGGGGGCACGAAGATGCTCGTCGGCGTCCTCTCCGGCACCGAGCCACTCTACGAACAGCGCGAGGGTTCGACCGGTCAGACCGAGGACGAGCTGGTCGAGCTGCTGGTCCGCGAGGTGACCGAGGCGCGGGACGCGCGCCCGAACGTCGCCGCGATCGGGCTCGGCATCCCCGCGACGATCGACCACGACGAGGGGATCGCCGTCGCCGCCGTCAACCTGCCGCTCTCCGACCTCGCGATCCGGGAGATCGTCAGCGAGCGGGTCGGCCTGCCGGTCTTCGTCGACAACGACGGCAACGTCGCCGCCCTCGCCGAGTACCTCTACGGCGCCGCCCAGGGGAAGCCGCACATGGTGATGCTGACCGTCGGCACCGGGATCGGCGGCGGCCTCATCCTCGGCGGCGAGATCTACCGCGGCTCGACCGGGGCCGGCGCCGAGCTCGGCCACGTCGTCATCCAGGTCGACGGCCCGCCCTGCCAGGGCAACTGCCCCAACCACGGCTGCGTCGAGTCGCTGGCCTCCGGGACCGCGCTCGGGCGCGAGGGCCGGGCCGCGGCCGAAAGCGCGCCCGACTCGGCATTGGGGAAGGTGCTGGCCGAGGGAGGGGAGATCGACGGCAAGGCGGTGACCGAGGCGGCGCTGGCGGGCGACCCGCTCGCGATCGGCGTCTTCGACCTGATCGGCGGCCGGCTGGGGGTCGCCTGCTCGAGCTTCGCCAACGTCTTCCAGCCCGACGCGATCGTCGTCGGGGGCGGCGTGATCGCCGCCGGCGACCTGCTGCTGGAGCCGGCGCGGCGCGAAATCCGCCAGCGGGCGCTGCGGCCGATGAACGAGACGCCGATCCTCGAGGCGACGCTCGGCAACGACGCCGGCATGATCGGGGCCGCGGCGATGGCGCGCCGCGAGCTCGCCGGGGCGGGCGCCTGATGCCGGGCTGCCTCGTCGTCTGCCCAACTCCGATCGGAAACCTCGACGACGTCACCCCGCGGGTGCGGGAGGCGCTGGTCAGCGCCGACTTCATCGCCTGCGAGGACACCCGTCGAACCGGTGGGCTGCTCGACAAGCTGCGGATCCGCCCAGCGCCGCGGATGGTCTCCTTCCACGAGGGCAACGAATCGGCGCGCTCCGTCGAGCTCTCGCAGCGGATCGAGCGCGGCGACGTCGTCGCCCTCGTCTCCGACGCTGGGATGCCCGGCATCTCCGACCCCGGCTTCAAGCTGATCCGCCGCTGCATCGACCGCGCGCTCGAGGTGACGGTTCTGCCCGGCCCCTCGGTGATCCCCGTCGCCCTCGTCGCCTCCGGCCTGCCGACCGACAAATGGCGCTTCGAGGGGTTCCTGCCGCGGCGGGCGGGGGAGATGGAGCGGGTCCTGCGCTCGGCCGAGACCGTCGTCGCCTTCGAGTCCCCCCGCCGCGTCGGCGAGTCCCTCGCCGCCCTCGCCTCGCTCGCCCCCGACCGCGACGCCGCCGTCTGCCGCGAGCTGACCAAGGTCCACGAGGAGGTCGCCCGCGGCACCCTCGCCGAACTCGCCCGCCGCTTCCGCGGCGACGTCAAAGGCGAGCTCGTTCTCGTAATAGCCCCCGCCGCCTCCTCCGACCACGACAAAGACGTCGGCTTCGCGGTCGACGCGCTGCGGCACCTGGTGCAGTCGGGGGCCCGGCCGCGCGCGGCCGCGAGCGTCGTCGCCGCCCTGACCGGGACGCGGGCGAACGATCTCTACAAAGCGCTGACGGGGCGCGAGGCTCGGCGGTAGGACTTGGGCCTCTGCCCGTAGGCTTTTGTGGATGGTTGAAGAGGTCGAGGACCCTCGAAAGAGACTTGCCTTCGAGGAATCAATCCGCGCGCTCACCTTGCAGAGCGCCGTTTTAGATGATCTCCGTTCGCGCACTGGGATCCTGCTCACCGCAGCGTCTCTGACTGCAACTTTTGTGGGCTCCCGTGCACTAGACGAGGGTTTTTCAGCCTGGACTTTGGTTGCGCTAGCTCTATTTCTGGCAACGGGCGGCTTCTGCTTGAGGGTCCTGTGGCCCAGCGAAAACTGGCAGTTCTCCTTCAATGCCAGAACGATTCTCGATGGCTACGTGCGGGAACCAGATTCAGCAAGCCTCAACAAGATGCTCGTTGAGTTTGCTGAGTTCAATCAGGAGAACTGGGATGCAAATAACGAGAAATTGAGCCGGCTTTTTCGGAGCTTTCGATTAGCAGTTTTGGCGCTGGTGCTCCAAGTACTCTGCTGGCTGATGGCTATCGGTATGACTCATGGCTAAACATCAGAAACCAGGCGGTAAACGTCCGGCCACTCCCTCGCAACCACGCCGCAAATCAGGCAGTGGCGGTGCGGGACGCCCTCTACGCGAGTCTGGCACGAGATCCGATAGGCCGAACCCGACGAACCAGGAAACTCGTCAGCGGCCAAAGCCCTGAAGTGCCTCACCCCTGATACTTGGCGCAGCTGCCCGCAGTTTGTTGGGGATGGCTCCTATAGCTTGAGGTCGAATGACTGACAGCTTCTACGTCACCACCCCGATCTACTACGTCAACGCGGAGCCGCACCTGGGGCACGCGTATTCGACGATGGCTGCGGATGTGCTGGCGCGGCATCATCGGCAGCGGGGGGAGGACGTGTTCTTCCTCACGGGGACCGACGAGCACGGGGAGCCGATCGAGAACGCGGCGAAGAAGGCGGGGGTGACGCCGCAGGACCTGGCCGACACCAATGCGGCGAAGTTCGAGGGGTTGATGCCGATCATCGACGCGACGAACGACTTCTTCATCCGGACGAGCGATCCGCGGCACACGGAGCGGGTCGCGGAGATCATGCAGCGGGTCTACGACAACGGCTGGGTGAGCAAGGGGGTCTACGAAGGCTGGTACTGCCCCCGCTGCGCCGACTTCAAAACCGAGCGGGAGCTGGGGCCGGGCAACACCTGCCCGATCCACGAGATCCCGCTGCAGAAGGAACGCGAGGAGAACTACTTCTTCAAGCTCTCCGCCTTCCAGGGGCAGCTCGAAGGCCTGTATGAGGAGCGGCCGGACTTCGTCGTTCCCGAGTTCCGGCGCAACGAGGCGCTCTCCTTCATCAAGGGCGGACTCGAAGACGTCTCGCTCTCGCGTCCCACCCTCAAATGGGGGCTGCCGCTGCCGTGGGATCCCGAGCAGCGGATGTACGTCTGGTTCGACGCCCTCCTCAACTACGTCACGGCTCTGAGGTTCGCCCGCGAGGGGGAGGACCTGACCGACCGGTACTGGCCCGCCGACCTGCACGTGATGGCCAAGGACATCCTCAAGTTCCACGCGGTGATCTGGCCGGCGCTCTGTCTCGCGGCCGAGATCGAGCCGCCGCGGCGGATGGTCATCCACGGCTACCTGCTGCTGGGCGAGAAAAAGATGTCGAAGAGCCTCGGCAACGTGCTCGACCCCTTCGCGGTGATCGAGCGCTTCGGTGCCGACGCGCTGCGCTTCTACCTCTTCCGCGAGGTCAGCTTCGGCCAGGACGGCTCGATCTCGACCGCCGGCTTCGAGCAGCGCTACGAGACCGAGCTCGCCAACGACTACGGCAACCTCGCCAGCCGGGTGCTGGCGATGGTCGACCGCTACCGCGACGGGGTCGTCCCGGTCGCCCAGGTCGACGCGACGCTGGCCGAGGACTTCGAGGGGACGGTCGCGCGCTTCAGCGACCTGCTCGACCGGGCCGAGCTGACCCAGGCGCTCGACCTCGTCTGGGTCCTGGTCCGCCGCCTCAACCGCTTCGTCGAGGAGACGCAGCCGTGGGTGCTGGCCAAGGACGAGGCCGATCCCGAGCGCCTCGACGAAGTCCTCTACAACCTCGTCGAGGGCCTGCGGGTGGTGACGCTCCTGCTGATCCCGTACCTGCCGCAGACCAGCGAGACGCTGCTGGCGGCGCTGGACGAAGAGGGGCGGACCCTGGCCGAGCTCGGCTCCCGCGAGGGCGGGCAGAAGGTCGAGCGGGTGCCGCCGCTCTTCCCGAAGATCGATGGTGCCTAGGCGACTCTTCATCGCCGCCGCCTGTCTGGCCGCCATCCTCGCCCTGCCGGCGACGGCAGGCGCCGATTGGCAGGCGCTGCCGACTCCCGCCGACGGGGTCAGCTCGGTTGCCGCGGTCGACGGCTCGACGATCCTGATCCAGCACGAGTGCTGTGGCCCGGCTTTCGCGGTCACCTCGGACCGTGGCGGCACCTGGCATGACGTCCAGCTTGGCGGGCACGACTTCGGCAGCGTCGCAGGCATCGCTCCCGACGGGTCCTTCCGGGTGGTCGCTGCAGACCTCGGCGAGTCCGGCGGCTGGGTGTTCCAGGTGTACTCGGTGACGACTGCGGGCGACGCGCAGCCGCTCGGGCCGCCGATCCTCGACGACACCAACTCCTTCTCCGGCAGCCGCTTTGCCGCCGCCGACGACGGCTCCGTCTGGTTGCCCGTCTACGACGAGACCGCCAGAAGCTTCGAGCTCGTGATCGTCGCAGCCGACGGCTCGACGACGACCCACCCCCTGCCCGCCATCGGCGCAGAAAATTGGTACCCGCGGCGCTCGGCCCTTGGCATGCGCCTGCTCGCGGCCGGGGGCTCGGGGTATCCGCCCGGCCTCCCGCGGCGTGGCACCTACAAGCTCGACGAAGGCGGCCTCTCGCCGGCCGAGGCGTTCCCGGTGGAATTCGCCGACGGGCAGTTTTGGTATTCGCCATGGAGCGAACGGGTGTCCTGGGACGCGGGCGCCCACTGGGACGAAGTCTTCGACCTCCCCTCGATCGTTCCCAGCCGATCCGGACCACCCCGTTTCCTCTCCGTCGACGGCACGATCGCGGAGCCGTACTCGTCCTCTCTCTACCGGGGCAGCGGCCTCGGTCCGCCGTCCGGTCAATTCATCCACGGCATCGTCGACGCCGGGGACGCGCTCGTCGCAGCGGCGGGGGAAACCGTCTACGTCGCCCCGCTGCCCCTGCCGCCCCCGCCGGCCGAAATCGGCCAGGTTCCCGACGTCGCCCGCCAGATGATCGCGAGGGCAAACCTGTTCCGCGCCGACGCCGGCTTGCCGTCGCTGATCGGGGATGCGGCGATCAGCCAGGCCTCCCTCAACCACTCTGCCTACACCGCTGCCAACCCAGACGAGACGGCAGGGCTTGGCGCCCACCACGAGACCCCGGGCCACCCGGGATTCACCGGCCGCGACCTGTCCGAGCGCTGCGCGGCAGTCGGCGCCTCCTGCTTCGGCGAGGTGATGTATTCGCCGGTCGTCGACCCGGTCGGCGGCTGGCTGGCGACGATCTACCACCGCTTCGTCCCCGGCGCCCCCCAGGTCGGGCTGGTCGGGGCGGGCAAGGCCGATGGCGGCTGGTTCGTGATGAACTCCGGCGCCGACCGCAACGTCCTGATCCAGCCCTTCGGCTACCCCAACGGACGCTGGCGCGGAGCGGAGGGCTTCGGCGGCGAGATCCCTGACCCGGTCGAGGTCTGCCAAGGTCAGGGGCAGAACATCTCCTACCCGGTCGGGATAGCGGTCACCCTCTACATACCCGACCAACTGGGGACGGTCGAGCGGATCGAAGTGCGCAAGCGCGGCAGCGCCGAGCCCCTGCGAGGCTGCCAGCTCGGCGGCGGCTTTCGGGCTGGCGGCGTCGCCGTCCTCGACGATCCCCTTGAGCGCGGCGCCACCTACGACGTCACCGCCGTCTGGAGGCCCGAGGCCGAGGCCCTGCTCACCGGCGGCACGATCCCGGCCGCGCCGCTGACCCACAACTGGAGCTTCTACTACCAGCCCGAGAATTCAGCCAGCGGGATGAATCGCGAACGTCGCTGCCAAGGCCTCGGGTTGCGCAGGATCAGGTCGGTGGCGCCCTCGCGCCGTCGGGGCAGAAAGGGCGGCCTCGGCCTGGAAGAGCGGATCGCGCTGAAGCAAAAGGGGCGGGTGCGGCTGCGGCGAGCCCGCCTGACCTTCTGGACGGCCGGCACGCCTCATCCGGTGAAGCTGAAGCTGGGGCGGGAAGATCGTCGCTGGCACAAGGTCGGCCGGGTCTCGTTCCTGCGATTGCGTCTGCCGAGCTGGGTGCGCCGCGAGGTGATGCCCGGGGAGGAGGCGGAACTGCGGCTCACGTTCGTCGGCCGCCCGCTAAAGGGGTGCCGGCGCCACTCGCCCTTCCGAAGTGTGCGCAAGGTGAAGATCGGCTGGGTGCGAGTGCAGGGCCGGACCGACTGGGTTTCGCCCGGGACGGGCAGATAACCGCGGAGCTGGCTTACTCCGTCGCCAGCAGCTCCGGGCCGATCTCCTCGGGCCGGGTGAGGCCGCAGAGGGCCATCGTCAGGTCGAGCTCGGCGAGGACCATCTTCAGCACCGCTTCGACGCCGGCCTGACCGCCGAGGGCCAGGCCCCAGACGTAGGGGCGGCCGAGGCAAACGGCGTCGGCGCCGAGGGCGAGCGCCTTGAGGGCGTCGGCTCCTCCCCGGATGCCGCTGTCGAAGAGGATCGCGAGGTCGTCGCCGGCCGCGGCGGCGATCGCCGGCAGGGCGTCGAGAGAGGAGATCGCGCCATCGACTTGGCGCCCGCCGTGGTTGGAGACGACGATGCCGTCGATCCCGCGGCGTGCCGCCTCGCGGGCGTCCTCGGGGTGCTGGATCCCCTTGATCGCGATCGGCAGCGAGGTCATCTCGCGCAGCTGCGAGAGGTCGTCCCAGTTGAGCGACGGGTTCGCCTGCACGCCGAGGAAGTGGCCGGTGGCGGCGCCGACGTCCTCCTCAGGCGTCTTCTCCAGCGCCGCCCGGAAGACCGGGTCCTGGAAGTAGTTGGCGACGCCCATGCCGTTGAGGAAGGGCAGCCAGGCCTGCTGCAGGTCGCGCGGCTTCCAGCCGGGGATGAAGGTGTCGACGGTGAGGACGATCGCTCCGTAGCCGGCCCGCTCGGCGCGCTCGACCATGCTGCGGGCGAGCGCCGGGTCATTGGGCCAGTAGAGCTGGAACCAGCGCGGCGCCTCGCCGCCCGCCTCGGCGATCTCCTCGAGCGAGAAATGAGCTGCGGTGCTGGCGATCATCGGCACCCCCACCGCGGCGGCGGCGCGGGCGGTCGCCAGCTCGCCCTCGTCGTGGACGACCTTCTGCACCCCGATCGGGGCCAGCAGCAGCGGCGCCGGCATCTCCGTCCCGAGCACGGTGGTCGAGAGGTCGCGGCTGGCCACATCGCGCAGCATCCGCGGCACGATCCCGTGGCGGGCGAAGGCCTCGGCGTTGGCCCGCATCGTCTCCTCCGAGCCCGCCCCGGCGCCGACGTAGTTGGCGGCTTTCGGGTCCATCGCCGCCATCGCCTCGCGCTCGAGGTCGGCGACCGCGACGGGGATCGCCGGCGTCTCGCCGCCGAGCCCGCGCAGGTAGATCTCGCGGTAGTAGTCGGCGGGGTCCGGCATCGGGCGAAGGATAGGCTGACCCGTCCGATGATCGACTCCCACACCCACCTGTTTCTCTGCGACGGCGAGGAGGACGAGCTGGTCGCGGCGGCGCTGGAGGCCGGGGTCGAGCGGATGCTGACGATCGGGATGGGGGAGGACTCGAATCCCGTCGCGGTCGCGAGCGCGGAGCGACACGAGGCGGTCTTCGCCTCGGTCGGCCGGCACCCCAACGACGCCACCGGCTTCGACGAGGAGGCGGCGGCGGGAATCAGGCGCCTCGGGGCGCACGAGAAGGTGCGGGCGATCGGCGAGACCGGGCTCGACTTCTACCGCGACACCGCCGCGCCGGAGGACCAGCGGCGCGCCTTCGCCGCGCAGATCGAGATCGCTCGCGAGCTCGATCTGCCGATCGTGATCCACGCCCGCGACCCCGAGGGCGAGACCGCCGCCACCGACGAGATCTTCGACACGCTCGACGCCCAGGGGGGCGGGCAGCCGGTGATCCTCCACTGCTTCTCGGCCCCGCACCGGGTCGGCGACGCGGCCGAGCGCGGCTGGTACTGCTCGTTCGCCGGCAACGCCACCTATCCGAGCGCCAAGGAGCTGCTCTTCGCCGCCGCCAAGGTGCCGGAGGACAGGATCCTGGTCGAGACCGACGCGCCCTACCTGGCGCCGCAGCCGATGCGCGGCAAGCGCAACCAGCCCGCCTTCGTGGTCGAGACCGCGCGCGCGGTCGCCGAGGTCCGCGGCGTTCCCTACGAGGAGCTGGAGCGGACGGTCGAGGCCAACGCGCGCTCGCTCTTCGGTTGGTGAAGGTGGGCTGATGGTCCGGCTCGGTCAGAACTTCCTCGCCGACCCGAACCTGCTCGACGCGATCGTTCGCGACGCCGAGCTGGCGCCCGAGGACGTCGTGCTCGAGGTGGGAGCGGGGGAAGGGGTCTTAAGCGGTCGGCTCGCCGCCGCGGCGGCGCACCTGCACACGGTCGAGATCGACCGCGGGCTGGAGGAGGCGCTGGCGCCGGTCGCGGCGCTGCCGAACGTCGACCTGCACTGGGGCGACGCGATGAAACTCGACCTGACGGCGCTGCGGCCGGCCCCCACCGCGATGGTCGCCAACCTGCCCTACTCGGTGGCGACGCCGCTGATCCTGCGCACGATCGAGCAACTGCCCTCGCTGCGGCGCTGGACGGTGATGGTGCAGCGGGAGATCGCCGACCGGCTGCGGGCGGGGCCCGGAAGCCGCACTTACGGGTCGCCGAGCGCGGTCGCCCAGCTCGCCTGCGAGGTGGAGTTGGTGCGGGCGGTCGACCCGGCGGTCTTCAAGCCGCGGCCGCGGGTCGACTCGGCGATCCTGCGGCTGCGCCGCACCGGCCCCGGCGCCGACGCCGAGACCCGAGCGCTGATCCGCGCCGCCTTCGCCCACCGGCGCAAGTCGCTGGCCCGTTCGCTCGAGCACGCCTCGGCGGGGAGCCTCGGGCCCGCCCGCACCGCCCTCGTCGAGCTCGGCCTGCCCGAGGATGCCCGCGCCGAGGCGCTGGCGCCGCAGCAGTTCGCCGCCCTCTCCGCGAAGCTGCGCGGCTGATGCTCCTGCACGCGCCGGCGAAGCTGAACCTCTGCCTCTACCTGGGGCGGGCGCGCGAGGACGGTCTGCACGAGCTCTGCTCGCTCTTCGAGCCGCTGGCGCTGGCCGACCTGATCGAGGTCTCGCCGGCCGAGCGGGACGAAGTGATCTGCGCCGGCGTCGAGGGGGAGAACCTGGCGGCGCGGGCCTTGGCGGGCCTGCGCGAGCGCGGCTGGGAGCGCGAGCCCCTGCGGGTGGAGATCCAGAAGCTGGTGCCGGTCGCGGCTGGGCTCGGCGGCGGCAGCGGCGACGCCGCCGCGGTCCTGCGGCTGGCGGCGGGCGAGGTCGCCGACCTGCCCGAGCTGGCCGCCGAGCTCGGCGCCGACGTGCCCTCGCAGCTGCGGCCGGCGCTGGCGCTGGTGCGGGGGGCCGGTGAGCGGTTGTTCCCGCTGCCGGAGCCGGCCGAGCACGCGGCCGTCCTCCTTCCCGGCGGAGGCGGCCTCAGCACCGCCGCGGTCTTCGCCGAGGCCGACCGGCTCGGCCTCGGGCGTGGCGACGAGGAGCTGGAGGAGCTGGCGGCGCGGCTGCGCGAGGTCGCCGGCGCCGGCGCCTCGCCGCTCGACTACCCCGACCTCCTCGTCAACGACCTCGAGCCGGCGGCACTCTCGCTGCGGCCCGACGTCGGCGGGGCGCTGGAGGCGCTGCGCGCGGCCGGGGCGCCGAAGGCGATCCTCAGCGGCTCCGGCCCGACCGCAGTCGGGCTCTTCGCCGACCTCGCCGCCGCCAAGGCCGCGGCGGAATCGCTCGACGCCGAGGAAGCGATCGTCTGCGCCGCCGGACGCGCGAGACTGGCGCCATGAAGCTGCCGGGAGAGGGAGGGGGCGGGGAGAACCGCAAACGGCTGAAAATCGGTGCCGCCGTCCTCGTCGTCGGCGCGATCTACTACTTCGTCAGCCGCCAGCTCGGCCACCTCGACCTGCAGGGGCTGCTCGAGGACCTCTCGAACACGCTCGGCGCCTGGACCTACCTGATCGTCGCCGTCTTCGCCTTCGCCGAGACCGGCGCTTTCGTCGGCCTCGTCGTCCCAGGCGAGACGGTGATGCTGCTCGGCGGCGCCGTCGCCGGCCAGGGCGCGATCGACATCTACCTGCTGATCGCGATCGCCTGGTTCTCGGCCTGGCTCGGCGACACCACCAGCTTCTTCCTCGGCCGCCGGCTCGGCCGCGAGTTCGTCTTGAAGCACGGGCCCCGGGTCGGGATCAGCCACGAGCGCTTCGAGAAAGTCGAGGACTACTTCGGCCGCCACGGCGGCAAGACGATCTTCATCGGCCGCTGGATCAGCCTCGTCCGCGCCTTCGCGCCGTTCATCGCCGGCAGCTCGGGGATGGGGTACCGCGGCTTCGTCCCCTACAGCATCCTCGGCACCGGGCTCTGGGCCTCGCTGCACATCCTCATCGGCTACTTCTTCTCGCGCAGCATCGAGACCGCCGGCCACTACGCGGCCCGCGGCGCCTTTGCGCTGGCGACGCTGATCGCGATCGTCGCCGGCACCGTCTTCCTCGTCCGCTGGCTGCGGGTCGACGAGAACCGGGAGAAGGCGGTGGGGTGGATGGAGGGACACCGCGCGACCCGCTGGCTGGTCGAGCTGGCGCGCCGGCGCGAGCTCCGCTTCCTCTGGGACCGGGTGACGCCGGGCGGCACCTTCGGGCTCGAATTCACCTCGCTGATGGCGACGCTGGCGGTCGCCCTGTTCGTGCTCCTCTCCTACGCGGTGCTCATCGGCGGCGACCCGGGGCCGACGCCGGGGGACGAAACCGCGGCCGAACTGGTCGGCCACATCCAGACGGGCGCCCTCACTGGAGTCGCCAAGGCCGTCTCCTTCCTCGGCTCGGCCGGCTTCACCTGGGCGCTGGCATTGATCGGCGCCGCCCTGCTGGCCTGGCGCCGTCGCTGGGCCGAGTTCTGGGTCCTGCTCGGGGGGATGACGATCACCCAGCTCGGCCTCGCCGGCCTGGAGGACTCGGTCGACCGGCCACGGCCGGCGGACCCGCTCGTCTCCGCCTCCGGTTCCTCCTTTCCCAGCGCCCACGCCGCCCACTCCGTCTTCTACCTCTGGCTGGCGATCACGATCGTCCTGCGGCTGCGGCCGGGGATGGGGCGGGCGACGGCGGTGGTCGTCGCCGGCTTCGTCCTCACGGCGCTGATCGGGCTCTCGCGCGTCTACCTCGGCGTCCACTACCTCTCCGACGTCAGCGCCGGCTGGGCGCTCGGCGCCGCTGCCTTCTCGCTCTGCGCGGCGATCGGGCTGGTCGTCTCGCAAGTGCGCCAAAATCCAGAGCAGTGATGCCTCTCGCGCTGACCGACCTCGGTCATCAGTACCTCCTCTACGGAGCCGCCGCGGCGATCTGCCTGGTCGTCTTCGTCACCCTGATCCTGCAGCCGGCGCTGAGCGCCTACGGCCGGATCTGGGAGAAGGCGGCGGCGGGCTTCCTCTCGGTCTTCGTCCTCGCGGCGCTGGTGATCGGCGGCGTCGTGATCGGCCTTGCCGTCGTCTACTACTACACGGACATCACCAGGGCCCTCGGGATCTAGCTGGCGGCGGCGGACCGGCGCATGGCGGCGTCCTCGGTCGCCCAAATAGCGCTGCTATTCGGGCTTCCTGCGTCCTTGCCCTGCTTGGTCCGGCGCCGCCAGCCGCGCACGCGGATAATGGCCTGATGCCTGGCTCTGCATCAACCGAGCGAGCGACGCTGCTCGAGGCGCTCTCCGACGCGGTCGAGTCCGGTGCCGGCCTGCCGGCGGTTGCGCGGGCGGCGGCGCGGCTGCTCGATGCCAGCGTCGCCCTGATCGACCGCTCCAGCGCCGTTCTGGCGGTGGCCGGCGCCTCCTCCGACCAGGAGCAGAAGCTGCTCTCCGGGGGCGAGGGCGTGACGACGGTCGAGCTGCGGGTCGCCGACACGGCGGTGGGGGAGCTGCGCTACCGGGCAAAGGAGGCGCCGGACCCGGTGATCGCGCGGATGGTGACGACGCTGCTGGCGCTGGAGCTGGAGCGCTCGCGCTCGCCGGAGTGGGAGAGCGAGGAGGCGGCGGGGGCTTTCGTGCGGGCGGTGCTGCGGCGCGAGGTGACCGACCGCCGCGACATCGTCGCCCAGGCCTCCGAGCTCGGCGCCGACCTCGATCGCGGCGCCGGCGTGGTCGTCCTGCGGGCGGCGCCGCGGGCGGCGCAGACGGGGGAGTGGCGCGAGCGGGCGCTGGTCCTGGCCCAGCGGGCGCTGCGGGCGCTGGCCCCCGGCTCCCTGGCGGCAAGCGACGGCGGTGAGGCGGCGGCGGAGATCGCCGCGATCGTCCCCGCCGAGGACGACGAGCGCCTAGCGCGGGCCGCGGCCGGGCTGGCCCGGGAGCTCGACGACAGCCTCTCCGGCTTCCACCTGACCACCGGTCGAAGCCGCCGCTGCGCCGACCCGGTCGACCTCTACCGGGCCGGGAGCGAGGCCCACCTCGCGGTCAACGTCGGCGAGGCCGAGGGCCGCCCCCTCCTCGCCTTCGAGGACACCGGCGCCTACCGCCTGCTGCTGCCGGCGATGAGCGAGGACCCGGCCGAGCTCGAACGCTTCTACGCGGAGACGGTCCAGCCGCTGAACGAGTACGACGACCAGTACGAGACCGAGCTGGTGATGACGGTCGAGGCCTACCTCGAGAACGACGGCAACGTCGCCGCCACGGCCAAACAGCTCTTCACCCACCGCCACACGATCCGCTACCGCCTCGAGCGAGTTCGCGAGCTCTGCGGCCACGACGTCAGCGCCACCGAGGGCCGCGAGAAGCTGGGCCTGGGCCTGAAGGCGATGCGCGTACTTGGGATCGCATCGCCGCGAGGGCCGGCGATGGAGCCGGGGGCGAAAGGCGGCAAGGTCGCGCGGGCGACGGAGGAGTAGGTCGAACGGTAATTCCGGGGAGAGGACTTGAACCCCTGCTTCCTGGACCAAAACCAGGCGTGCTACCGACTACACCACCCCGGACCGGGGTTCAAAGGTACCGGTGAAAGTTCTCCGTGCGGAGTTGAGCACCGTATAGGTGCTCGATTACGCACTGAGGTTCTTGACCGCCGAAGGCTTGGCCTCTGCGGCGCCGCGGCCCGCCGCCTGAGCCGATGCGCCGAAGCTGAGGAGGCGGCCGCCGAAGGCGATCGCGCAGGCGGCGAACCAGGTCCAGCCGAGGGCGAGGCCGCCGAGGACGTCGGTCAGCCAGTGGACGTCGAGGAAGACGCGGCTGAGGGCGACGGCGACGGCGATGCCGACGGCGGCCCCGGCGAGGGCGGGCCAGGCCCGGCGGCCCCACCAGCGTCCGGCGACGAGGGCGAAGGCGGCCCAGGAGGCGGCGGCGGTGGAGGAGTGGCCGCTGGGGAAGGACGGCCCCAGGGTCGCGGCGACGGCCTCGATTTCCGGGCGGGCGCGGTCGACAAGCTCCTTCACCCCCGCGGTCAGGAGCTTGTCGCCGAGGATCACCGCCAGCAGGAACGGCGCCACCCAGCGGCTGCGGGTGCGGGCCAGCTCGACGCCTGCGACCACGATCGCGACGAGGACGACCAGCCACGCCTCCCCGAGCTGGGTCACGAGGGTGAGCGCGTCGTGCGACCAGGCGCTCCCGTGGCGGTCGGCCCACTCGGCGACGCTGCTGTCGATGCCGGCGAGGGCGTCGGTGCTGCGGACGACCACCGCCAGCAGCGCCAGCAGGACCCCGCCGGCGAGGACGACTAGGAGCGCGAGCGTCAGCGCCAGCCCGGTCGCCTTCTCGGGATCGCGCCGCGCCGCCCGCGCCGCCCGCTGCGCCGCCGCTCCCGAGGCGTGCTCGCCCGCCTCCCGCGCCACTTCGACGACGGCCGGCGGGGAGGCGCGACCGGGGTAGCGACGGGTGAGTAATGCGGCGCCGAGGCCGGCGAGAACGGAAATAAGTAGTAGAAGAAGAAACGGCATCAGAAGGGGGAATTACCCCGCAAACGGCCTTGAAACCAGGGATTGGTTAAAGGCCCCGATGCATAGTATGGGCGCGTCTGGGGGATAGATCGGGCGTGACGGTGGAGGAGAGAGAACGCCACGCTTCGGCCCCTGCCGGGGAGCGCTCCGACGCTCGCCGCTCCGTCCCGATCTTCGAAGCCCGCCCCGGCAGCCTCCCCGACCGCTTCGCCGCCAGGCTCGACTCGCGCCACCCCGCCCTCGTCTTCTTCCTCGCGATGCTCGCCGGCTTCCTGCTCCTGGCCGCGGCCTCGATCCTGCTCGCCTGGCTCGTCGTCCACGTCCTCGTCAGCAACGGCGGCCTCGGGCTGGAAGGGACCGACGAGAGCTTCAACGACACCCTCGCCGAAAACCGCACCGGCACCTTGACCACGTTCGCGGAAATCGGCTCCCAGGTCGGCGGCGCCCCTGTACTGCTGATCCTCGTCGGCATCGTCGCCCTCGTCTGCGCCTACTTCCGCCACTGGCTGGTCGCCGCCTTCGCCGTCTTCGTCTTGGCGATCGAGTCGGCCACCTACCGCGTCACCTCGATCGCGGTGCCCCGCGACCGTCCCTCGGTCCCCCGGCTGGAACAGCTGGAGCCCGACGCCAGCTACCCCTCCGGCCACACCGCCGCCTCGATCGCCGTCTACGCCGGCTTGGTCCTGCTCCTCACCACCCGCTTCACCAGCAGCCTGAAGAAGGCGCTGGCCTGGACGGGGGCGATCCTCCTGGTCACCTTCGTCGCCCTCTCGCGCATGTACGAGGGAATGCACCACCCGCTCGACGTCGCCGGCGGCGTCTTCGTCGGCATCGGCGCGATCCTCGTCCTGCTGTTCGCCTGCCGCGCCGCCGGCGCGGCCGCGGAGAGGCGCCCGGCATGAAGGTCGCCGTCGTCGCGCACGCGGGCAAGACGGTCGGCGGGGGCCTGCCGGAGCTGCGCCGCACCCTCGCCGAGGCGGGCCTCGAGGATCCGCTTTGGACCGAGGTGCCGAAGAGCAAGCGCGCCCCTGCCGCGGTCACCGACGCGTTGGAGGACGGGGCCGAGCTGCTGATCGCCTGGGGCGGCGACGGGATGGTGCGCCGCTGCGTCAACGCGCTGAAGGACAGCGACGTCCCGCTGGCGATCGTCCCCGCCGGCACCTCCAACCTCTTCGCCACCCACCTGGGGATCGAACGCGACATCGGCCAGGCGGTCGAGGTGGCGCTGCACGGCGACCGCCGCCGCCTCGACGTCGGCTGCTTCGACGGCGAGCGCTTCGCGGTGATGGCCGGGGCCGGCTTCGACGCGGCGATGATCAAGGGCGCCGACGACCTCAAGGACCGGCTCGGCCGCGCGGCCTACGTGGTCGGCGGCGCCGCCAAGCTGAACAGCGAGCCCTTCGGGGCGAAGATCAAGGTCGACGGCACCCCCTGGTACGAGGGCCCGGCGAGCTGCATCCTGGTTGGCAACGTCGGCGAGTTGTTCGGCGGCATCGACGTCTTCGCCGACGCGCGTCCCGACGACGGCAAGCTCGACATCGGCGTCCTCACCTCCGAGGGGCCGGTCCAGCTGGTGCGGGCGACCGCGCGCACCGCCCTCGGCAGCGCCGAGAAGTCGCCCTTCGTGCGGGTCACCCAGGGGCGCAAGGTGCGGGTGAAGCTGGACCGCAAGGTCCGCTACGAGCTCGACGGCGGCGATCGCAAGAAGGTGAAGAAGTTCAAGGTCGACATAGAAGCCGATGCGATCACGGTCTGCGTGCCGCGCTCGGCCCGAAACGGGAACGGAGCGAGATGAAGGCCGACGTGGGAGCCGGGGCCCGGGATCTGGGCAACAGGGCGAAGGGCCAGGGCGATCAGCTCGCGCATGCGAAGACGCTCGGCTGGCTGGCGCGGGCGGGCCTGGTCGCCCGCGGCGTCGTCTACGCCATCATCGGCGTCTTGGCGCTGAAGCTGGCGCTCGGCGACGGCGGCAAGGCGACCGACCAGGAAGGCGCGCTGCAGACGATCGCCCACCAGTCCTTCGGCGAACTGCTGCTCCTCTTGGTCGCGATCGGGCTGGGCGGATACGCGCTTTGGCGGCTGATTCGGGCGGCTGTCGGCCACGGCGCCGAACAGCGCGACAGCACCTTCGAGCGGATCTCGGAGCTGGACAGCGGCATCGCCTACGGGCTGCTGTGCGTGGCGGCGATCGGCATCCTCACCTCGTCGGGCGGCGGATCGGGATCGACGAAGGAAACGACCGGGGGCGTCCTCGCCTGGACCGGCGGCACGGTGCTCGTCGGCGTCGCCGGCGCGATCCTGATCGGCGTCGCCGTCTACCAGGCCTATAAGGGCCTCTCGCGGAAGTTCCTCGAGGACGCGAAAACGGAGGAAATGAGCGAGGGGGTCGAGAAGGGCTACACCGCCCTCGGCGTCTTCGGGCACGTCGCCCGAGCCGTCGTCTTCGCCTTGGTCGGCTACGGCCTGCTCAAGGCCGCCCTCGACTACAACCCGAAGGAGGCGGTCGGCCTCGACGGCGCCCTGCGCGAACTCGCCCACGCCTCCTACGGCCCCGCCCTGCTGGGCCTCGTAGCCGCCGGGCTGATCGGGTTCGGCGCCTACTCGATCGTCGACGCCCGCTACCGCAAGGTCTGACCGCGCCGCCAGGCGGCGGCGTCCGCGGGGGCGATTAGCTTCTTCCCCATGGAGATCGGAGGAGCGTCGCTGGATCCCGAGGTCCGCGAGGGCCTGAGCCGCAGCTGGAAGGCGCTGATGTTCGTCGGCGTCGCCGCGATCGTCCTCGGCTGCATCGCGATCCTGGTGCCGGCGGTGGCCTCGGTCGGGACGGCGATCTTCATCGGCTGGCTGCTGCTCTTCGTCGGCGTCGTCATGGTCGCCGCGGCGTTCTCGGCGCATTCGGTGGGGACGCTGGTGCTGCGGCTGATCTGGGCGATCCTCACCGTCCTCGTCGGCATCTGGCTGATCGTCGAACCGCACAACGGCACCCTCACCCTGACCCTCGTCCTCGGCATCTACTTCCTCTTCATGGGCCTGACCCGGACCACGATCGCCTTCATCGCCCGCGGCGAGGCGAACGCCGGCCTGCTTGGCCTCAGCGGCATCGCCGGCCTCCTGGTCGGGATCCTCATCCTCGCCGAGTTCCCCAGCTCCGCCGACTGGGCGATCGGCCTCCTCGTCGGCATCGACCTGATCTTCGCCGGCTGGACGCTGACCTCTGTTGCACTGCTCGGCAAAGACCTCGCGAAGCGCGCCTGAGCACATACGATTGGCGAAGTGAGCTCGCCTCTCACCCTCGTAATGGCAGCGGGGGAGGGGACGCGGATGCGTTCCTCCACCCCGAAGATGCTGCATCCCGTCTGCGGGCGACCGATGGTCGCCTGGCCGATCCTCGCCGCCCGCGAGGCCGGCGCCGGCCGCGTCGCCGCGATCGTCTCGCCGGGGCGCGACCTCTCCGCCGGCCTGCCTGAGGACGTCGAGACGGTCGAGCAGCCGGTCTCCGACGGCACCGGCGGCGCGATCCGCGCGGCGCTGCCGCTGATTGAGGAGAGCGAGACCGTCCTCGTCCTCTCCGGCGACCACCCGCTGATCTCGGCCGAGATCATCTCCGGCTTCCTCGCGGCACACGAGGCGACCGAGGCCGCGGCGACGGTGATGACGATCGAGCTCGACGACCCCGGCTCCTACGGCCGCGTCGTCCGCGACTCCTCCGGCGCCGTCGAGCGGGTGGTCGAGGCGAAAGCCGCCGGCGACGCCGAGGCCTGGCAGCTGGAGATCCGCGAGATCAACGCCGGCACCTACGCCTTCGACGCCGCCCCGCTCGCCGCCGCCCTGAAGGCGCTCTCCAACGACAACGCCCAGGGCGAGTACTACCTGCCCGACGTCTTCCCCGCCCTGCGCGAGGCCGGCCACGCCGTCTTCGCCCACAAGGCCGACGATCTCGCGGTGACGATGGGCGTCAACAACCGCGTCGACCTCGCCGCCGTCGAGGCCGAGGGCCGGCGCCGCCTGATGGAAACGCACATGCTCGCCGGCGCCACGATCGTCGACCCCGCCTCGACCTGGATCGACGCCGGCGTCGAGATCGCCGCCGACGCGAGGATCGAGCCCGGAACGACCCTGCGGGGCGAGACGACGATCGGCGAGGGCGCCGTCGTCGGCCCCCTCAGCACCCTCGTCGACACCTTGGTCGGCGCCAGCTCCCAGGTCCTGCACTCCTACCTGGTCGAGTGCGACGTGCGGGCGGGCTGCTCGGTCGGCCCCTTCGCCTACCTGCGCCCGGGGGCGCTGCTGGAAGACGGCGCCAAGGCCGGCACCTTCGTCGAGATCAAGAACTCCCAGGTGGGGGAGGGGACGAAGGTCCCGCACCTCGCCTACGTCGGCGACGCCGAGATCGGCCCCGGCAGCAACCTCGGCGCCGGCACGATCACCGCCAACTATGACGGTTTCCACAAGAACCGCACGGTAATTGGCCGCGACGTGCGGATAGGAGTCGACACGATGCTGATCGCACCGGTAGAAGTCGGGGACGCCGCCTACACTGGCGCTGGCGCAGTGATCAAAGACGACGTGCCCGAGGGGGCGCTGGCCGTCAGCGAGAACGCGCAGAGGAACATCGACGGATACGCCGCCCGCAAGGCGGCCGAGACGCGAGAGGACAAGAACGCGTGAGCATGATCGAGGAGCGCCCCCAGGTGGCGACTGGCATCGACCACGACTACACGAAGCGGATGATGGTCTTCGGCGGCCGCTGTTCGATGGGCCTTGCCGCCAAGGTCGCCGGCAAGCTCGACCTCGACCTCGGCCAGGCGACGCTGACGACCTTCGCCAACGGCGAGGTCTACTGCCGCTACGAGGAGTCGATCCGCGGCTCCGACGTCTTCCTCGTGCAGTCGACCTGCGCCAACGAGCAGGAGGGGATGACCCCGAACGACGCGCTGATGGAGCTGCTGACGATGGCCGACGCCGCCCAGGGCGCCTCCGCGCACCGGATCATCGCCGTCCTCCCCTGGTACGGCTACGCGCGCCAGGACAAGAAGTCGGCCCCGCGCGAGCCGATCTCGGCCCGCATCGTCGCCAAGTGCTTGGAGGCCGTCGGCGTCGACCGCGTCCTGACGATGGACCTCCACGCCGGCCAGGTCCAGGGCTTCTTCCACGTCCCGGTCGACCACATGACGGCGATGCCGATGCTGACCCAGTGGTTCATCGACCAGGAAATGAAGGACGAGCTGGTGATCGTCAGCCCCGACGCCGGACGGGTCAAGACCGCCCGCAACTTCGCCCGCCGCATCGGCACCCACTGGGCGGTGATGGAGAAGGAGCGGCCCGCCCAGCAGGTGGCGGAGATCGGCTACGTGGTCGGCGACGTCAAGGGCAAGACCGCGGTCCTCGTCGACGACATGATCGACACCGCCGGCACCCTCTGCGCCGCCGCCAAGACCGTCATCGACGAGGGTGCGGCCCGGGTCATCGCCTGCGCCACGCACGGCGTCTTCTCCGGCCCCGCCTTTGAACGGCTGGAAAACTCGGCAATCGAGCGGATCGTCGTCACCGACACGCTGCCGCTCCGGCCCGACGCCCCGGACAACATCACCGTCCTCTCCACCGCGAGCACCTTCGCCGACTCGATCCGCCGCATCTTCACCGACGACTCGGTGAGCGAGATCTTCGCCGGCGAGAACCAGCTGTTCTGAGCGCCGCGGCGTCAGAGGAGCGCAAGCTGCGCCTGGTCGGCCACAAGGGGGCCGACGCGATCGTCCCCGGGAACACGGTCGAGAGCTTTCGGGCCGCGGTCGAGGCCGGGGTCGACACGATCGAGATGGACGTGCTCTGGCTGCCGGACGCTCACCTGCCGCCGGAGGAGCGGCACCCGCTGGTGATCGCCCACGACTGGGAGGACGCCGAGCGGCGGACGCCGCTGAAGCTGACCGAGGCGCTCGACGCCTTCCTCGAGCCGCCGCTCGACCGGGTCGAGATCGACCTCGACATCAAGCTGCCCGGCAGGGAGGAGGAGGTCGTCGGGGCGCTGGGGGAGCGGGGCCTGATCGAGCGGGCGATGATCTCGACGATGGAGCTGCACACCCTGGGCCGCATCCTCGAGCTGCAGCCGGCGCTGCGCCGCGGCTGGACCTATCCCAAAGTGACCAAGGACTGGAACTCGAAGCGCTGGGCCAAGGGTCCGATCCTGGCGGCGATGGTGGCGATGCGCCACCGCCTTCCCGGCCTCGCCGCCCAGAAGCTGCCGCAGTTCGGGGTCGAGGCGATGTGGGTCTACCACCCGCTGGTCACCCCCCGCCTGGCCCGGATCTGCAAGCTAGCCCGGGTCGAGCTGATCGCCTGGACCGTCGACGACCTCCCTCGCATGCAGAAGTTGGTCGCGATGGGCGTCGACGGCCTCTGCTCGAATGACCCGCGGCTGTTCCAGCAGCTCCGCACTTAGGGCCCCTATAGGGGCCCTAAGTGCGGAGAGGCTAGATCGTCGTCGGCGTGGCGCCCGGCGGGCTCTTCATCCCGCGGCGGCCTTTCACCTTGACCGCCGACTCCAGGTCCTCCTGGCTGAAGCCGCCGACGACCTCGCCGTCCAGCGCGTAGCGGTAGAGCGCGACGCCGAAGATGCCGCTGAGGGCGCGCGAGATCAGCAGCGCGATCGCCAGCACGAGGGCGCCGACGATGACCAGCAGCGCTCCCAGAAAGGCCACCGATGACCAGAGGGCGACGCCGGCGACGATCAGCGCGATCGCCGGCAGCACGCCGAGCAGGAAGACGGCGCCGCCGATCGCCAGGTTGCCGGTGATCTGCTGGCCCCAGCGCTCGCGGAAGAGGGAGCCGGAGCGCTTGATCGTCTCCAGTGGGCCGGTGCCCTCGATCGCGATCACCGGCACGGCGATGAAGGTGACGAGCGACCAGGCCATGCCGACCAGGCGGGCGGCGACCGTGCCGAGCGCCCCGCCTTGGTTTTCGAGCACGCCCATGACCAGGCTGATCGCGGTCGAGACCGCCGCCCAGCCGCTGATCTGCGCGAGCCGGGTGCGGGCGACGGCGAGCCCGTCGCTGACGGACGCCTCCTGGCCGCGGAAGATCATGTCGGCACAGGCGGCGAGGCCGACGCTGAAGTAGAAGCCGACGAGGCTGAGGACGTAGACGCCGAGCGCGATCAGCGGGATCGCCCCCGCCAGCTGGTCTTCGTCCCAGAGGTACAGCCCCGGACCGAGGAAGACGATCGCCAGCAGGGTGGTCGCCACCGCACCGTAGAGCGGGAAGCGGATCAGCGACGGGTGCTCCCTCAGCAGAGCCCAGCTCTTCTTCGTCAGACCCCAGCCGCGTTTGATCCTGTGCATCGTTCCTCCTTCGTTCCGGGACTCAGGGAGCTTCGGCCAAACCGGGCGTGCGCTTGAGCCCACGCTCCTCGAAGTAGTCCCACTCCAGCTCGCCGAGCTCGGTCGCCGGCGGATCCGCGTACACCCACTCCCGTGCGATTCGATGCCAGTTGCGCTTCGCCTTCAACTGCCCGAGCACGGCGACGACGCCGATTTCCATCCGCCGCCCCATCAGCTCGTCGGCGGGCAGCGAGGCGCGCCGCATCACGTCGTAGTACTCCGAGCGCGGGTCGTTGGTCGACTCGATGATCTTCATCACCCGCCGCGGCGTGATCTCCAGGTCGCGGTCCTCGGTGACGAACCAGCCGCCGACCACGCGCATGTGCTCGAGCAGCCGCTCGGCGTCGAGCTTGGAGGGCTTCTTGACGAAGCCTAGGTCGTGCAGGGCCTGGCGGTAGGCCTCCGGGTCGTTGCGCGAAGCGGCGTCAAAGGCGCGCTGCTCGAGCAGGATCTGCTCGCGGTCGATCTTCTTCGTCATCCCGAAGTCGAGGAAGGCGACCCGGTCGTCGTCCATGAGGATGTAGTTGCCGGGGTGGGGGTCGGCGTTGAAGTGCTGCAGGTGGTAGATCGAGCCGAAGCTGCCACGGAAGACGATCTCGCCGAAGCGGCTGCGCTCCTCGTGCGAGAGCTCCTTGATCTCCTCGAAGCCACGCCCCGTGACCAGCTCGGTGACCAGTACCCGCCGGCGCGAGAGGCGGGTCACCACTTCCGGCACGTAGATGAACGGGTGGCCGCGATAGGCGCGGGCGAAGGAGCGCTGGTTCTGCGCCTCGTACTCGTAGTCGAGCTCCTCCATCACCCGCTCGCGCAGCTCCTCGGCGATCGCCTTGGCGTCGAGGCCCGGGGCGAGAGCGCGCGCCAGCCGCACGATCGTGCCGGCGTTGCGGAGGTCGGCGTCGAGCGCCTCGGCGATCCCGGGGTACTGGATCTTCACCGCGACCTGGCGGCCGTCGAGCAGCTCCGCCCGGTGGACCTGGCCGATCGAGGCGGCGGCGAAGGCCTCGGTCTCGAACTCGGCGAAGAGCTCGGCGAGCGGTTCGCCGTCGTACTCCTCTTCCAGCACCTTGACGACCTTCTCCCAGGGCATCGCCGGGGCGTCGGTGCGCAGCTTCGCCAGCTGTTCCTGGTAGACCTCGCGGTACTCCTCGGGGATGAACTCGGTGTCGATGAAGGAGGCGAACTGGCCAAGCTTCATCGCCGCGCCCTTCATCTGGCCGAGGGCGCCGACCATCTTCATCGCCGTCTCCAGGTGGCGCTGCTCGAGCGCCTCTTTGCTCTCGTCCTCGGAGCGGCCGACGTTGGCGGCTTTGGTGGCGGCGTAGCGGGCGCCCTGCGCGCCGACGATCGAGCCCAGCTTGGCGGAGCGGCGAACCCGCCCCTTGGGGATCTTCGATTCGTCGGACATCCAGGCGAAGGGTGTCACAGGCTCTGTTCGGGGCGAGTTCTCTATCCTCTCCCGTCCGATGGCGAGCAAACGCTCCACTCTGAAAGCCGCACCCCGCGCCGACTTCGGCTCGCGCGCCTCGCGCCGCATGCGTCGCGACGGCGTCGTTCCGGGCGTCGTCTACGCGGGCGGCAAAGAGGCCAAGCCCTTCCAGGTCGCCGAACGCGACGTCCGCGTGCTCTTCGGCGAGGGGGCCGCGCTCTTCGACCTCGAGATCGAGGGTGGCAAAGCCGTCCCGGTCGTGGTCAAGGACCAGCAGCACCACCCGGTCCGCGGCAGCATCCAGCACCTCGACCTGATGCAGGTGAAACTCGACGAGGCGATCCAGGCCGAGGTCGCGATCGAGCTCGAAGGCGTCGACGACGCCCCCGGCGTCAAGGGCGGCGGCGTGCTCGAGCACGTCACCCGCGAGATCACGATCGAAGCGCTGCCGACGGAGATCCCGGACAACATCACCGTTGACGTCTCCGCGATGGAAGTCAACGAGACCCTTCAGCTTTCCGCCGTCACCGCCCCCGAGGGGGTCAAATTCGTCGCCGAGGACCCCGAGGAGGTCACCATCGTCACCCTCTCGCCGCCGCGCGTCGAAGAGGTCGCGCCGGAGGTCGAGGAGGAGACCGAGGTGGTCGGCGAGGGCGAAGAGGGCGAGGCTGCTGCCGAGGGCGAGGGCGGCGACTCGGGCGACTCCGAGGGCGAGTAACCGCTGTCGCTGTTCCGCCGCTCCAAGGGTGAAGGCGGCGAGGGGGGAGACCGCATCCTCATCGTCGGCCTCGGCAACCCGGGGCCGGAGTACGAGCGCACCCGCCACAACGTCGGCTTCGCCGTCGCCAGCGAGCTGGCTCGGCGCTGGGAGCTGCCGAAGCCGAAGCAGAAGTTCAACGGCGTCATCTCCGAAGGGCGGATCCGGCCCGGAGGGCCGCGGGTGGCGCTGCTGCAGCCGCGCACCTACATGAACGAATCCGGCACCTCCGCCGGGCCGGCCCGCGGCTCGCTCAAGCTGCCGCTCGATCGCGTCGTCGTCGTCCACGACGAGATCGACCTCCCGTTCGGGGAGATCAAGGCCCGGCTGGGCGGCGGCCTCGCCGGACACAACGGCCTCAAGAGCCTCAAACGTGGCTTCGGCGACCCCGAGTTCTGGCGCGTGCGGGTCGGGGTCGGGCGGCCCGATTCGACCGACCCCGAGATCGTCTCCGCCTACGTGCTCGGCCGCTTCAGCGAGCCCAAGCCCGAGGTCGAGGCGCTGGTCGCCGCTGCCGCCGAGGAGACCGAGCGCCTGGTCGAGCGGATAGCGTCCGAGCCATGAGCGCAGACGTCACCAGCTACTCCGTCGACGAGCGGGGGATCGCCCTCGTCCGGCTCGAGCGGCCGCAGGCGCGGAACGCGATCGACACCCAGATGCTGCTCGAGTTGCTCGAGCACCTGGCGGTGGCGCGCGGCGACGAGGCGGTGCGGGTGCTGGTGATCAGCTCCGCCGACCACCTCGGGCTCTCCGCCGGGGCCGACGTCAGGGAGCAGCTCGACTCCGACGGCAAGGTCCGCCGCATGCAGCTCTTCGCCGACCTCTACGACGCCGTCGTCGACTTGCCGAAGCCGACGATCGCCGCCTGCCACGGCGACGTCGTCGGCGGCGGCGCCGAGATCGCGGTCGCCTGCGACATGCGCATCGGCGGCGCCAACCTGCGGATGCGCTTCCCCGGGGCCGCCCTCGGCGTGCCGGTCGGCCCGGCCCGCCTCGTCACCCTCTGCGGCCTCGCCGCCGCCAAGTACCTGCTGCTGAGCAGTCGCACCGTTGGCGCCGACGAGGCGCTGCGGCTCGGCCTCGTCAACCGCGTCGCCCCCGCCGCCGGCACCGAGCAGGCGGCCCTGGAGCTCGCCGCCGAGGTCGCCGCCCACCCGCCCGAGGCGACCGCCCAGCTGAAGCGGATGCTGCACGAGTGGGACGACGTCGTCGGCCGCTCCGCCGCCGAGGGACGCGGTCAGGTCGAGTGGCAGCGCTCGGGCCCGGGGCTGCCCACTCGCGACTGATTTAGGTCTTTCGGCCAGGCCATTTCGGCATCCGACCCGGCGGAATAGGGTCAGCTTCATGATCTTCCGCCCGCGCGCCGCCATGGCGCTCCTCGTCGTCCTGTTCATCCTCGCCTTGCCGGCCGGCGCTTCCGCCGCGTTCACGGTCAACAGCACCGCTGACGAACCCGACATGGTGCCCTTCTCGCCCTGCGAAACCGCTGCGGGCAAATGCACGTTGCGGGCGGCGATCGAAGTGACCAACCTTGCCGGCACCGCCGAAGAAATCCTCTTCGATTCCACCATCTTCAACGGCGAGTCCGGGGACACGATCGCGCTCGGGTCGCCCCTGCCGGCGATCAAAGCGCCGGTCACTGTCAACGCCGGCACCTGTGCGCCGGCGGCTGCGGTCTCCGGCCCTTGCGCCGGCGTCAACGGCCCCACCGGCAACTTCGGGATCAGCGTCGAAGCCGACGGGGTCACGATCAGGGGCTTGGCGGTCACCGGCGCCCTGACCGGGATCAGCGTGATCAACAAATCCGAGGACTTCACCGCCAAGGCCAACTGGGTCGGCGTCAAGCTCGACGGCACCGCCGGCGCCAACAACACCGGCATCTTCATCGACCCCGAATCCGACGGGGCGACGATCGGCGACCAAGGCGTCGAGGGCAACGTGATCGCCGGCAACAACCTCGAGGGCCTCGACATCCAGGGCGCCAGCGAAGCGTCGATAAGCGGCAACTTCTTTGGAGTCGGGCCCAACGGGACGACCCAGATGGCAAACGCCGTCGACATCGAGATCACCGATTCCACGAGCGGACTCGGAGCCGAAGCCGTCGACAACGTGATCGGCCGGCAACTGGCCGCGGAGCCCGCCGCGACCCCCATCTGCGACGGCGGCTGCAACGTGATCTCGGGCGCCATCTCCTACGGCATCGACCTCTCGGGAGTCGGCGCCAACGAGGCTCCGGCGAGCGGGCCGACGCTGGTGGCCGGCAACCTCGTCGGCCTCGACCTCACCGGGACCGCCGCGATTCCCAATGCCCAGCGGGGCATCCTGGTCGGAGGGGCGGATGAAGTCACCGTGGGCGGCCTCCTCGACGACTATGGCAACAACATCAACGGCGGAGTGATCGGCATCCTCGCGGGGAAAACGGCCGACCACCTGTCGATCGAAAACAACCAGATCGGGATCGACGCCAGCGGCAACCACCTGTCCCCGCCGAGCGAAGGGATCAACGTCAGCTCCGAAGAAGTCGTCGCCTCCGGCGAGGCTGAAATCGTCGGCAACGAGATCGCCGGGACGGGGATCGGGATCACCCAGCACAGCGTTGGCGCCCTGATCGCGGGCAACGAGATCGCCGACCCGGGGATCGGCATCTACACCTATGGGACGGTGGCCCCCCACGGCAACGCGATCGTCGAAAACACGATCGTCAACGCCAGCCTGCAGGGGATCCTGATCGAAAACGACGAAAACGTGATCCTCGGCAACAAAGTTCTCGAATCCGGCGAAGCCGGGATTCGAATCCAGCGTTTCTTCACTCTCGGAGTCAACGGCAACCAGGTGGGCGGGGACGAATCGGGCGAAGAAAACGTCATCGCCTTCGGCGGAGGCCCCGCCATCCAGATCGAAAGCTTCGAAAACACCAACAACGAAATCGCCCGCAACAACGGCAGCCAGAACGCCGGCCCCTTCATCGAACTGATCTCGACGGAACCGGGCTCAGAACCGAATGGGCCCAACGAAGGCGTCAAACCGCCGACCTTCTCGACGGCGATCCAGTCGAAGGCAGAAGGCACCGCCGAACCGGGAGCACTCGTTCGCGTCTTCGGCAAGGCCAGCGCCGAACCCGGCGAGCTGCAGTCCTTCCTCGGCGAAACCGAAGCCGACGGCAGCGGCAAATGGAAACTGAGCTACGCCGCAGCGCTCCCGGTCGGAGCGATCGTGGCCGCGAGCCAGACCAACGTCAACGGCGGCACCTCCGAGCTGGCGACGGCGACCATCGGCGCCGACCCGAGCGCCGGCGGTGGGGGCAACAACGGGGGAGGCAACGGCGGGGGCAACAACGGTGGCACCAAGGACAAGACGCCGCCCGACACCAAGATCGTCAAAGGCCCGCCGAAGAAGACCCACAAGCGGGCGGTCAAGTTCAAGTTCACCGCGACCGAGGGGGGCTCGAGCTTCCAGTGCAAGCTGGACCGCAAGCCGTTCAAGCCGTGCTCCTCGCCGAAGAAATACAAGAAGCTGAAGCCCGGCAAGCACGTCTTCAAGGTGCGCGCGATCGACAAGGCCGGCAACGTCGATCCGACCCCTGCGAAGCGCGCTTTCAAGATCCTCGAGTAGGCCCGCGGCCGGTGGCGGCCGCTCCCTAGAATCGATCGGCTCGCCCGGAGCGTCGCTCCGGGCGCTTGCCTTGCCATGAGCCTGCGTCCCCTCATAGACATCGCTGCCGAGAACGAGCGCGTGCACGCGCTCGCCTCGCGCGTGCGGGCGGCGGCCGAGGGTGGGGAGGGGGCGACGGTCCGGGCCTCGACGATGCTGCGGCCGCTGCTGCTGGCGACGCTGCTCGAGGACGACCGGGGGCTGGCCGAGCGGCCGGCGCTGCTGGTCGCCCCCGACGACCGCTCCGCCCGCGACCTCGCCGCCGACCTGCGCGCCTACTTGGCCCCGCGCCGGGTCCGCTTCTACCCCTCGCGAGGCACCGGCTACGCCTCCCACGTGACCCCGCCGCCGCACCTGGTCGGGCTGCGAATCGACGCGCTCGACGCGCTCGGCTCCGAGGCCGAGGCGGTGGTCGTCGCCTCGGCGACGGCTCTGGCCGAGGCGGTGCCGGACGCGTCGCTGCGCCCGGCCGGTTTCGCGATCGCGATGGGGGAGGAGATCGGGCTCGACGCCGTCGCCTCCGACCTCGTCGGCGCCGGCTACGAACGGGTCGAGCAGGTCGAGGAGCGGGGCCAGTTCGCGGTCCGCGGCGGCATCCTCGACGTCTTCCCGGCGACCGAGGAGCGGGCGGTGCGGATCGAGCTCTTCGGCGACGAGGTCGAGTCGATGCGCTGGTTCTCGACCTTCACCCAGCGCTCGCTCGGCGAGGCCGAGCGGGTCGAGCTGGCGCCGGCGGCCGAGCTCGACGCCGAGCACCGGGAGCTGGCCGAGCTGGCGGCGATGGCGGCCGAGGAGGAGGGGAGCGAGTCCCCGAACCTGGCCGAAGCGCTGCCGCTGGAGCACTTTCGGGCGCCGCTGGAGTTCGTGCCCGAGACCGCAGCCGTCGTCCTGGTCGGCGAGGAGGAGATCGAGCCGGCCCTGCGCGACCACTGGGAGGACGTGACCACGGCGATGCACGCCGAGGACGCCCAGCACCTCTACGTCGACGTCGCCGCGCCGCTGGCCGAGCGGGCGGCGCTGGCCCTGACCGGGGTCGGCGACGAGGACGAGGACGCCTTCCGCGCGACCCGCGCCGAGTCCCCCGCCCGCAGCGTCAAGGAGGCCGAGGGCGAGCTGGAGAAACTGGTGCGTTCCGGGTACCGCACCGTCGTCGCCTTCGAGAGCCGGGGCGAGGCCGAGCGCGCCCGCTACGGGCTCGACCGCCTCGACGCCCGCCTGCTCGAAGGCGGCCGCGTCTCGCCCGACCCCGGCCTCTCCTTCGCCGAGGCGCGCCTGCGCGAGGGCTTCGTCAGCCCCGAGCTGAAACTCGCGGTCTACCCCTTCCGCCGCCTCGTCCACCGGCGCCGCAGCGAGGAGCCGGCGCCGGGAGCCGGGCGCGGCCGCCTTGCCTTCAGCGAACTGCGGGTCGGCGACTACGTCGTCCACGAGGACCACGGCGTCGCCCGCTTCGCCGGCTTCGAGACCCGCGACGTCGGCGGCGTCACCCGCGACTACCTCTACCTCGAATACAAAGGCGAAGACCGCGTCTACGTCCCCACCGACCAGCTGGCGAAGCTGAGCCGCTACGTCGGCGCCGGCGGCGAACCGACGCTCTCGGCCCTGGGCGGCAAACGCTGGCAGAACATGAAGGCACGGGCGCGCAAAGCCGCCGGCGCCCTCGCCGGCGAGCTGCTCAACCTCTACGCCGAGCGCCGTGCCCGCAAAGGGCACTCCTTCCCGCCCGACTCCGAATGGCAGATCGCGATGGAGACCGCCTTCCCCTACCGCGAGACCGCCGACCAGATGGAAGCGATCGAGGCGGTCAAGGCCGACATGGAGTCCGAGCGGCCGATGGACCGGCTGGTCTGCGGCGACGTCGGCTTCGGCAAGACCGAGGTGGCGCTGCGCGCCGCCGTCAAGGCCGCCTCCGACGGCAAGCAGGTGATGGTCCTGGTGCCGACGACGATCCTCGCCCAGCAGCACTTCGGCACTTTCCGCGAGCGCCTCGCCGACCTTCCCTTCCGGGTCGAGGGCGTCTCCCGGCTGCGCCCGCAGGCGGAGGTAAAAGCGGTGCTGAAGGACTTCGAGGCGGGGAAAGTCGACGTCCTGATCGGCACCCACCGGCTGCTCAGCCGGGATGTCCGCGCCAAGGAGCTCGGCCTCGTCGTCGTTGACGAGGAGCAGCGCTTCGGGGTCAAGCAGAAGGAGCTGCTGCGGCAGCTGAAACTGAGGGTCGACGTGCTCTCGCTCTCGGCGACGCCGATCCCGCGGACCCTGCAGATGAGCCTTGGCGGCCTCCGCGACATCTCCGTGATCGAGACCCCGCCGGAGGGGCGGCGGCCGGTCCGCACCTACGTCGGTCCCTACGACGAGGACCTGGTCGGCAAGGCGATCAACCGCGAGATCGAGCGCAAGGGCCAGGCCTTCGTCCTCCACAACCGGATCGACTCGCTGCCGGAGACGACCGAGCGGCTGCGGGCGCTGGTCCCGAGGGCACGCTGCCTGGAAGCCCACGGGCAGATGGACGAGCACCAGCTCGAGGAGACGATGCTGACCTTCCTGCGCGGCGAGGCCGACGTCCTGGTGACGACGACGATCATCGAGTCGGGCCTCGACATCCCCACCGCCAACACCCTGATCGTCGAGCGCGCCGACCAGCTCGGCCTCTCGCAGGCCTACCAGATCCGCGGTCGGGTCGGACGCTCTCGCGAGCGCGCCTTCGCCTACCTGCTCTATCCCTCGGCCGAGGCCCTGACCGAGGAGGCGGCGGCGCGGCTCTCGACCCTCGGCGACCACACCGAGCTCGGCTCCGGCTTTCGGATCGCGATGCGCGACCTCGACATCCGCGGCGCCGGCAACCTGCTCGGCGACGAGCAGTCCGGCCACGTCGCCGCGGTCGGCTTCGAGCTCTACTGCCAGATGATCGACGAAGCCGTGGCGATGGCCACGGGCGAGGGCGAGGAGCGCACCGACGCGCCGGAGCCGGTCCGCCTCGACGTCCCGGTCGACGCCTACCTGCCGGCGACCTTCGTCCCCTTCGAGGCGGCGAAGATCGACATCCACCGCCGCATCGTCGCCGCCCACGAACCGGGCCAGCTGCGGGCGATCCGCGACGAGCTCTCGGACCGCTTCGGACCGCTGCCGCCGCAGGCCGAGAACCTGCTGAAGCTGCAGCAGGCGCGGATCGAGCTCGGCCTCGCCGGCGCCCGCAGCGTCGAGTTCCGCGGCGGCCGCCTCAGCGTCACCGGGGTCGAGCTCGACTCCGAGGCCGCCGGGGTCCTGGCCGAGCAGGTCGAGGGGGCGCTCTACGAATGGCGCGAGCAGACCGCCGCCCTGCGAGTCGCCGGCGACCCGGACGAGCGCCTGGCGGCAGTGCTGGCGTTGGCAGCCGGATTGCGCGAGGCGCGGCGGGCGACGGAGCCGGCGGCCGCCTAAAGGCTGCTTAAGCGAACGGTTTTGACTATGCTGCCGGCTCGATGGGAGCGAAAGCGGGCCAGAGGGGCAGGCCAGGCCGGGACCGGGACGACAAAGCCGCCGGGCGGCAGCGCCTCGGGCTGATCGTCTTCGGCGCCCTCTTCATCCTCCTCTTCGTCGGCTTCGCGATCGCCGAGGGGCTGACCAACCCGAGCGTGCCTTCCGGCGACGCCGCCCACATCTCCGGCGTTCCCAGCGAGTTCGGCAACATCAGCGAAGACAAGGTCAAGAACGCGCTCGAGCGGCAGCTGTCGGGCCAGGGCAAAAAAGCGCCGAAGCCGGGGTCGAAAAAATACGAAGAAGCGCAAACCGCCGCGATGACCGAACAGGTCGAAGGCGTCTGGATCCGCGGCCAGGCCGAAGAAATGGACGTCTCGGTCACCGACAAACAGGTCGAAGACGAACTCGCGACGATCAAAAAACAGAACTTCCCGACCCCCTCGGCCTACAAGGCATTCCTGAAGAAATCGAACTTCACGCAGGACGAAGTCGACCAGCTCGTCGAACTGCAGGTCTTCACCAAAGAAATCCAGGCAAAGGTCGCCGAAGAAGCTCCGAAACCGTCGAGCGACCAGATCGAGGCCTACTACGAAGCCGAAAAGGCGACCCAGTTCACGACCAAAGAAAGCCGCGACGTCCGCCTCATCCTCAACGAAGACAAGAAGGAAGTCGAAGCGGCGAAGGCGGCGCTCGCAAAGGACAACTCGCCGGCAAGCTGGAAAAAAGCCGCGAAAAAATACTCGAGCGACCCGACCAGCGCCGCCAAAGGCGGACTGCAGGAAGGGATCACCGAAGAATTCCTCGAAGGTCCGCTGAAAACGGCGATCTTCGACAGCCCCACGAAGGAACTCGTCGGGCCGGTCAAATACGAGAAAAACTGGGTCCTGGTCGAAGTCGTGAAACTGACGCCGGAAAAAGAGCAGACCCTGGCCGAAACGAAGGCGCAGATCGAATCGACGCTGGCGCAGCAGACGCAGCAGGAATACCTCGCCGAATTCGTCGCCGGCTACGAAGCCAGGTGGCGCAGCCGCACCCGGTGCGCCGACGACTTCCTGATCGAAAAATGCGCCAACTTCGAGGGAGACGGTCGTCCCGCCAACGCTTCGCCGGCCTGTTACGAAGAAGACCCGAAAACCCCGGCGGAAGAATGCCCGGCGCCGGTGACGCCGATCTCGCCGGCCCTGCCGGGAACCGTCTCGGTGAGCAAACCGAAAGGCGAACCTTTCCCGCAGCGGCCGCAGCCGAAATCCGCGAGCGCGGAAGCAGGCACCGAAGTGCCGCCGGGCGCGGCGCCCGAAGGCGCACCCCCGGCCGAAGCGCCTCCCGCCGAATCCGGCGAAGCGCCTCCCGCCGAAACCGGCGAATAAGCGCACGGCAAGCCGCCGCTGCCGCTGAATAGACTGGCGCGCCCGTGAGCACGATCTCCTCGATCCACGCCCGCCAGATCCTCGACTCCCGCGGCAACCCCACCGTCGAGGTGGAAGTCGTCCTGGAGTCCGGTGCCCGCGGCCTGGCGGCGGTTCCCTCGGGGGCCTCCACCGGCGAGTTCGAGGCGGTCGAGCTGCGCGACGGCGGCGATGACTGGGCCGGCAAGGGCGTCGGCCGGGCGGTCGCCAACGTCAACGGCGAGATCGCCCAGGCGCTGACCGGTGCCCGCGCCTCCGAGCAGGGCGCCCTCGACCGCACGATGATCGAGCTGGACGAGACGCCAAACAAGGGCCGCCTCGGCGCCAACGCGCTGCTGGGCGTCTCCCTGGCCGCTGCCAAGGCCGCCGCGGCGGACTCCGAGCAGCCCCTCTACCGCTACCTGGCCGAGCTCTACGGCGGCGGCGAGCCCCGGGTGCTGCCGGTGCCGATGATGAACGTGCTGAACGGCGGCGCCCACGCCGACAACTCGGTCGACTTCCAGGAGTTCATGATCGTCCCCGCCGGCGCCGGCAGCTTCTCCGAGTGCCTGCGGGTCGGGGCGGAGGTCTTCCACGCGCTGAAGAAGTCCCTCTCCTCGCAGGGGCTCTCCACCGCCGGCGGCGACGAGGGCGGCTTCGCGCCGAACCTCGACTCCAACGAGGCGGCGCTGCAGGCGGTGCTGGCCGGGGTCGAGGCCGCCGGCTACGAGCCCGGCAGGGACGTCTTCATCGCCCTCGACCCCGCCACCAGCGAGGTCTTCGAGGGCGGCTCCTACGAGCTCGAGCACGAGGGGCGCACGCTCTCCTCCGAGGAGATGGCCGCCTACTGGCAGGACGCCTGCTCGCGCTACCCGATCGTCTCGATCGAGGACGGGATGGACGAGGAGGACTGGGACGGCTGGAAGCTCCTCACCGAGGGCCTCGGCGAGCGCGTGCAGCTGGTCGGCGACGACCTCTTCGTCACCAACCCCGAGCGGCTGCGCCGAGGCATCGATCTCGGGGTCGGCAACTCGATCCTGGTCAAGGTCAACCAGATCGGCACCCTCTCGGAGACGCTGGAGGCGATCCGGATGGCTCGCGAGGCTGGCTACACCGCGGTGATCTCCCACCGCTCGGGGGAGACCGAGGACACGACGATCGCCGACCTCGCCGTCGCCACCGGTGCCGGCCAGATCAAGACCGGCGCCCCCTCGCGCTCCGATCGGGTCGCCAAGTACAACCGGCTGCTGAGAATCGAGGAGGAGCTGGGAGGTCGTGCCACCTTCCCCGGTCTGGAAGCGTTCTCGCGTACGTCTGGATGACGCCCGCCCCCAGACGCACGCTCTCGTGCAATGAAGGAATGTCCTTTCAGGCGTAAAACAAGAAGGAGTGGCAAGACGGCCGGCACCTCGCAAAGCCCGCCCGGCGGCTCGCAGGGGTCCCAGCCGGATCAAATGGGATCGGGTCGGCCGCGTCGCCCTTACGCTCGTCCTCGTCGCGGTCCTCTACTCCTACCTCGGCCCCTCGCTCGACTTCGTCAAGACCTACACCGGGACCACCGCCGCCAAAGCCGAGCTGCACGAACTGCTGAAGGAAAACCGCCGCCTCCACAACCGCATCCAGTCCGCCGACGACCCGCTCGTCGTCGACCACGAAGCGCGCGCCCAGGGCATGGTCGCCGAAGGCGAGACGCCGGTCGTCATCCACGGCAACCTCGGCGGCTGACGCCCCCGCGGGGAGCCTCCCATGGTTGACCTCGGCGGCTACCTCCTGGGAGTCGCCCAGCTGGCCCTGGTCGTCGTGCCGGTCGGGTTCAGCGCCTACAAGCTGCGGGAGCGGTTGCTGCCGGCGTGGGAGGGGGCTCCGGCGCGGCTGGTCGAGTCGATCGTTGGGGTGGCGATCGTAATCTGGATATCCGAGGGTCTCGGCACCTTCGGCCTCTTCTATGCCGGTGCTTTGATCGCCGCCTCGCTATTGGTTGCAGGGACGGTTGCGTTCTGGCCCGCGGGTCCTGTCACGGCAGGGGACCCCCCATCCCTTCCGGTAGCTAAAGCTTCCTCAGGGATGGTCCCCCCTACCGTGCCACCCGCGGGAGGAGCGCTTTGGTCGCTGCTCGTGATGTGGGCGGTGATTGGGGCCACGGTGTTCAGTTGGGGGGTTACGGCGCAGCATGCTTGGGACAGGGGGATCTTCAACTTCGACAGCCTTTGGTACCACCTGCCGTTTGCGGTGGACATGGTGCAGACGCATTCCGTGGTCGGCATGCATCACGTGGAGACTGTTTTCACGAATTGGTTCTATCCGCAGAACTCGGAGCTGCTGCATGCCGTGGGGATCCTGCTGACGGGGCGGGACACGCTGTCGCTGTTTCTCAACTTCGGGTGGCTCGCGGTTGCTTTCTTGGCTGCGTATTGCGTGGGGCGGCCTTATGGGCGCGGGACTGTGACCGCGATCGCTGCCGCGATCCTGCTCGAGTGCCACACGCTCGTGGTGCGGGATCCGGGAGCCGCCAAGAACGACCTGATGGCTGCGGCGCTGCTGCTGGCCTCGATCGCGATCCTCGTTGAGGCCTACGCCCAGAGGGATGTGGTTGAGCTTCGGCCTACTAGAGAGGACAAAGCTCAACCACACCCTGGGTGGGACCGGTGGGCGCTGGCGGCCGCGGGGCTTGCGGCCGGGCTGGCGGCTGGGACGCGGGTTACGGGGCTGGCGATGGCCGGGGCCTTGACGGTGGCCGTGGTGGTCCTGGCGCCGCAGGGGCGGCGGTGGGCTGCGGCGGGGTGGTGGTTCGGGGCGGCCCTGGCAGGGGGGGCATTCTGGTACCTGCGGAACCTGGTCGTCGCCGGCAACCCGATCCCGGAGGTGGAGAAGCTGGGGCCGATCTCGCTGCCGCACCCGGAGCGGCTGCAGGAAGGGCGGCCGGACTTCTCGATCGTCCACTACGCGACCGACACCGGTGTCTGGCGGGAGTACTTCGGGCCGGGCCTGCACGAGGCCTTCGGGACGCTCTGGCCGCTGGTCGTCTTCGGCGCCGTCGCGGCGGCGCTGCTCGCCGTCCTCCACGGCCGCGACAGGATCGTCCGCTGGGTCGGGGTCGTCGCCCTCTTCGGCGCCCTCGCCTACCTCTTCACGCCCCTCAGCGCCGCGGGCGCCGAGGGCGAACCGGTCGGCTTCGGGATCAACATCCGCTACGTGATCCCGGCGCTGCTGGCCGGGATCGTCCTGCTGCCGCTCGACCGCTGGATAAAGACCCGGCGGCAGGAAGGGGGGCTGACCGCAGTGCTCGTGCTCGTCTTTCTCGTCACGAATCGCCCCGACGACGCCCTCCACGACAAGGGCCGGGTCTTCGCCTTCCTCCTCGTCGCGCTCGTCGTCCTGCTGCCGGCGCTGCTGCTCTACCTGCGCGGTCGCGGCACCCGCGCCCCGCTCCTCGCCGCGAGCGCCGCAGCCCTGCTCGTGGCCCTGGTCGCGATCGGCTACCCGCTGCAGCGCCACTACCTCGACCACCGCTTCGCCAACCAGGGCAGCGCCGAGGAAAGCATCCCCGGCATGCACCTCGACAGCGCCTACCGCTGGGCCCGCAGCGTTTCGGACGCGCGGATCGGGCTGGCCGGCACCACCGCCGGCTTTGCCGGCTACGGCTTCTACGGGACCGACCTCAGCAACCGCGTCCGCTACCTGGGCGAGGACGGGCCGCACGGCGCCTTCAACGCGATAGAAACTTGCGCCGCCTTCCGCGCCGCGGTCGACGACGCCGACCTCGACTACCTCGTCACCGCTCCGTTCCTCAACTTCCTCCACCCCGGCGACCCGACCGCCTCGCCCGAGGCCCGCTGGCTGCGGGGCGAGAAGGCGGTGAGGCCCATTCTCCGCAGCGGTCCCGTCACCGTCTGGGAGGTCGGCGCAGACCTCGACCCCGGTGCCTGCGGTCCTGCCAACGCTCCGCTGCGGGAAGTCCCGCAGACGCCGGCCGCCTGATTGCCGGCGACGCGCGCGGGGTAACCTCGGCCAATGGCGTATCCGGTCGAAAACGCCTTCTTCGAATGGGAGAGCGGCTTCCGCGCCTACCGCGAGATCGAGGGGGCGCGGGAGCGGCGGCTGGCCGACAGGGTCGTCGAGGCGATCCGCGACGAGCTGCGGCGCCGGCTCGGCCCGACCTTCACCGCCGCCGACCTCGCCGACCTCTACGGCCAGGGCACGGACTGGGCGCAGCAGGTGGCCTTCGACGTCGCCCCGGCGATCGAGGGCGAAGCGCAGTCCCTGACCGACGCGGCCTTCTGGCTCTACTTACGGGGCGCTACGGACTTCGCAGGCGGACGCCAGCTGCCCGTCTGACCTTGGTCAGACGAACAACTACTCGTCTGAATCGTCTTGGCTGTCGTCCTCGTTGTTCTGCGGCTCGCCGGCGCGGCGGATGACGATCTGGTCGGCCTCGATGCGGACGGTGACGTCGCGTTTGCCGGCCCAGTGCTCGGCGTAGACGGGGTTGTCCTTGACGGCGGCGTCGAGCCAGAGGCCGTAGCCGTCGGTCTCGCCGTGGTCGAAGGTCGCCTCGAGGTCTTTGCGGCGGGCGCGCCCACCGCGGCGGCCACGGCGGCGGCGGCGACGACGGCCGGAGCCAGCGCCGCCCTCGGCACGCTCTTCGCGCTCCCCGTCCTCGTCGCCCTCTCCTTCATCCTCGCCCTCGCCCTCGTCCTGCTCGGCCTTTTCGGCTTCCTCGGCCTCGGTCGCTGCTTCGATCTCGGCTTCGATCTCGTCGCGGAGGTCGATTTCGCTGGCGCCGGCGTTCTCGTCGTCGGCGGAGAGGTCGTACTGCTTGCGGAACTCGCGCAGCTCGCTGGCGCTGATCTCCAACTGGTGGGCGATCCAGGCGTCGGTCCGCCCCTGTTGCACCCAGGCGCGGATCTGGTTGAGCTGCGGCTTCAGCGAGCGTCTAGCCATCGGCGCGCGAGTCTATTGAAGGAGGGCATCGGGAGGCGGGGCGACGGTGGGGCTTAGGCCATCAAGAAGGCGAGCGCCTCGAACATCGCCACCACGACGACGACCACGGTGACGGTGAGGCAGACGGCGAGAACGCTGAAGCGGACCTTCCCCTCCTGCTCGACGCGGTTTATTTTCCGCGCCCGGGAGCGGTTCGCCGCACGGCGGCGTAGCTGCTCGCGCCGGCGGCGCTCGAGGTAGGTCTCCTGCTCGAACGCGGTCTCGAACTGGGAGATGCTCTGTCGCATTCTCATAGGGAAGGGGCCCGAGGGCCAGGCGGCACCGTAGCAAAAGATCTTGCACGGCTCACAGTTAGCTCACAATTCAGCAGGCGCCCCAGAGCCCGCGACCGGCACGCGCGGCCGCAATCTCAAGCCGTTTCAGCTGCCCCGCGAAGCGGTCGTTCGGCGGGATCTCCAGCGTCCGTGCGAGGCCGCGGCGGACCAGCTCGGCGTTGACGAAGCGGCCGTCGAGGTAGACGTAGGCGAGCAGGCGCCCGTAGACGTCGCGGCGCTCGGCGCCGAAGACCAGCCGCACCCGCCGGTGCTCGACCAGGCGGTGGTTGAAGCTCGACGCCTGGGGGCCGAAGCACTGCACCGGCGTCTGGGGCTTCACCGTCTCCGGCGTGTCGACGCCGATGTAGCGGACGTCCTCCTCCTCGCCGTCCAGTTGCACCTCGACCGTGTCGCCGTCGACGACCCGGCTCACATACGCCCAGGCGCTCGCCGGCTCCTCCTCGCGCCCCAGCTCCTCCCACGGTCGCAGCAGCACCAGCGCGGCCAGGACGATCAGTACCGCACTGCCCATTCCTGATCTCACGTTCTAAGCGTCGAGAGGCAAGCAGGTCGGGGGACGCAGGGAGTGAGGCGAGGGGAGCGCACTCCCGTGCGTGACCCGATCCGAACGACTGAGGACTCCGAGATGCGCTGCCTATCGACGCTTAGGGAGTTCTGCGGACGTTGGAGAGAAGGGTCTCTTTTATCTGCTCGACGATGGAGACCGCCTCGTTCCACTCGCGCTGCCAGACGTTGCGACCGAAGATGACGCCGGAGCCGCCGGCGGCCATCACGTCGCGGGTGTTCTGCAGGACCGTCTCGTCGTCGGTCTTCGAGCCGCCCGACAGAACCACGAGCGCCCTCCCGGCCGATTCGACGCACTGGCGGATCGCCTCGGTCTGGTCGACCTCCATCTCGTTGTAAGGCGCGGGGGCGTCCTTGTCCTTGGAGGGGTCGGCCTTCGGCATGTTGAGCTTGACCACGTCGGCGCCCATCTCCATCGCCATCCGGGCGGCGTAGTCGATCGCGTAGAAGCTGTTCTGGCCGCCCTTGGCCTCGATCGCTTCGCCGCGCGGGTAGGACCAGACGACCAACGGCATCCCGAAGCGGTCGCATTCCTCGCGGACGCGGCGCAGCTGGGCGAGGTCCTCGTCCTGGCGCGGGGAGCCGACGTAGAGGGTGTAGCCGATCGCGTCGGCACCGAGGCGGACGCCGTCCTCGACGCTGGCGTTGCAGCTGGAGAAGGCCTTGGAGGAGGAGGGGACGTCGGTCTTGCCGTTGACCTTGAGGATCAACGGCACCCGGCCGGCGTAGTCGGGGTAGTACTTCTCGGCCATCCCGATCTGGCAGGCGAGGGCGGAGTAGCCGGCCTCGGCGGCGAGCCGGAACTGGTAATCGGGGTCCTTCGAGGCCGGGTTGGGGAAGAAGTCGCGCGGGCCGTGCTCGATCCCCTGGTCGATCGGCAGCAGCATCAAAGTGCCGTTTCCGGGGCCGAACTCGAACAGAAGGCGGTGCAGGCGCGCCCTTTTCCCGGGCGGCAGGACCTCCAGCAGCGATTTCTGCTCGGTCAGACTCTTCAGCTCCACGTCAGTTCCTCCAAGAAGTCGGTTGCCAAGGCAGTATCGCGCATTCCCACGGGGGATCGAGCGGCGGCGGGTATCCTCGGAGGATGAGCGAGACTGAGCTCAGCGTCATCTGCAAGAACTGCGGCAGCGAGGTCAGTCCCTACGTAACCGAGTGCCCCTACTGCGGGGCCCGGCTGCGCAAGCGGGCACCGAAGCTGGAGCGTCGCGGCGACGCGCTCGAGGCGCAGGAGCCGCGCAAGCGCCGACGCCGGCGGCCGCGCCTGGGCGGGGCGAGCTTCGAGGCGGGCCAGCGGCCCTACGCGACGATCGCCGCGATCCTCGTCTCGACCGTGCTGCTGGTGCTGCAGGAGGCGACCGGGGACCCGATCGGCAACTTCGGCGGCCTCGTCCTCCCCTTCCAGGAAGACTGGTGGCGCTACTTCACCGCCCCCTTCGCCTACGTCGACACCGGCTTCCTCTTCGTCGTCGCGCTGGCGCTGGCGATCTTCGGCACCGGGGTCGAGCGGCGGCTGGGGACGGTGCGGACGGCGATCCTGCTCGTCGCCTGCGGGACCCTGGGGATGATCGCCGCCGACGCCGCCGCCAGCCCCGACCCGATCGCCTTCATCTCCGGCGGCAACGGAATGGCGCTGGGCGCGCTCGCCGCCTGGTTCGTGATCCGCCGGGCCGAGGTGCGGCGGGAGATCGGCGAGGACTTCGACCTCGTCGGCGTCGCCGTCTGCGCGGTCGTGATCATCCTCCTGCCGCTCTTTGCTCCCACCGCCGACTGGGTCGCCGGCCTGGCCGGAGGCGTGATCGGGGCGCTCGCCGGCTTCGCGGCAACCGCCTTCCAGCACGATTAGCACCTGGAGGCGATTGGCCAAGCAGGTCAAGGACGCAGGGCGCAGCCTTTGCTGGTGGCAAAGGCAAGCCCGAGGACGCAGAGATGCGCAGTGCCAAGCGGCTCCAGGCTAGGCTGCTTGCGTGCCTGACGAGAGGGAGCTGGAGGTCGCGATCGAGCGGCTGCTCGATCCGGAGCGGTTCTCCGAGGCCGAGCGGGTGGTCGCCAAGGCGGCGCCGCAGCTGCAGAAGGTCCTCGCGTCGGCCCTGGCCGAGGGCGGCTGGTTCGGCGAGCCGCACGAAAACGAGACCCTCAAGGCCGCGACGATGCCCGACCCCGAGGAGCGGGTCGCCGCCGTTCGCGCCCTGCTCGCCGAGGAGGCGAGGATGGGGATGATGGTTGGGGTCGCGGTCGGCTGGGCACTGAAAGAAGAGCTGGACAACCCCAGTCAACCGGGAGGAGAGAGCTGATGGAGATCAAGTACCACGGGCATTCCTGCTTCGAGCTGAGCGAGGGGGAGACGACGGTTCTCGTCGACCCGTTCCTGAAGCCCAACAATCCGACCGCGGTGGCCACCGCCGAGGAAGTCGACCCGACCGTCATCGCGATCACCCACGGCCACGCCGACCACATGGCCGACGCGGTCCCGGTCGCCAAGCGCACCGGCGCCCACTGCGTCGCCATCGTCGAGCTGGCGGAATGGTTGAAAGCCCGCGGCATCGAGGCCCTCAGCGACCCCAACCTCGGCGGCACGGTCGAGTTCGACTGGGGCTGGATCAAGCTCGTCCCCGCCTGGCACACCAGCACCCTGCCCGGTCACGAAGAGGCCCTGTTCAGCGCCGAGCACGGGACCGCGATCGGGACCGCGACGGGGATGCTGATCAACATCGGGGGCAAGACCGTCTACCACGCCGGCGACACCTGCCTGTTCAGCGACATGAAGCTGATCGCCGAACGCAACCCGGTCGACGTCGCCCTGCTGCCGATCGGCGGCCACTACACGATGGACCGCCACGACGGCGTCGTCGCCTGCGAGTTCGTCGGCGCCGGCACCGTGATCCCGATCCACTACAACACCTTCCCGGCGATCGAGATCGACGTCGAGGCCTTCAAGTCCGACGTCGAGTCGCAGACCTCGTCCCAGGTCGTGGTTCTAGAGCCGGGGCAGACCCACAGCGCCTAGGCGCTCTACGGTTCGGCGGCGGGCGCCGGGGTGGGCGCCGGCGCCGGCGGGGGAACCGGGATCGGGACTTCGACGACCACCGGCGGCAGCGGGCTGCTGGGCGGCGGGCTGCTCGGTTCGCTGGGCGGCGGGGGCGGAGGCGGTTCGCTCGGCGGCGGGCTGGTGGTGACGACGACGGTGCCGCTGCCGCCGTGGGCGCCGGCGACTTCTTCGGAGGGCTTGGCGCCGGTGATCGCCGCGTCCTCGTCGCCGATCGTGACTTCGTCGCTCGCGGTCGACTCGCCGGCGGCTTCTTCGTCCTCGGCGGCGGTGGGGGCGGGGTCCGGGACGGCGGTTTCTTCTTCGACCGCGGGGGTCGGCGCCGGGACCGGGGGCGCCACTTCGACCGGCTCGACCGCGGGCGCTTTGGTGTGGGTGGCGATCGCGGGCGCGGCTTCGGAGGCGGAGAGGGTGGCGGTTTCGGTGCCCCCGACCAGGGCCGGGGTGTTGTCCCTGCCCTGGTCGACCGGGGTGCCGGTCGTCTGCTTCACCTCGACCGCGCCGGCGGTGAGGACGGCGGCGGTGACGACTCCGGCGACGGCCTTGGTCCCGAGCGCGCCGCCGAGCGCGCCGAGCCCTCCGGCGGCCGAGCCGCCGCCGAGCGCGGCCGCGGCGCCGCCGACGGCTCCGGCGCCTGCGGTGGCGGTCCCGGCGCCGGTCGCGCCGGCACCCGCGCCGCCGGCCCCGCCGAGGCCGAGCTTGGAGAGGATGAAGCCCTTGAAGGCGATCAGCGGCCCGACCGGGAAGAGCGCCGCCAGCGCCTTCTCGTTGGAGCGGAGCTGGGAGCGGAAGTCGGCGCATTCGTCGCACTCGCGGACGTGGCGGCGGACCGGGGCGGAGGCCTTGCGCAGGCCCTCTGCCGCTTCGGAGAGCTCGATCCGGACCTCGCCGCAGGTCAGCAGGCGCGCCTGGCTCGCCTCGGTCAGCGAGATCCGCGCCCGCACCAGCAGCGACTTCACCGAGGGCACCGTGGTGTCCATCGCGGCGGCGATTTCCTCGTAGGAGAGGGCGTCCATCTCGCGCAGCAGCAGGGCCGCGCGCTGGGTCTCGGGAAGCTTGTTGACGTCGCTGAGGATCTGGCGGAACTCCTCGCGGTTGTGGACCCGCTCGGCGGTCGAGGCGGCGTCGACCTCGGGGACCATGTCCATCGATTCCTGGGCGTCGGCCTTCGGCTTGCGCAGGTAGTTGAGGCAGCGGTTGCGGGCGATCCGGTAGAGCCAGGGGCGGAGGTTGATCTCCCGCTCGTCGGCGAGCATCGCCCGGTAGGCGTTGACGAAGACCTCCTGCAGGACGTCTTCGGCGTCCTCGGTCGAGCTCAGCATCTGGCGGCAGAAGCCGAGCAGGCGGCCCTGGTAGCGGTCGACGATCGTCTCGAAGGCGCCGGGGTTGCCGGCGCGCGCCATCGCGATCAGCTTCTCGTCGCCCTGCAGCTTGAGCAGCGGCGAGCGGCGCGCGAGAAGCCCGCGGCGACTGGCGTGAGTAAGGGCTGATGCCTCCAAGAGATCTCCCGGTGGAAGGACGGTTCCGAGTCTTTAGACACGCTAACAGGGGCAGAGTTGCGCGCCTTCAACATTTATCCCCGTTTTAGCTTGCGGAAAACCGGCAAGAGCGGGGATTTCTCGGTCAAGGAGCAGGCCTTCGCGGAGGCGAATCGAGCAGCGGACGGCCGGCACTGACATTGGCGGCATAGCTCTCGCTTATTGAGATAAATTCGCGCATATGGACGCGGGTGGGAGCAGAGCCGCCGCCGACTGGCCCCAGCGACTGGTCGCCGCGGTCGACGCCGACAACGATTCGCCTCCGGCGCGGTGCGACGAACTGGCGACCGCGGAGGTCCTCCGAGCCGCCCCCGAGTGGGCTCGCGAGCACGCTGCGCTCGCCCTGGCCGATCTGGCCGCGGCAGGCAAGGGCCCGATCGACGACCTCCACGCGGACGCGGTCGCCGCGGGCTTCGAGGTCGCACCTGTCGACGGGCACCCGAACGTGCTGGTGGCGCGGATGCTCGTGCCCGGCGGTCCCTGGCCGGGCCACCGCGGCATCGAGGCGGTCGTCTTTCGCTCCCGCTCCAGCCGGATGCCGACCTGGTTCCCCGCGCTCGCGGAGGAGGAGGAGATAGTCACCTTCGCCGAGACCGTGGCGTCGAGCGCGGCCCTGCGAAGCGGCCACGGCCACGTGATCTTCCCCGAGCTCCTGGCCGTCTCCCAGCCCCTCGCGGCTCAGCGCTTCGGCATCGTGCTGGTGGACCACCTCGCGAACCTCTACCGAGCCCACGCCGTGCCGATGGCGGTCGAGCTCGGCTGGCTGGCGGCAGGCGCGACCGCAGACGACGGCGATCTGCGCACGCTCGCCTTCCAGGCGCACGAGTGGGGGCACCGGGCGATGGACGACGGCTACTCCGAGAACGTCCCCCGCCACCGGCGCCGGCTGCTCGCGATCGTCAGCGAGATCAGCGCCGACGTCGCCGCACTCGAGATGCTCTTCGCCGCCGCCGAGCCACTTGCGCCCGACATAGCCAGGGCGTTGGTGCTCGACCGGATCCTGCGCGAGGCCTGGCTGCCCAGATGGGAGGCTCACGTCGCCAGCATCGTCGGCCGCCTCCACATCCAGCTGCTGGCGCGGGCCGGGGCGCTTTCGGAGCGGTCCGGCGCCCTGGTCCTCGACCTCGAGGCGGCACGGGACTCGCTCGGCTTCGAGCTGGAGCTGCTCGGCCGGGCCTACCGCGCAAGCAACCGCGGGGACGACGCTCCAGCCATTCGCTACCTCGCGGAGAACGGCTGGGCTGTGAAGGCGGACGGCATCTCGCCGATCGGGACGACGCCGATCGTCGAGCAGCTCGGTCGCCGGGTGGGCGGGGCTCAGCCGGCCTGAACGAGCGCCCGCGCCGCTTCGGCGGTGTGGAGCAGGAGGGTCGCCGTGGTGACCGGGCCGACGCCGCCGGGCACGGGCGTGAGCGCGCCCGCAACCCCCGCCACGGAGTCCTCGTCGACGTCGCCGACGAGCGAGCCGTCCTCGGCGGCGTTCGTGCCGACGTCGACGACCGTGGCCCCGGAGCGGACGAAGTCGGCGGTGACGAAGCGGGGCCGCCCGATCGCGACCACGAGGACGTCCGCCTGGGAGGCGATCTGCTCGAGGTTCTCGGTCTTCGAGTGGCAGACGGTCACGGTGGCGTCCACCTGCAGGAGCAGGTGGAAGACGGGCTTGCCGACTACCGCGCTGCGGCCGATCACGACGACGTTAGCCCCCGCCGTCTCGACCTCGTGCCAATTCAGCAGTCGCAGCACGGCCTCGGCGGTGGCCGGCGCGAAGGAGGGCCGCCCGAGCAGCAGTCGGCCCATGCTGAGCGGAGTCATCCCGTCGATGTCCTTCTCGGCGGGGATCAGCTCGGCCAGTGCGTCGGCGTCGACGCCGGCCGGGAGCGGCATCTGCACCAGCATCCCGTGGACCGCCGGATCGCGCCCCAGCTCTTCCAGCTTGGCGGCGATCTCCGCTTCGGTGGCGTCGGCGGAGAGGGACACGAGGCGGCACTCGACGTCGACCTTCTCGGCCGCGGAGGCGATCGCCCGCGAGTACCACTGTGCCCCGCCGTCCTCGGTTGCGAGAACGATCGCCAGGGTGGGCACGGTTCCCGCCGCTCGCAGCTCCGCGGCGATCTTCGCCGCCTCGGCTCGGAGCGCGTTCGAGGCCTCGCCGCCTCCCAGCTCCACCGTCATCGGGAACCGAGGCCGGCCCGGACTTCGGCGCTTATCGCCGCGGCCCTGGCGACGCTTTTCTGCAGCGACGCCGCGACGCGCTCCAGCTCGGCGCGTTGATCGGGGTTGGCCAGCGCCGCTGCGTTGACCTCGACGTTGACGACCGCCGATTCCAACGCCGCGCCCGCAAGCGAAGCCGCGACGGCGACGTCGGAGACGACGTTCGGGTTGCCGCTCTCGACCAGGCCTCCGGCAAGCTCCATCAGCTCGATCGCGAGCTCCCCGACCTGGCGGGGAGGGTCTGCGGCGGCGACGAGCGCAGCTTGGATCGCGCTCTGGCGGGCCGCTTCCTCCGCCTCGGTCTCCTTCGGCATCGAGTACGCCTCGCTCACCTGGGCGAAGGCGGCGGCATCGTCGTCGACCAGCTCCAGGGCTCTCTCGCCGAGCCTCCTCGCCTCCGCGCCCGTCGCTTCCATCTGCTCCGAGCGGTCGGCCCAGCGCTCGCCGGTGGTGTATTCCGCGACCATGCTGACCAGAGATGCCGCGGTCGCGGCGGCGAGGGCGGCGGCCGCTCCGCCGCCCGGCGCCGGGGTGCGACTGCCGAGCTCGCCGAGCCACTCGTCGATTGGCTGGCCCTTCACCGGCGCGACCCTAGCAGGGCCCTTGGGCTGAAATTCCGCCCAGCGACCCCCGTCGATGCGTCGATTTGACCGGCTGGACCGCGCGCGATGCCCGGGGCGGGACTCGAACCCGCAAGCCCCCAAGGGGGCGGCGGCTTTTAAGGCCGCTGCTTTTGCCAGTTTCGCCACCCGGGCCAGGCGATGGTAACCCGAGACGGGCGGCCAGCCAATAGGCTGGGGACATGGCTGAGCACGGCGGCAGGCTGGTGGCCAAGGCTTTGAAGTCGCGGGGGGTGGAGCACCTCTTCACGCTCTCCGGCGGGCACCTGTTCTCGATCTACGACGGCTGCAAGGAGGAGGGGATCTCCCTCCTCGACGTCCGCCACGAGCAGACTGCGGCCTTCGCCGCCGAGGGGATCGCGAAGGCGACCCGCGGGGTCGGGGTGGCGGCGCTGACCGCGGGCCCGGGGGTGACCAACGGGCTCAGCGCGATCGCCGGCGCCCAGGCCAACAGCTCGCCGATCTGCGTGCTCGGCGGGCGCGCCCCGGAGCTGCGCTGGGGCTCGGGCTCGCTGCAGGAGATCGACCACCTGCCCTTCGTCTCGCCGCTGGTGAAGAAGGCGGAGACGGTCAAGGACCCGGCCCAGATCGGCCCGGTCACGGCGGCGGCGCTCGACCTGGCGGCGGCGGTCCCGAGCGGCCCCACCTTCGTTGACTATCCGCTCGACGTCGTTTTCACCGAGGCCGAGGTCGACATCCCGCTGCCGCTGGAGATCGAACAGGCCGAACCGGCTGCCGGCGTCGAGGAGGCCGCGGCGCTGCTGGCCGCGGCCGAGCGGCCGGCGATCATGGCCGGCACCGGCCTCTACTGGGGCCGCGCCGAGGAGGAGCTGCGGGCCCTGGCGGAGGCGCTCGGGATCCCGGTCTTCCTCAACGGGCTCGGGCGCGGCTGCCTGCCCGCCGACCACGATCTCGCCTTCAGCCGGGCGCGGGGGACGGGGCTGCAGGGCGCCGACGTCGCCCTCGTCGTCGGCGTGCCGATGGACTTCCGGCTCGGCTTCGGCGGCAGCTTCGGCGAGGAGACGAAGATCGTCCGCCTCGACGTCGTCCCCAACCAGCTGCCGAAGAACCGGACGCCGGACGTCGACCTGGTCGGCGACATGCGCGCGACCTTGGATGCGCTGCGCGAGGCCTCGGGTGTCGAGGGGCCGCGGACGGGCGCCTGGCTCGAGCAGCTGCGCGCGGTCGAGGAGGAGAAGCGGGCGGCCGAGCGGGCCGAGCTCGACGACGAGCGCTCGCCGCTGCACCCGGTCAGGGTCTACCGCGAGCTGAACGAAGTGCTCGACCGCGACGCGATCGTCGTCGGCGACGGCGGCGACTTCGTCTCCTACGCCGGCCGCTTCATCGAAACCTTCGAGCCGGGCTGCTGGATGGACCCGGGCCCGTTCGGCTGCCTGGGGGCGGGGCCGGGGCAGGCGATCGGCGCCAAGGTGGCCCATCCCGACCGCCAGGTCTGCCTGCTGCTGGGCGACGGCGCCTTCGGCTTCGCCGGCATGGAGTTCGACACGATGTCGCGTCACGGTTTGGGCGTGGTCGGGGTGATGGGCAACAACGGCATCTGGGGCCTCGAGCACCACCCGATGAAGTTCCTCTACGGCTACTCGGTGGCGGCGGAGCTGCGGCCGGAGACCCGCTACGACGAGCTGGTCGAATCGCTCGGCTGCGACGGGATCCTGGTCCGCGAGCCGGGCGAGCTGAAGCCGGCGCTGGAGCGCGCCTTCGCCTCCGGCCGGCCGACCTTGGTCAACGTCCTCACGGACCCCGAGGTCGCCTACCCGCGCAAGTCGAATCTGGCTTAGGAAAGCCGAGAAACAGAATCGGCCGTCATCTCTGACGGCCGATTCCAGGTGGCCCCTCAGGACGGGCAGGGGTACGTCTTCAGGGACCTTTATTTGGTGGGCCCAGACGGCGGGAGGCGCCATGATGCGGCAATCGCCCAAGCCCTGTATCCGGAGTTAGAGGTAAGGCATGCGCCCCACTTCGTCCCCGGTTCATCCAGTATGTACCCGCCAGTACTTCACTTCTACCAACGGGCTGGACGAGTTACCCAGTATAGGGGAGCGAAAAATACCCAATTCTAGTACTTCCTAAGCTTCACTGACCGTTCTGTCCTTTCTGGACAGACAGGGTGTCCAGTCAGTACGGAGAGGACTTTTGAGCGGCGGCGAGGGCGGTCCCGTAGAGGATGTCGTGCTCGGAGACGGTGATCCGCTCGAGGTCGAAGGCGCGCATCGTCTCGACCAGGATGACGACGCCGGCGACGATCGTCGGCGCCCGGTCGGGGTGCAGGCCGGGGACCTCGACCCGCTCGGCGAGGGGGAGGGAGGCGAGGCGCGAGAGGATCACCTGGATCGAAGGCAGGTCGAGGACCTGGCCGTGGACCCGTGTCGGGTCGTAGGGCTCGAGCTCCATCGTCACCGCCGCGAGGGAGGTGGGAGTGCCGGCGACGGCGATCCCCTGCCGGGCTTCGACCCCGGTGCCGATCGAGTCGGCGATCAGGCCGCGGACGTCGGTGGCGAGCGCTTCCAGCTCGCCGGCGGTGGGCGGGTCGCTGTTGATGTGGCGCTCGCTGTGGCGGACGACCCCGGCCTGGAGGGAGTCGTGGAAGGAGATGTCGCTGCCGCTGCCGACGATCAGCTCGGTCGAGCCGCCGCCGATGTCGACCACCAGCGTCGGCTCGCTCGGCAGCGCCTCCGAGGTGGCGCCGAGGTAAGTGAGGCGCGCCTCCTCCTCGCCGTCGAGCACCCGGGCTGAGAGCGCGAAGCGCTCGCGCAGCTCGGCGACGAAGGCGCTGCCGTTTTCGGCGTCCCGCACCGCGCTGGTGGCGATCACCTCGACCGTCTCTGCCCCGAGCTCCTGCAGGATCCCCACGTAGCCGTCGATCGCCCCGCAGACGTCCTCGATCGCCTCGCTCGCCAGCCGGCCCGACAGGTCCACGCCCCGCCCCAGCCGCGTCACCGTGCTCCGCCGCTCCAGCGGCGCCACGCCCCCGTCCACGTCGGCGACCAGCAACCGCGTCGAGTTCGTCCCCACGTCGATCACCGCCACCCGCTGTCCCCGTTCAGCCATCAGGCAACTCTAGAGCCACCCGCCCGCCCGAAGACCTCTGCGCAATCGTCTCCCACTCAGCCCCAAGAGCCCCCGTCACCACCGCCACATTGCTACCATCTCCGGTCCGCCGCGGGGTGGAGCAGCCAGGTAGCTCGTCGGGCTCATAACCCGAAGGTCGCGGGTTCGAATCCCGCCCCCGCTATTCCTCCATTAGTGACTTCTCTCCTCCTGAAGCCGCTGACTTGGACTGTACGATCAGGTCATGACCAAGTCTGAGCTGCACGCGCAGATCGACTCGATGACCGAGGAGGAAGCGGCGCAGGTGAAGCTGATCTTCGCCCCTGAGTGGCCCTCTAAAGCGACTTCGATCGAGGAGATCCGCAAGCGGACCGGCACCACGCCGATGAGTTCTGAGGACTTCGACCGCAACTTCGGGTCGCTGCCCACCGACGGCGACGGCTAGGGCTGTGAGCGCAGGCGCGGGTCTGCGCTTCGAAGTCCGAGTCGTCGACCAAGTGATCGCGGAGGATCTGCCTCGCTGCACCAAGGCAGGGCAAGCAGCGATCGAACCGGTCATAAAAGAGGTGAACCTCGACGGTGTTCCTCGCGAATGGCTTCTCCGTTGCGACGAGGAAGGTCACGATGGGATTCGCGTTGGCGGCTGCGTCAAGTTCATATCCCACGCCCCGCCGGCCAGTGGGGCGCGGTTCTCGCAGCTGATGAAGAGGCATCGAAGCCTGCTCTGATCTTGATTGCCGGCGGTGAGCGGCATCCCGATCGGCCGTGGCGCCCAAGCGTCTACGAGATCGCGCATCGCCGGATCAACATGTGAGTCTCGAACTGGGCCCTAGCTCTGCCTAGCCTGGCCAGTGCTGGATCTCCGTCGGCTCCATCGGATAGGAATCTGCCCGCAGCGACTTCATGAGCCCCTTGACGGCCCGCCTGTACCCGACCTAACCAACCGGGTGGCGGGCCGTCCTCTTTCCGGAATCAAGTTGCCGCCGGAGCGGCCGGGTGTGGTGCTCGGCTGGCTCATGTTCGATGCTGCACTAGGAGGTTTTCGATGTTGTCCAGTACCGCACTCGGTTCGTCCGCCTCAACCTCGGCGGCGGATGCCGTCATTGAGGAGATTCTCCAGGAGATCTCCGTTCCGATGGCCGTTCTCGAAGAGGCTAAGCGGCGCCGTGAACTCGTGCTTTCAATCGCGATGCAGCACGACGCGGCACGTGAATGCCTACGTCTCAGGTTCGGTCGCGCACGGGACTCATAACAAGCCGCTCGAGGACACTGACTGCGGGGTCAAGGTAAATCGGCGCTACGAGGCATTTCGTGCCTTTGGTCCAGATGCGTCGAACGGCGGCCGCGGACCAGAGGAATTCATCCAGCTATTTGCCAGCTTTGTCGAGCCTCGCATTCGTGCTGCCGGATATCCGAAGGCTTGCGTCAATCTAGAGGGAAACCGGGCGATGGCCGTTCATGATTCGCCGCCGTCGCAGCGAGCCAGAGCAGCGAAGCGCTGAGCGTGTTCGTCTCTCCGACCACTTCTCGCAAGTGAAAGCCGAGCTGTCTACGTGAGGTCCTGCTTTCTGCAGACGGCAATCGCCGGATCGCCGAGGCATACGATGCATTGGTCGCAACTGCCCGTCGGGTTGTTGGGAGAGAGGCTCATGACGCGTGGGAAGATGACCCGGTTTCCTCCGACAAGGCAATGAATATGGGCCCCTTGTTTGAGCGGTTGGCAGAGTTCAGGTGCCAACTCGACGCTTTTGAGCAAGCTCTGGCTCAGGCAACTCTCCCTCGTCGACGTCGCGCTCTCCGACGCTTTCGCCGGATGCGGTAGCTGACAGCATTGGACGATCAAGGACCGGCTAGCTCTCCCTTAGTCTCCGTCGCTGTTGCCTTGCCCTTAAAGGCAAATCAGCCGTGTATTGGATCGGCACCCACAAGTCGTTAGTAGGACCGAATCGTTCCCCCGCTATCCCAAGTAGAGCCAAAAGCGCCCCCTGGTCGGATGCATGGCGCTGTGTCTATTTGCTTCCTCGAAAATAACGATCCTGAGCTGAACGCTCACCTAAAAAAGTTCTTGGGGGAAGCGATGGCGTTTTCTGGTTCCTATCGGAATCTGAGGCGGTTGCGGCAGCAGTCGCCGTTGAAGCAGCTACGGTGCTTTCATGGTTGATCTCGATCAATTCGCACGCGAATCAGAGAACGAATGTCCTGAGTGCCGGTGGTTGTTACCGCCACAGAGAAAGAAATTCCACGCACTCAGCTAGGGCGCTGGGAAAAGGCCATGAAGCAGAACGCCATCTAGGTTTGCAGTCGTCCTGGGAGCTTCGCGCCAATAGGCGGACACGACAGGTCGTTTAGCTCGTTTATTGAGCGCAGCTCCCGGATCGATGGCCGATATTCGTTCGGTCCTCACTCGCCTCTTGGCTTGGGCGGCAACGTCCAAGACATCGGGGTCACGGCGCTTGTCGCCTGGGCCCTAGCGATCCTCATGGCAACTCAGGGATTGACGACCGAGCGCCTCCATTTTCAGCCCTCAGGAACCCAAATCTCTTTGTCGCAGAAGCCTTGACTACGTAGCCCCTCCCGGGAGCTTGAACAGGGCTGCCGGGATCTTCTCGACCAAAACCGTGAAGCCGAGGCTTGCGTCGAACTCGGCGAGAAGCTCGTTGGCTACGGAGTCAAGAATTCGGCACTGCGCTTTTGGTACACCCACGTATAAAAATGGTACTGAACTATATATTTACAAATACTCTCCTCTGGGTGTGGCCGTGGCGACGAAGAAATTCGTTAAAAGGACTTGACAGGAAAGGTCGTGAGGGTTACCTATATGCCGATTCGTGTGCCCACGGCGCTACACGCAGGTGGGATAATTCAGGGATAGGCAGGGAGACTGAGTGCATTGACCGGGGGACGACCGGAATAGCGGGCGTGTTCATCAGCGAGCGCCAGCGGAGGGGTAGCCCCTCAAATGGATCCCGATACACCGAAGTGCAGGCAAGTGGGTTAGCAATCCGTACTTGCCCACAAAATCCTAACTAGCAGGATGTCAGGGGAGGCAAAAGTGATCGTCCACAGAGCAGGGCAGGCACGCAAGCTCGTGAATTCTTCTCGGCTGCATCGATTCGGGCGGCGTTGGCTGTCAGGTGGTGGAAAATTGTCTCTCGTCATCCTCATGCTGGCCCTCGTGGCTGCAATGCTCGCGATCCCGGCGGCTGCGTCCCGTGCTCCGCACAACCACACCGAACTCGCCGGGAAAGTTCCAGACCGTACCGACCCTGGTGCCCTGCCTCCGATTGGTGGTAGGGCTGGCTCGGATAGCAACCCTGAAGTGCAGGACAGGCTGGTTCCCGGGCAGTACATCGTCGTCCTGACGGACTCAGTGGATCATCCGGGGGCCGTAGCCAAGACTCAGACCGAGCACAACCGAGGCCGCCTTGGCTTCGTCTATCGCCATGCGCTCGTGGGCTACTCCGCGAAGCTCTCAGATGCGGCGGTGGAAGCGCTGCGCAAGAGTCCGAACGTCAAGTACGTCAGTCCCGTTCGCCGGTACGAAGCGATGGCGCAGACGGTCCCCGCCGGGATCAAACGGCTCGGCGCTACCAACAATCCGGCTCTTGACATCGACGGGATCGATGACGTCAGAGTGGATGCCGATGTCGCGATCATCGATACCGGAATCGATTTCACTCATCCGGACCTAAATGTTGTTGGACGAACGAACTGCGTTCCGCCAAGCGAAAGCGAAAGTGAATGGAGTGTCGAACAGTGCATCGACAACGCCGGCGTCGACGGTGACGGGCACGGTACCCACGTCGCGGGGACCGTAGGAGCGATCGACAATGGCATCGGTGTAGTGGGAGTGGCCCCCGGAGCTCGCCTCTGGGCGGTCCGGGTGCTCGGCAACGACGGGAGCGGGTACGACCCTTGGATCATTGCCGGAATCGATTGGGTCGCGGGCCATTCCAGCCAGATCGAGGTCGCCAACATGAGCCTTGGTGGTTCGGGTCGATCCCAACCGACCGAAGAAGCGATCAACGGGGCGGTTAACGCCGGTGTCGTAGTGGTTGTCGCCGCCGGAAATGCCGGCGTTAACGCGCTCCAACAAAGCCCCGCCAACGTCCCGGCGGCGATCACCGTTTCGGCGATGGTCGATACCGACGGCCTCCCGGGGGGCAAAGGCCCGAGCTGCAACGGCAAAGACGACACCCTCGTCAACGACACGAACTGGGGCAGCAACTGGGGCTCGGCTGTCGATCTGGCGGCTCCCGGCGCTTGCGTCTACTCGACCCTGCCGGTCGCCGGCCTGCACTATGGTGCTTCAAGCTACGGCAGCCTCAGCGGCACCTCAATGGCCGCGCCCCATGTCGCCGGAGCCGCCGCGACTCTCGCCGCCAAATCGAATCCTGGGACCAAAGCCGACGTCGAAGCGATCCGCAAACAGCTGGTCGCGGGGGGCGGCCTCAACTGGACCGATGTCTCCGAAGACGGTGCCTACGAGCCGCTCGCTTACGTCGGCGGGACGCCGCTCGCCTCCCCGGAAGCCGCCACCGGGGGCTGGCGGAGCACCGAAATCGCGGGCGCGACGTTGACCGGCTCGCTCAACACCCGCGGTCTGGAAGCCAGCTACCGATTCGAATACGGCCTCACGACCGGCTACGGACAAACCGCATCCACCTCGACCCAAAGCGCAGACGGCAGCTACATGTCCGTAAAAGCGAACATCGTGGGACTCGAGCCTGGTCGGACGTACCACTATCGGCTCTCGCTGACGACTCCCCAGGGCACGGTCTACGGTGCCGATCGCACCTTTGTGCCCTCTCAGTGGGCGTCACAGACCCTTCTAAACGGTCCCGCCTCGGAAGACGAGCAGCTCTTTGGTGTCTCGTGCCCAACGGATGGATGGTGCATGGGAGTCGATTGGAGGCACATAACTGGCGGCACCCAGCAGCTCGGCTCCTACAAGCTGACGGGAGCGGGCCAGTGGACTTTCGTGTCGATGCCGACGCCATTCGGAGGCAGCTTCCCGCTGATCAAGGACGTATCCTGCACCTCGACGAGCAATTGCATCGCGGTCGGGAGGGTGCAACTGGGTACCAAAGTCGTTCCTCTGGCTGAGAAGTGGAACGGCACCAGCTGGTCGATTCAGTCGGCGCCGGCTCCGCCCACCGAAACCTCGGAACCCTACGCCCGCCTCGACGACGTCTCCTGTGCTTCCAGCACCGAATGCATGGCGGTCGGTTACTTCAAGGTGAGCGAATCAGGAGGTGAACCCCTCTGGCGGGTTCACGTTTCCCGCATGCAAGCAGGAGGCACGTGGACTAACATGTACCCGCTCCCGGCGGGTCCCGGTGATTTGCTGGGTGTCTCCTGTCCCTCGACGAGCTTCTGCGCTGTAGTGGGGTACGGGGAATCGCTGACTTGGAATGGGTTCTCGTGGAGTGCGCACCCCCAGGCGGTGGATGCTCGCTTCGAAGAGGTTTCCTGCACCTCGCCGAGCTTCTGCTTGGCTGTTGGGACTTCACCTTATGCCCAGGTTTGGGACGGAACGAAATGGTCGCAGATAGAACGCCAGCCAGCCGATCTGTATGGATCCGATTTGTATGGAGTGGACTGCGCCTCCCCGGAATACTGCATAGCGGCTGGCTTTGGCTACGGCGCCCTAGGGATTCATCCAGTAGTGGAAAGATGGGACGGATCGACCCTTGTCGCGCAGGCAACGGTGCGCGAAAGCGAACGTTTTGCCAGCTTCTGGGGAGTCGATTGCAGCCCGACTTCCGGATGTGCTGCGGTGGGCGGCGTGGAAGGAGAAACCAAGAAGCCGCTGATTGTCATGGCTCCCGAATGGCGTCCCGGTCTCGCGTTCGAAACCCCCCAGGTCGGCCCCGACGAAGCGAACCTGCGCGGATCCGTTGACCCCAATGGCTTTGCGACCAACTATCGATTCGAATGGGGACCGACTTCCGCCTACGGGAACGTTGCCCCAATCCCCGACAAAGCAGTCGGGGAAGGGTCCTCACCGGTAAAAGTCAATTTGCCCTTGGCCGGACTTAAACCTGGCACCACGTATCACTACCGGCTCGTCGCCGAGAGTGAAGAAGGCAAGAGCGTTAGTCCCGATATGACGTTCAAAACCTTGGATTGGGCCCCGACCTTCTCCAAATCCGTCGGCACGTTCGGGTCGGGCGAAGGCCAGTTCAACGAAGCCTTCAGCGTGGCTGTGAGCCCGGTCAACGGCGCCGTCGCCGTCGCCG
>Ga0307285_10000010_pt1 | contig 111648 bp, 115 predicted proteins | sample ER_DNA_139_FD_194476 | JGI IMG/M metagenome (GOLD analysis project Ga0307285, IMG submission 194476) | Bulk soil microbial communities from the East River watershed near Crested Butte, Colorado, United States - ER_DNA_139 | ecosystem: Environmental > Terrestrial > Soil > Floodplain | place... | reverse complement strand
GGCGACGTCCTTCTGGGAGCGCGAGAATTCGTCGAAGCGCTCCTGGATGTAGTCGGAAAGGCTTTTGAGCTGTGGGGACTTCGTTGCGGTCTTGGTCACGGCGGTCCATTTCGCCGGATTCCTCCCTTTCCCTTTGTCTGTAGGCGCATAGAATCGCCGCCATGTCACCGGAGGCAGGGCGCCGAATCGGCCAACAGACTGTCGAGGCAGCCATGCGGGCCCTCGCAGAGACCCGCCTGAAGACGAAGTCGGACTCGATGTTGCGAACCTTCCTCGCCTTCAAGGCGATCGCCAAGAGGGAACAGCAGCCCGACGCCGCGGTCCTGAAGGAGGTAGTCACGGATCTGTTTGTGGTGCTCCCGACCCCAGAGCATGTGCGGGAGTCCCGCTTCAGCGGAACTATCGGCCTCCGCGGAACGCAGGGGAAGGTCTCGTGGCTGCGCAACGACAGCTACCGAGGGGCCTTCATGGACTATGCCGGCCCAAGCGGATCCGGACGGTTCATGTTCGAGGACGAGGAATGGCGCCTGCCGCTGAAGGACGACGCGATCGATCGGGTAGCGGAGACTCTCGATCGGCCCGGATATGACTGGCCCCCGGGAGAGGCATTGGCCGCGATAGTGCTTCGGAACGACCTCATCGATCCGAGTTCGGACTGGGCGGACCTCGTGGCGCTTGCCCGCGACAAGTTCGGGCTCGCCGAGGACGAATGGCGGAGAATCACCGTCCCGGTCCCCCTGGGGGTGAAGCCGTTCGACGACCCCCCGTGGGACCCCGACCGGCTCTCCGCCGGACTGCAGCCACCGGGAGCCGAGGACGCCGAGCGATCTGAGCTCGAGCTGGAGAGCCTGCCTCCGGCGCTGAAACGTCAGGTTCAGGAGGTGAGCGAAACGCTTAGCCGCCATGGGTCGACCTCGATAGTTGCCCTGGCTGGCGTCCCGGGAACCAGCAAGAGCCACGTTGCCCGCATTGCCGCCCGAGCCTTTGCCACCGAGGGCTGCCTGCGAGAGATCCAGTTCAGCCCCGGAAACACCTACGAGGAGTTCATGGAGGGCCCTAGATACACCGAGGGAATGAAGGTGGAGATCCTCCCCGGCGTCTTCCTCGAGCTCAACGAAGAGGCCCTTCAAAACCCTGGCAACCAGTACGTCCTCCTAATCGAGGAGCTGACCCGGGCGGACCTTCCGCGTGTGCTGGGAGAGCTGGTGACCTATATCGAGTACCGAAACCCGGAGGACACCTTCGCGACGATGTACAACCGCGCCGACAAGACCAGGGTGGCGCCGAATATCGCCATCCTTGCCACCTACAACCCAACGGACCGCTCGGCCGTCAATGTCGACTCAGCGATCCTGCGCAGGATGCGGATTCTAGATTTCCCGCCCAACCTTGAAATGTTGAGCGAGATCCTCGGCGAGAACGGCCTCGACGAAGTCGTGATTGCCCAGATCGCTTCGATGTTCGAGGCCTGTCGGTCGCAGGCCGGAGAGGAGCGGTTTGCCGAAGTGATGCCGTTCGGGCACGGTGTCTTCGCCTCCGTCGAGTCCGAGGCGGACCTCTACTTTCTCTGGCATCAGGAGCTCAAGCGGATGCTCCGGCGGCCCAACATCCCGAGACACGAGCTCTACGAGACGATTGCCGAAAACTTCCCCTGGAAAGATTCATCGGCCACGACCGTGGTCGACAGCTTCGAACCCACGGAGGAAACCGCAGGCGAGGGCGATGGGATCGACGGCAGCGCCGCCAGCTGACCGTCTCCAGATTGCGATTACCGAGCGCGGGCGACGGGCGCTTTCCGAGCGCGAGCATCTCGCCCTGGACGGCTCTGAGGAGCTTTGGGACCTGAGCTCCAAGGGCCTATTCTCGGTTCGCCGAACCGGCTTCGGGAGCTACGAGATCGAGGGTAGCCAGTACGTGGGGCGGGCAACCGGGCGGACCGTCGAACTCGCTATCTCCGAAAAGGTCGCCGGGACCCTGCCCGCCCTGATCTCGGCAGCGACCAACGGAATGTTCCGGCTCGAGCACGCCCCGTCCCCGGCCGCCGAGTTCGACCGGATAGCGCGTCTCCTGGTCGAGGAGTTCACGGCGGCAGCGGGACGCTACATCGCCAGCCGCCGTGCGCCCCGCTATCGATACAGACCAGACATGGGGCCCGTGCTGGCAGGGTCTCTGGACATGCCCGCCACCATGCGGCTGCACGCTGCCGGAAGGATCGACCAATTCGCATTTCGGCGGGGGGAGATCGTCAGAGACACGCCTCTCGACCAGCTCGTACTGGCCGCGCTCGACGAGCTGGACCGCGCCAGCCAGACGCTCGAGCTGCCGCCCGAGACCGTCTTCGAGTCGCGCTGGCTAGGGGGAGCGCTGGCGGAGGTCCGCACCGACGACTTCGCCAGGCTCGACCAAGCCGATCTGCTCGCAGTGGCGGATTCGATTGCAGCCGACCGCGACGCTCTCGACGACGACGCCGACCTGGCGCGTCTCGCCAGCGTGGTGCTGCTTCACCAAGGCTTCGGCGGACAGCCTTCCGACGGGGAGACGGTTCCCAGATCGTTGTTCATCAACCTCGAGCGGCTTTTCGAGCAGGCGGTGCGGCAGACGCTCGACCGCCTGCTGCCAACCCGCGCCGTCGACAAGGGCAGCCACTTCGAACGTCGAATGTTCGTCGGCGGCATCGACTCCTCGCGGACGAATCCCGACCTCGTCGTCCACGACCGTGTTCGCCCGATCGCCGCGGGCGACATGAAGTACAAGTCGCTGTCCGACCGCAGTCCCGGCCGCGAACCGACATCGGAACGGGGGCCTGTCTCGCGCCCCGACCTCTACCAGCTCCTTGTCCATGCGGCATCGCTTTCATGCCGCAAGGCCTTCCTGGTCTACGCCAGCGACGACGCCTACGACAATCGGTACCTCGGACGTTCGACGACTGGCTGTGACACCTGGATCGCGCAGGTACGTCCACGCGACCTGCGGGCCGATCTGGCTCGGCTCAGCGACGAACTCGAACTGGCGGCGTAGCTAGGCCGCCAGCGGCAGGTCGAGGTCGCGCCGTCGCCTATGCACCCGCTTGCCGAAGAGAGCCTTATATCGCGGCGCAAGCGTGAAGGGAAGGCGGCGATCCGGGTGTTCGCGCAGCACGCCAAGCGAAAGGCGCCCGGTCGTGCCGCGGCGTTGCGGATTTCTCTCTGAGCCGCGGCTCCCCGTGAGACCTTCCACCAACCGCCGAGCCATGAGCGCCGGAACCGCATTGCCGACCTGTTTGTACTGGCTTGAGCGCGGCCCCAAGAACCGAAAGGAATCGGGGAAGCCCTGCAGCCTGGCGGCCTCCCTGACCGTGATCGCACGGTCTTGGGTGGGATGGGTGAACGCGCCTGCGGTCACGTTCCCGCAGAGGCAGGTGATGACATGTGCCGGGTGGTCCCGATCCAGGCGCCGGTAGGTGGTCGTGTGATCCGAGAGCCTCACCTCGCGAAACCTGGGAGGCAGGAGATCGAGCGGGATGTCGTGCCAATTCCCCCCCTCCGGAACATGGCTGATACGCGCCAGGTTGATGGCCGACGTGTTCGACGACCAATGGTTGTAGAGGTCCTCGGCCCCATCCCGCAGCATCGCTGCGTAGCTTGAAAGACGACGCCTACTCGTCGCAGGCATGCGGGTTCGATCCGAGCCGCCCCCGGAGCTGACCGCGGGCAGATCCATGATCGCCTCCCCTACCGTCGCAAAGCCTTGTCCGATCTTTCCGTCGATCCCGTCTGCAACGCAGTCGGGAAACAGCGGCTGCTCGTCGAGCGCCCCCATTACCACTAGGCGATAGCGGAGCTGCGGAACGCCGAACCAGGCCGCACAGACGACCTCCGCGGAAAGCTTGTAGCCGAGAGACGCGAGCTCTTCGAAGACGGCGATCGCCAGGCTCCTGTTGTGGACGTCCGAGGCGATCGCGGGGACGTTCTCCATCAGGAAGTAGCGAGGTCGGAGCGTGCGTACGTAGTCCGCGAAGGCCCAGAATGCGAAGTTCCGCTCGTCATGGGGGTCGCGCGGCCCCCGCTGCGACACGCCCTGGCACATCGGCCCACCCAGCACTACGTCGATCTGCCCCAGCTCTTCCCGCACGGCGACCGGGTCCACCCCTCGCACGTCGGTGTCCCAAAGCCGGGCTTTGGGATGGTTGGCGGAGAAGGTGCTGGCAGCCGCCGGGTCGATCTCCACCGCGCCCACGACCTTGCCGGCGCCAGACCACTCGAAGCCGTGGCTGAGGCCACCGGCGCCGGCGAAGAGATCCAGGGCTCGCAATCCGCCGCCCTCGCCACGGACTGAACGGACTGGCGCTACATGGACTCCTTGTCGGGGGTTTCCTTCGTGCAAATTCGCGCCCTTTCCGGATCGAGAATCCTCGCCAGGGGCGCTCAGGCTACGGCAGCCCTCGGACGCTGCCAGGAGACTGGCGTCCGCCCGATGGGCCGGAAGCTCCAGGCCGATATCGTCGTCTCCGGTGACCCGCAATCGACAGGCGGCGGCAGCACCCTGGCCTGATGTTCCTGCGGTGCGACGGCGGATCATGGCTTCGAATCGCAGCCGCGACACCAGTCCCGAGCTGGCCCTGCGGAGCCGGCTTCACAGCTTCGGCCTGCGGTTTCGCGTGGACTTTCCGATCCGCCTCGATGGCCGCCGGCCGATCCGGGCCGACATCGTCTTCACCCGGCTGCGAATCGCCGTATTCGTAGATGGTTGCTTTTGGCACTCCTGCCCGCTCCACGGGTCCCAGCCGAAGACCAACGCTGCCTACTGGGAGCCCAAGCTTCGAGGCAACCGCGAACGGGATGACCTGTACGGCCGGCTGCTCGCAGAGGCCGGCTGGCGCGTGATCAGGATATGGGAGCACGAGCCTGTTCCCGAGGCCGCCGAGCGAGTCATCGAGGCTGTTCGATCAGACGGGCCTGGCTTGCGCCCCCCTCGCAAGTAGGCGACGCCCCGGACCCGCCCCGGCGCCGCGCCTGCGAGGCAGACGTCGCTACTTCAGCTTGTACGCCCGGATGCGGTCTTTGTGCGCGGCTTCGTCGCGCGCGTAGAGACCGTGGGCAAGGCCCTGGATCAGCGCCATCAGCGCGGTGTGGCTGCGCGTGAAGCTGGGGCTGTTGGAGGAGAAGTAGAGCGTCAGCTCGGCGTGCTCGCCGACCTCCGACATCGTCGCGTCGGAGATCGCCAGGGTGCGGGCGCCGCGATGCAGGGCCAGCTTCATCGCCCGCAGCAGCAGCGGGTGGGCGCGGCCGGCGGAGAGGGTGATGACGAGCGTGTTCTCGTCGATCCGCCCCAGGCGCTGCAGCGACTCGCCGCCGGTGCTGGCGACGATTTCGGCGCGGATGTCGAGCAGGCTGAGGGTGTGGCGCAGGTAGCTGGCGAAGAAGGCCATCTGGTCGACGCCGACGATGACTATCCGCTGCGCCGTGGCCAGGGCCGCGACCGAGGCTTCGACCTGTTCGGAGGTCAGCTTGCGCGCGGTTTCCTCGAGGTTCGCGTAGTCGGCGCCGAGGGATCCCTCCAGCTCGGAGTGGTCGAAGGAGAAGAGGGCGCCGCCGTTGGCGCTGCTGGCGGCGATCGTCGTCCGGTACTCCTCGATCGCGGCCTGCTGCAGCTCCGGGTAGCCCTCGAAGCCGAGGGCCTGGGAGAAGCGCACGACCGTCGAGGACGAGGTGCTCGCCCTCCGGGCCAGCTCCTCGGCGGTGAGGAAGGCTGCCTCGTCGAGGTGGTCGACGATGTAGCGGGCGACGTCCTTCTGGGAGCGCGAGAATTCGTCGAAGCGCTCCTGGATGTAGTCGGAAAGGCTTTTGAGCTGTGGGGACTTCGTTGCGGTCTTGGTCACGGCGGTCCATTTCGCCGAACCTGACTCTTTCCCTTCCGAGGTCTGGTTGGATTCCTCGAACATGACGCTGGAAAGAGCCCTCCGCCTCGCCAATCGCAACATGATCGTCTTCGATCTCCTGCTCGGCAGCGCCGCGATCGCGGCGCCCGCGACGACCCTGCGGGCGCTCGGTCACGACCAGCCCTCGCCGGACGCAGAACACCTCTTCCGCCGCTGCGGACCGATCTGGCTCACCTTCGCCGCCGCCCACCTGGTGGCAGATCGCCGTGGCAGCAGCGCCGACTGGCAGTCCCTGGCCTGGCTGCGGGGGACCGAGATCGCCACCGACGCGCTCTGGTCGGCCTCGCCGGCCGTGACCCGACCAGGGGCGAAGCTCGGGCTGCGGCTCGCCGGAGTCGCCAACGTCGCGATGGCCGCCGGCTTCGCCTGGATGTCGAGGCGCTGATGTCTCAGTTCGACGGCCTCCCGAGCATGCGCTGGAGCCTCACCGGACTGAACGAAGAGGGTGACGAGACCTGGCTGATCCGCGGAATCGCCCGCAAGCTCTACCACTGCCCCGGCTGCCACGGCGACATCCCCGTCGGCGAGGAGCACACCGTGGTCCAGTTCGTGCGCCGGCTCGGAGGCACAGACCACCACCACTGGCACCGGCGCTGCGCCGAAGAGCTGCTGGTGCCCGAGCTCGGCAACCTGCGGCGGGTGCCGGCCTCCGAGTCGCGCCAGGACCGGCTGGCAGCGCGCGGTCGCAAGCCGGCCGGCCGGCGGGACCGGCGCCGGTGAGCTTCCCCCGCCGCCTCGGTTCGACCTACGCGCGCATCTGGCGCACCTATCGTGCCTGGGCGCCCTCGCTGCTCGCCCTCGCCCTCGTCGTCTTCGTTCCCCTCGCCCTCCTCGATGCCCTGACCATGGACGTCGACCTCGACGCCATCGACGTCACCAACGGGATCAAGCTGGCCGCCATCGTTCTCGCGGTCGGCGCGATCACCGCCACCGGCCTCCTCGGCGAGGTCTTCTTCAGCGGCGCGATCGCGATCTCGCTCACCCATGCGCACGGCGAGAAGCCGCCGCCGCTGCGCGAGATCGCCGGCCGCCTCCGCTACGGGCGCTTGATCGCGGTCGACCTCGTCTACGTCGCTCTCGTCGCCGTCGGACTGCTGCTGGGCCTTTTCCCCGGGCTCCTCGCCTTCGTCTGGCTGGCCCTCTCCGGGCCGGTCGTCGAGCTCGAGGACCGCTCCGCGAAGGGGGCCCTGACCCGCAGCATCGAGCTGGTGCGCGGCAACTTCTGGCTCGTCCTCTGGGTCCTGCTGCCGATCCAGGTGGTCGGCGACGGGCTCGGGCACCTCCTCGCCGGCCTCGTCCACGACCTCTTCGGCCACACCTTCGTCGCCACCTGGCTGGCCGAGGCGGTCTCCGACCTCGCTCTCTCCCCGATCTTCGCCGTCGCCGCCGTCCTCCTCGCCGTCGAGCTGATGCGGGAGAAGGACGGGACCGCGCCGCCCTTGCACGCGAACCCGGTGCCGGCATGACCGCCGCCTCGATCTTCGGCGACTTCTACGACCGGATCGCCGAGCACGAGCTGCAGGGCCTCTACCTCGTCCTGATCGGCTTCGTCCTCTCCTTCGCCTTCATCCGCATGAGCACGCGGCTGATGCGGAGCCCGAAGGTCCCTTGGTGGCCGGGGAGCATCGTCAGCGACAGCGGCGTCCACCTCCATCACCTCGTCTTCGGGATCGTGACGATGATGGCCGCCGGAGCAGGCGGCTTCGCCGCCTTCGGCAACAGCCCCTGGACCGAGATCTGCGCCTTCGCCTTCGGGATTGGCGCCGGCCTGACGATCGACGAGTTCGCCCTCTGGGTCTACCTCGACGATGTCTACTGGGCGAAGGAGGGCCGCAGCTCGATCGACGCCACTGTGATCGCAGCGGCGCTGATGCTGCTGGCGCTGCTCGGGTTTACCCCGTTCACGATCGAAGAGGGATCGGTCGAGGCGATCCTCGGCACCGCCCTCAGCGCCCTCGTCGCCTTCCTCCTGGTCGCGATCTGCTTCGCCAAGGGAAGGATCCTGCACGGCTGCGTCGGCTTCTTCGTCTTCCCCATCGCCCTCTACGGCGCCTGCCGGCTCGGCAAGCCGGGGTCGGCCTGGGCGCGGCGCCGCTATAGCGACCGTCGCCCCGGAAGGCAGGCGCGAGCCGAAGAGCGGTTCCCTCCGGACCGGCGGACCGAGCGTTTCAAGAACGCCTTCCGCGACGTCGTCGGCGGCAAGCCGAGCGAGGGCTTGGCGGCGGCCAAGGACGAGGCGTTCGCGGCCACCCGGGAGGCGAGCGAAGAAGTGCGCCAACGGGCCGAACGGGTCACCCACCCCGGTGACGACGGCGAGTGAGACCGGGCCGGCCGGACGTGCACGGGCTCAACCATCGCTCAATCTCAGCCACGAAAACGAGCGCCTAGACTCGCTCCGAGCATGCCCCGCCGAGTCGTCCTCCCGATCCTGATCGCCTTGCTCGCCGTCGGCGGCGGCGCGGTCTCGCGGGGCGCGACCGTCCAGGAACACGGGCTGGTGGTCTCGTTCAACGCGGACTTCGCCCCCCACACCCTTCCCCGCGAGAGACCGGCGCCGGTCTCGGTGAAGGTGGCGGGCAAGGTGAGGGCCGCGGACGGAAGCCACCCGCCGGCGCTGCGCTGGCTGGAAATCATGATCAACCGCAACGGCCGACTCCGCTCGCAGGGCCTGCCAACCTGCACCGCGTCGAGCCTGCAGTCGACCAGCACCGCGACGGCGCTGGACCGCTGCCGGGGAGCCCTCGTCGGCCAGGGGAGCTTCCACGCCGTCGTCTCCCTGGGCCGGGAGATCCCAACCGGCGGAAAGATCCTCGCCTTCAACAGCCGCCGCGCCGGCAGGGAGGCGCTGGTCCTCCACCTCTTCGCCGCCACCCCCGTTCGCTTCACGCTGGTGGTGCCGCTGACGATCGGGAACCTGAAGGGAGGCCAGTTCGGGACGATCCTGCGGGCGAAGATCCCGAAGCTCGCGAGCGGACTCGGGTCGGTGACCGAAATCGACCTGACGATCGGCCGGCGCTACTCCTACAAGGGCGAGCGCCGCAGCTACGTCTCGGCCGCCTGCGACGCCCCTCCGAACCTTCCGGGAGGCGTCTTCAACTTCGCCCGCGCCCGCTTCCGCTTCGAAAGCCACCAGACGATCAATCCCCCGGCGCTGATCCAGGAATGCTCGGTCCGGTAGGCGCCCTAGAGGCCTAGCCCGCCGACGCCGTCCTCGTCCCAACCAAGATGGTGGGCGAGCTCGTGCCGAAGCGTCTGCTCGACCTGTCGCGCGAGCAGCCCGCGATCGTGGCCGAAGTCGCGTTCGAGGGTGTCGCGGTAGATCGCGATCCGATCCTCGTAGCGTTCGGCGGCAACCCCGTCGCCGAAGTACTCGCCGTAGGCCTGTCGTTCGGCGCCCAGATCGGAGACGACGACGGCCACCCGCTCCAGCAGCCGCTGGAACTCCTCGGGCAGGGCGTCGATCGCGTCGGCCACCAGAGCCTCGAAGCTGTCCGGCTCGTTCTGATTCACTGCCGCACCACGTTAACCAGCAACCGATCTGGAGCCACCAAATGAGCAAGAAGCTGCGCACCTTCTACTCCCTCTTCGCCGTGATGGCGATCGCCGCCGGGGGAGTCGTCTGGTCCGGCTGCGGCAGCAGCAGCGACGACGAAAGCAGCACGATCCGCGAGAAGGCCGAAAAGCAGGTCGAACAAGGCACGAAGAAGGCCGAAGAAGCCGTTGACGAAGGCGTCGAAAAGACCAAGAAGGGCCTCGAAGAAGCCCGCGAAGAAGTCGAAAAGGGCGTCGACGACAAGACCGAGAAGAAGTTCGAAAAGGCCCAGAAAGAAGCCGAAAAGGGGCTCGAAGAAGGCCAGGCCAAGGCCGAAAAGGGCCTCGAAGAAGCCAAGGAACAGGCGGAAAAGTACCTGCCCTAGAAGCTCGCGCTCGAGTGGAGGTCCCCGGTCGCCTCGATCGCGTCGCCGAGGATCTCCACCGATTGCCGCAGCTGCTCTTCGGAGATCGTGAACGGCGGCGCCAGGCAGAGGATGTCGTCGAGCAGCCCACGGGTGAGGAGGCCCCGGTCGCGGGTCGCGGCGGTGGCCCGGCGGCCCCGTTCCGCCTCGACCGGCCAGCGCCGGCGGCTCTCCTTCTCGCAGACCAGCTCGACCCCGATCATCAGCCCGGCCTGCCGGATCTCCCCCACTTCCGAATGCTCGCGGAGGGGCGCGATCAGCTCAGCGAGCGTGTCGCTGGCGGTTTGAACGCGCTCGAGGAAGCCCTCGCGCTCGATCGCGTCGATGTTGGCGAGGGCGACGGCGCAGGCGACCGGGTGGCCTGAGTACGTGAAGCCGTGCATCAGGTAGCCGGGGCGCCGGGCGGGATCGCGCAGCTCGTCCCATAGCTCGTCGCTGACCACGACTCCCCCGAGCGGGACGTAGCCGCTGGTCACGCCCTTGGCGAAGGTGAGGAGGTCGGGTGCGACCTCCTCGTGGTCGCACCCGAACCAGGTGCCGGTGCGGCCGAACCCGGTGATCACCTCGTCGGCGATCAGCAAGACGTCGTGGCGATCGCAGATCTCCCGCAGCCGGGACAGGTAGCCGGGCGGCGGCACGATCACGCCGCCGGAGCCGAAGACCGGCTCGACGATCACCGCGGCGACCCGCTCCTCGCCCAGCTCCTCGATCTTCTCCTCCAGGGTGCGGCCCTGGCAGATCGGGCAGCTGTCCGGATCGCAGGGGACGCCGGCCGGGCAGCGGTAGGCGTAGGGCGCCGGAACCTCGACGACGTCGGGGGCCGCGAGGCCGAATTCGGCGTGGTAGGGGCTCAGCCGCGTCGCGGTGGTGGTGACGCCGGCAAGGCCGTGGTAACCGCGGTCGTGGGCCAGGATCACCGACTTGCCCGGCTTTCCCTGTCGCACCCAGTGGCGACGGGCGAGCTTGATCGCGGTCTCGTTCGCCTCGCTGCCGCCGCTGACGAAGAAGACTCCACTGAGGCCCGGCGGCGCCAGCTCGGCGATCCGCCCCGCCAGCTCGATCGCCGGCGGCGAGGAGACGCCGCCGAAGGTGGCGGCGTAGGGCAGGGTCTGCATCTGCGTGTGGGCGGCGCGAATCAGGTCCTCGCGCCCGTGACCGAGATTCACCGTCCATAGGCCGGCCGAGCCGTCGATCAGTCGCCGGCCGTCCTCGGCGATCAACTCGCACCCCTCGCCGCGGACGATCACGAGCGGCCCGGTCTCGGGCAGCCGGGAGTGGTCGGTTAGGGGGTGGATCAGGTGATCCAGATCCCCTGCGAGATGATCTGGAGCGGGCAAGAGCCCATCCACACTAGTAGAGGTTAGACAGGCTGTCTAGGGTTCTTCGTCGGCCGCGCGTCGGCCGAGCGGGCTGCGGGGAGCGTCCCCTGGCGGCACCGAACAGATCGAGTACCAGTGGAGAAGCGCGAGCTGGTGGGCAGCCTTGTCGATCTCCTCGCGGCTGGCGGACACGTCGAAGCTGGAGAGGATCGACTCGATCATGTTGTACGCCGCGCGGACGCCGAATTCGAGGTCGATGTCCTCCCTGATCAGGCCGGCGTCTTCGTCGGCGGCATGCACGGCCATGATCCAGCCCAGCATCGCGTCGTCAGCCGCTTTGTTCGCCTCCTCCCAGCCGCTGCCGCGGAGGTTGCGGGCGACGGCGACGATCGGACGCAGGTCGGCGTTCCTCACCCGCCAGTCGAGCGCCTCTCGCACCATCTCCTGGATCAGCTCGAAGGAAGTCTGCCCGGAGCGGGCGTTTTCGCGCAGCCGCTGCGCGATCCGCGCGTACCCGGTCATGTAGTCGCTGATGATCGCGGCAAGGATGTCCTGCTTGTCGTCGAAGTTGTTATAGACAGTCGCCCTGGCGACCTTCGCCGCCCGCGCGATATCGCCCATCGACGTCTCCGAAAAACCCCGGCGAGCGAACAGCCGGCGGCTCGCCTCGATGATCTTCGTCCTCGCCCGCGGCTCCCCACGGCGCGGGCGGGTCATTTTTGCCCCTTCTTCAGACGATTGGTCAACCGCTTCACACCAGCGAGCCTATCCAATGGTTGTGACACGACAGCCTTCAGTGCACTTCTTCGGGAAGTTCATACCAACGCTTGCGATCGCCGATCCGCGAACGCAGTTTCCAGCCTCGCGTCTTGGGGACCTTGTCCAGTTCCTCCCGCAACCGCGACAGTCGGTTCGCCACCCGCTCGCCGGCGTCGAAGCCGGGCAGCTCGAGGGCGAACCGTGCGGTTCGCTCGGCGACGATTCCCATCGTCCGCCACAGTCCCCAGTCGGCCGCGCCAAGGGCGGCGATATAGGCGGAGTCGACCTCGTTCTCACCCTCGCCGAGGTCGTGGTCGGCGAAGATCGCGCAGAGGTCGAGGTAGTCCTTGTCGTTGGTTTCCACCACCTGCAACTTCAACACCGTCAGGTCCGCGAGCGACAGGGTCCGCGCGGGAAGGTCGAGGCGCTCGCGGAAGTCGATGCGGTGACAGAGGTTCGCCTCGTCGACGAAGACGTCGACCTGACGCCGATTCGCCTCGTCCCAGAAGAGCAGCCGCCGGTGCCCGTGCAGGGTGTTGAACTCGCGGTCGGCGGCGTAGCCGAGGGAGCCCAGGAGGGCGATCACGTCCTTGGCCGACGCGCCCCTCGCGGCGAAGTCGATGTCGGCGTACTCCCGCCGCAGCGGCGGCCGCCGGCTGCTCGGGCAGCGCAGGGCAACGGCCACCCCGCCGAGCAGGCGCAGGGGCAGGCCCTGCTGCGAGGCGCTCTCGGCGATCCGATACCCCTCGGCGACTGCGTCGGCCAGCGGCGGCAAGCTCGGTTGGCCTACTCCGGTGGGATCTCCGCCGCCAGCTTGTCGACGTCGACGCCCTGGCTGCGCCGGGCCGCCCGGGCGACGAAGAACGTCACCAGCGCCGCGATCAACACCACCGCGCAATCGCGGAAGAAGTGGCCCTTGTCTTCGATCCCCAACGCCGGATAGTGCATGTAGATGAAGAACAGCCCCGCCATCAGGACGATCGTCACCGCTCCGGACAATGCCACCACAGGGACTCCGAAGATTCTCTGGGTGGTGGCGGAGGCCCGCCACACGTCTGGCCTGCGATACGGAAGCAGGACGGCGGCGACGGAGAGCAGGATCATCGTCACCAGCTGCAGCAGCACCGCCTCGTAGAGGAATTTGTTGAAGCCTTCGTTGTTGCTCACGGCCCAATACAAGGCCGCAAGACCGAGGACGACGACGAGCCCGATCGCGTAGTTCGGCGCATGCGTCCGCGGCGAGACCTCCGCGAACTTGGACGGCAGCAAGCCGTCGAGCGCCCAGGCGAAGAAGCTGCGCACGATGATCGCGATCTGCGGCAGCATCAGCAGCGGATAGGCAACCGCGAAGGTGATCAGCAGCCACCAGGAGAACAGGGTGCTGCCCCCGGCGATGGAGGTGAGGAAGGTGTAATACGGAGGCGCCCCGGCGAAGGGATAGCTTTCCGAGTAGCTGAGGGCGTTGATCGCGACGAAGAAGTCGTGGCCGAACTTCCAGAAGAAGACCAGGCCCAGGATCACGGCGATCGCGATGTGGACGAAGGTCGCGAGGCTCATGATCTTCACCTGCGTGATGTCTTTCGCCCTGCGAACCTCGCCGGAGATGTAGATCGAGAGCCAGCCGTAGATCGAGAGACCGGCGATCGCGGCCATCGTCGGCCAGGTTTGGTCGAGGCTGAAGGCGGGCGAGGGATCGATCCCTTCTTTCTTGGCAGCGGAGATGATCCCGTTGTAGGAATCGCTTTCGCCGGTCACCGACCCGGCGAACTGGTTGAAGCTGTTGACGAAGCCGTCATGGCTCTTGAAGAGCAGAAAGACGAAGACGCTTCCCAGGCCGATCATGGTTGCCAGCCAGAGGCCGTTCATGATCCTCGTCGTCCAGCGCCAGCCCCCGGCTAGAAGCGCCGCCGATCCGACGATCACGGCGGCGCCCACCCCGAACTGCCACCACTTGTCCGTGGCCAGGGTTTCACCGGCCGTGACCAGGGAGTGATGGTCGCCTACCAGGCCGACGGCAGTCAGCGATGGCGCCAGGGCGATGAGGACAAATGATTGGGCGACGAAGGCGATCACCAGGATCACGCCGGAGACCCAGAAGAACGAAGAGATCACACCCAGGACCGGGTGCGTGACTCGGCCGACGAGGACGTAGTCGCCGCCGCTGCGCGGGATCGCCGAGGTGAAGAGGCCGTAACAGAGGCAGAGCACGAGCGCGAGGACGAACGCCATCGCGAACCCGAGCCAGATCGACCCCCCTGGGAAGAAGGCGAGCGGGAGGATGAATGCGGCGGTGGCGATCAGGATCGCCGTCGGCTGCGCCGCCATGTTGAAGACGAAGGTCGAGAACGGCGAGACCTCCCGGACCAGGCCCGTCGCTCTTCGCGCGTAGGCCCCCGGTGGGTTTGCCGGCGCTGATGGACGCTCCCCCAACTCAGCCATCTATCTCCCCTTTTCTCCCTTGCGTTGGTTCATCCCGAGACCAGGTACTGATTCACCACACGGTCAGGTTCCAGATGCACGAGGCAACCATCCAGGTGACCGCTACCGTAGTCGGAACCCGGGTTGATTGCCACCGTTCGGCCGATTTTCGTCACACCCTTGCTCTCGTGGATGTGACCGTGAAGGCTCAGCAGGGGTTCCGTCTCCTCGATGATCTGCCGCACCGCCGGGCTGCCGGTCGGAACCTCGTGCGGGCGCCCGCCCTTCATCACGTAGCGCAGCTCCTCGTCCACCTCGTAGGCGGTGTCGAGGCTGCTCTCGTAGGGCGGGACGTGGACGTTGAAGATCGCCCGCTCAGGCGCCTCGAGCTGGTCCGCGAGCCGCTTCAGGCGCCGGTAGATCTCCTCCTCGTCGAGCTCGCGGGGCGTCTCCCAGGGCGTCCGGTTCGAATAGCCGAAGGAGACCATCTCGTGCGGGCCCAGCATCTCGACCCGCTCGTCGCAGGCGACGACGCTGCTCCCCGAGTCGAGGACCGCGTCGATCGACCAGGGATCGTCGTTGCCGGGAATGACGTAGGCGCGGGTGTCGGTGCCGGCGAGGCGGTCGTCGGCGAACCCGACCCAGAGGCGCAGCTCCTCCAGCAGCGCCTCCTCGAAGGCTTCCTCCCGGTGCGACGAGTCTTCCGCCAGGGCCCGCGCCTCGGCCGGATCGACGATCATCGAGTACATCCCGTTCGTCGAGATCGACCTCTGCATCTCGTCCAGCTCCTCCGCCGTGCGGGCGACCCGCTGCTCGCCGATCACCCGGGCCGCGTAGGAGCCGTCCCCTTCGCGGACGATCGGGACCAGCGCCTTGCCGGTCAGGTCGCCCCCCATGACCAGCGCGTCGGCCGGGTAATGAGCGGCGGCGTTGACGAACTTCTTCCAGCAGACCCTCGACCCGTGGACGTCCCCCGCGTAGAAGAGACGCGTGATCGGCTGCTTCTGGCGGCGCTTGAACATCTGATTCCCTCTTCTCCCTTCCCACAGGGATGATGCGGGATCGACCCGACGGCCAGCGATACGACCCTAACCGTTACTGGTCAATCTGTCTAGTTTTAGAAAAGGCCGAGCTGGTCCCGGAGAAGGCGCTCGGCCGCGGCAGGATCGGCGGTGGCCAGCAGGCCGGCCGCCGCCAGGACGTAACTGCGGTCGACCCGGATCGCCGGCTCCTCTGGCGCGAGAGAGCGCGGCGCCCGCCGCTCCAGCACCCGCCGCAGGATCGCCTCGCCGTCCCCGCGGTGGGCGAACACCCCACCGGTCCCCAAAATCAGTGCCACCTCGCGCAGGTCGGGACCGTCGCGGACCAACGTCGGCGGTCCCTTCTCGCCCCGAGCCAGGAGCATCGTCCCGCAGTGGCGTCGCAGCGCCTGGGTGCCGCAGCCGATCGCGAGCAGCGCCTCCAGCTCCTCCTCTCGCGCGCCCTCCGGCAACCACTTAGGGTCTTCACTTCTTATCGAGACACCCTGTCTGATCGCGGAAGGCTCCGCGGTGGCCTCGTCCTCGATCCAGCGCCGGTCGACAGCCAGGACCCCCTCTGCCCCGGCCCGCAGGCCGAGGTCCCCCTCGACCGTGCGCAGCGCCAGCGGCGGCGGCAGCAGCGGGTCCTCGATGCCCGGGGCGGCGACCTCGGCGCTGCGGCTCGAATGCACGTCGGTGGTGGCGCCGCCGACGTCGAGGACGACGACGTCGTCGAGCAGGCGGGTCGCTTCGAAGACCGCCTCCGGGGTCGGCAGCCTCACCATCCGCTCGAACTCCGGGCTGGCGCTGAGCCCCTTGCCGCCGATCACATGGTCGAGGAACACGCGCAGGATCGCCTCCCGCGCGGATTCGACCTCCAGGCGCCCCAGCTCCGGCATCACGTTGCCGGCCACGACGGCCTCGGTGCCGGCAGCTCGCAGGATCTCCGCCGCCTGCTCGGCGACCTCGGCGTTGCAGGCGACGACCGCGTGGCCGGCGATCCCGCGCTCGCTCAGTTGGCGGGCGTTCTCCAGCACCAGCTCCGCCTGGCCGCCGTCGGTGCCGCCGGCGAAGAGGACGATCTCGGGGCGGGCCGCCTGCAGCCGGTCCAGGTCCGCCTCCCCAAGCTCGCCGGAGAGGACGGCCTCGACCCGAGCGCCGGCGTTGAGGGCGGCCTGACGGGCCGCCGCCGCGGTGAGGTCGGCGACCAGGCCCACCGCCGCCACCCTGAGGCCGCCTCCGGCGCTGGAGACGGCGAGGCGATCGTCGATCGCGGCCGCGCGGGCGCCGGCGGCCGACAGGGCCGCGGCCAGGGCCTCGTCGTACCCCTCCATCAGGTCGATGCCGATGCTGGTCGGGGCTTCCCCGGCGCCGGCCAGCCGCCCTTCGCCGGGATCGACCAGCCTGACCTTGGTGTAGGTGCTGCCGAAGTCGGCGAGAGCGACGAGGCCCACCGTCAGGCGACGAGAGCGCCGCGGCGGCGGTCGATCAGGGCGTCGACCAGGCCGTCGATCGTCCCCGGCGTCTCGATTCCGGTCGCGTTGAGGTCGCCGCGGACGTCGATCGGGATCTCCGAGCCCTCGACGTCCTCGTTGAGGACGCCTCCCATGAACACGGGCACCTCGGCGGAGCCGGTGCCCCGCAGGTCCTCCATCAGCCGCCGGCCGAAGGAGCGGGCGACGCCGTTGTGGGTGGTGATGACGACCGCGTCGGCGTCGGTCTCGATCACCGCCTTGACGATGTCCTCCGGGTCGCGGTTGATGCCGAAGTCGATCACCTCCGCCCCCACGGCCGCGAGCGTCGAGGCGAGCAGGAACTCGGCGAACTCGTGCACGTCGGTGGAGGTGACGAGCACCTTCATTCCCCGGATCGCCTCCTCTTCGCGCCGGCCCTGCAGCTCGACCAGCAGCCGCTCCCGCTCTTCCATCGTGCCCCTGACCAGGTCGGTTTCGAGGACCGGTCGGCGGCCGCGCGGGAACTCGGGGTCGGGCTCGCCGGCGCCGAAGAGCTCCTCGCAGCGGGTCGAGCCGAGCCGTTTCAACACCAGCAGCAGCTGGGCCGGGTCGCGGACGTCGATCCCGGCGGCGTCGAGCCCCTTGATCGCGGCGTCGAAGAAGGCGCGCCCGCCGCGGAGGAGCCGGTCGCGCACCGCCTCGATCTGGGCCCAGTCGACGACCGGCTCGACCATCGGCACGTAGTCCTCGAGCCGCCGGTTGATCGCCTGCACGGTCGCCACCTCCTGCCAGGAGGGGATCCGCTCGGTCTCGGTCACCGGGACGGCGATCGGGGCGCCGCCGAGGCGGTAGCGGTGGTCGACCATCTTCATGAAGAGGACGTCGGTGTTCAGCACCGCCATGTTGGCATCGAAGTCCGGCGTGTTGCCGATCGTGTCCCCCTGGACGAAGCCGGCCGGGACCTCGTGGGGATTGGCGGCGTGGAGGGCGAGGGTGACCGCCGACTTGATCACCGGGTTCTGGGTCAGCCCTCCCCAGGAGCAGGAGTAGGCGGCGCCGATCAGCTCCTCGCTGATGTAGCGCTCGACCATCGCCCAGCCGACGTAGTTGGCGTAGTCGTGGAAGACGCCCGGGTAGCCGTCCTCCAAGTAAGAGTCGAAGCAGACACCCTCATCGCGGAAGGCGGCCAGGGCGCCGGCGCCTTTCAGCACCGCCATCGTCTGGCTGACGTCGTCGCTCCAGTAGGGCCAGCGCCACGAGTACTGCGAGAGGACGCCGATGTGGGTAATCCCCACCCGCAACGCGTCGAGCGCGTTTTCCACCGAGCCGGGGCCGCCGATCATGTTGTCGGCCGCCTCCGGCTGGATCGGGACCGTGTGGGTCAGCTCCCACCAGTCCTCGTCGTCCCAGAGCGCCGGGCCGGTCTCCTGCGGGGCCTCGGCCCGCTTGTCCTTCGGCAGCCCCATCCGCCGCTCGGCGATCAGGTTGAACCGGTCCGGCGGCCGCACGCCGCGGGAGAGCGCGTCTTCATAGATCAGCCCCAGCGCCTCGCGGGTGTCGTCCCAGGTCGCGAGGCCGACGTTCATGCAGGTGCAGGAGAAGCCCTCGCGGCGGGCCCGTTCGCGCCACTCGCGCTCGGAACCCACCCCCTTCTCTTCGCAGAAGAGCGACGGCGAGCGCTCCAAGTCCGCAGCCAGGGCGCGGCCCTCCTCCACGGCTTCCCTTCCGTCCGGCAGGTCGGACGGGAGCAGCGCGCTCAGGTCGACGTCGAGATCAGCCATCTTCGCTCCTCCTCCAGGTCATCCGTCGAGGATCCAGCCGCCGCTTACCTCCAGCACCTGCCCGGTCGTGTACCCGCCGCCGTCGGAGGCGAGGTAGAGGACCGTTTCGGCGATCTCCTCGGGCTTGCCCATCCGGCCCAGCGGCGTCATCGCCAGCGCTTCGTCGATGTGCTCTTTCGGGATCTCCCAGTCGTCCTCCCAGTTGGCCGCGATCGGGCCGGGAGCGACCGCGTTGACCCGGATCTCCGGCGCCAAGTCGCGGGCCAGCGCCGAGGTGAAGGCGCGGACGCCGCCCTTGGCGGCACAGTAGGTGACCGCGACCGAGTTGACGACGTTCTCCTGGTCGATCCCGTTGCCGTAGGAGCCTGAGAAGTTGACGATCGCGCCGTTGCCGGTCCCTTTCAGGTGCGGGACGGCGGCCTGGCAGACGCGGAAGGTGCCAAGCAGGTCGACGTCGAGGAGGGCGGCGAAGGCGTCGCCCTGCGAGTCGGCGAAGCGGACGGCGTCGGCGGGGTCGATGCGGCCAGCGGCGTTGACGACGACGTCGACTCGGCCGTAGCGCTCGGCGGCGTCGACGACGAAGCGATCGACCGACTCGCGGTCGGTCACCTCGAGCTGGGCGAGGTGGCCCTGGGACCCCGCCGCTTCGATCTCCCCCAGCGCGGCCCTGGCCGAATCCTCGGAGGAGCGGTACCCGAGGGCGACGCTTGCGCCCTCGCGACCGAGCGCCCGCGCCACCGCGCCACCGAGAGCCCCTCCGGCCCCCGTGACCAGCGCGACCCTCCCCTCGAACCGTCGGCCGTCGTTCCACTTGGCCATGTCCCAAACCTAGCCGGTGGCAAGGCTGGGAGCGAGCCCCCGAGAGGGGACCCGCTCCTCGTTCCTCAGGCTCGTGCCTGCTCTTTGACTTCCTGCGCGTTCTCCGCAGCGCTGTCTTTGAGCTCCTCGGCCTGCTCCTGACCTGCCTCTTTGGCGGTCTGGACCGCTTCCTGGCCGACCTCTTTGGCGCCTTCGACGGCCTGCTCGGCGACCTCGCTCGCGACCTCGCGGCCGCGGTCGAGCGCCTCCTGGCCGGTTTCGACCGCCGTTTCCTTCACCTGGTCGGCGACCGGCCCGACCTTTTCGTCCTCGATCCGCGTCGACGGGATCATCATCCCGGCGAGGAATCCCGCGGCGAGGCCGCCGATCGCGAGGCCGAGCGGGTTTTCCTGGGCGATGCCGACGGCCTGGCGGGCGCCTTCTTTGACCTGCTGGCCGTCCGGCGTCGCCTCGCTGACTTTGTGCGACGTCCCCTGGACCTGCTCGATCAGCCGCTCCCGTTTGTCCGAGATCGACTCCTTGACCCTGGTTTTGACGTCGGTCTTGTAGGCGAGCGCATCGACGGTGTCGCCCATTTCTGCGCGCGTCTCCTCTATCTCCTGGCGGATTTGGCTTGGCTCTTGGCCCATTGCACGTCCTCCTTCACGGTTTCGACGGTTTGTTCGGGGGCCGGTGGCATCCCCTTCTTGACTCGGTCCCTTCCGGAGAGGGCCAAGACGGCGGCGATCGCGCCGTAGACGAGGGTCACGATCAGGGCCGCGACCCAGAGGTCCATCGCCTTGTCGAGCAGGGCGAGGATCATCGTCGTCAACGTCCCCAACGCCAGCAGGCCGACCACGGCGGCGCCGCCGAACATGCCGGCGCCTTCGCCCGCCACCTTGCCTTTCTTGCTCAGCTCGGCTTTGGCCAGCTCGATCTCCTTGCGGACGAGCGTCGTCGTCTGCTCGGAGAGTTCCTTGACCAGCTCCCCGGTGGAGTGCGAACGCAGCTCGTTGCTCTCCCCGTTCATGGTGCTCATCGCGCCGCGGAGGGAGTGGCCGGGGCCGGGGTCTGAGCGGGCACGGCGGCTCCCGAGCCGACGCCGGGCGCCGGGGCGCCGGGCTGGGCGGTCGGGGGTGCGGGGGTGGCCACCGGCTCGACCGCGGAGCGGCGGACCGGAACCGCACCTGCGCTCTGCGGCGCCCGCGTGCTGGAGCCGTTCCGTTGCTGGTAGCGGTTGCGGCTGGACGCCTTCAGGAACCTGGCGGCGAGGATGCCGACGGCCGCGCCCCCGGCGAGCACCGCCCACGGGCGCTGACGGCCGAAGTCCTCGGCGTCTTCCAGCATCCTGTCGGGGCCGTTCTCTTTGAGATAGGAGCCGACCTTCTCGGTCTGCTCGGCGGCCCGGTCGGCGAGTTTCGCCGGCGTGTCCTTGCCCTGTTTGCGCAGCTCCTCGCCTACCGAGCGCAGGTCTTGCGCCGTGCTGGCGACCCGCTCGCCCGCCTGGGTGGAGCGGTCGTCGATCTGCTGGCGAATGCTCTCCTGCGCATTCCCGGCCGCCTCACGCGCTTTTTCCTGCGCCTGGCCTGCGACCTCCTGCGCTTTCTCCTGCGCTTCGCCAACGCTTCCGTCAGCCATCATCGTCCTCCAGTCGTCGGATCTCGAATTACCTTGACCGGCGGCCAGGTCCGAGGTTCGTCAACCTCGCCACTCCGCAGTCCCTGTTCCCCAAGATCGGCTCGAACCTAGGCGAGACGGCACGACATCGGGCTCACTGTGCGGGTACCCCTCGCTGCGATAGACAAACGACCCCTTGGAATCCCGGGCTGCCATCTTCCGCCGCTTCCTCAAGTTCGGCTGCCTCGCCTGGGGCGGGCCCGCGGCGCAGATCGCGATGATCAAGCGCGAGTGCGTCGAGGAGGAGGAGTGGATCTCCGAGCTGCAGTTCCAGCGCCTGCTCGCGGTCTACCAAGTGCTGCCGGGGCCGGAGGCGCACGAGCTCTGCGTCTACTTCGGCCGCCTCCGGGGCGGCAAGCTCGGCGGCCTCCTGGCCGGACTCGGGTTCATGCTGCCGGGGTTCCTGCTGATGCTCGGGCTCTCGGCCCTCTACGTCGAGGCCGACATCGCCAGCAGCCTCGACGCCCTCTTCTACGGGCTGAGCGCGGCGGTCGGGGCGCTGGTCGCGCGGGCCCTGGTGCGGCTGGGGAAATCCTTCATCCGCGACCTGCCGCTGGCGCTGATCGCGCTCGCCGGCTTCGCCCTCACCGTCTTCGCCGGCGCCAGCTTCGTCCTTGTCCTGCTGGGCGGGGGCCTCGTCTACGAGCTATGGCGGAACGCCCGCGACTGGCTCGGCCGCGCGAGCTCCATCTCGGTCGGGCCGCTGGCGCTGCTCTGGATCCTCATCGGCGCCGTCACCGTCTCCCTGACCGGGCAGATCTTCCTCGAGGGCCTGAAGGCCGGGCTGCTCACCTTCGGCGGCGCCTACACCGTCGTCCCGCTCCTCCACGACAGCGCCGTCGGCGGCCACCACTGGCTGACCGAGAGCCAGTTCGTCGACGGGCTGGCGATCGGCGGCGTCCTCCCCGCCCCGCTGATCATCTTCGCCACCTTCGTCGGCTACCTCGCCGGCGGCCTGGTCGGGGCGCTGGCGATCACCCTGGCGATCTTCATCCCCGCCTTCTGCTTCCCGATCTTCTGCCACCGCCAGCTCGTCGCGATCGCCGAAAACGACCGCCTGCACCAGTTCCTGCTGGGGGTCGCCGCCGGCGTCGTCGGCCTGATCGCGGCGGTGACGGTGGAAATCCTCGACGCCAGCGTCGTCGACGGCTGGACCGCGGCGTTGGCGGTGGGAGCCTTCCTCGCCCTCAACCGCTGGCACGGGAAATTGACGGTGCTCTACGTGGTCCTCAGCTGTGGAGCGATCGGCGTCGCCCTGCAACTGACCGTTGCCTAGCCAGCGCTTCCGAGGCGGCGCGGCCGGCTGCGGGCAGGGTTGGAGCAGCCGGCCGCTGCCCCTGGGCCTCGGCGGGGGAGGTGCTCGCTCGCTCAGCTGACCGGCGCCGAAAGGGGCGGGGCGCCTGGTTTTCGCCGCGACCGAGCACGACCTTGAACATAGACCTCGCCGCCCCATCCGCTCGGATGGTTGAGCCCGCCCTGCGACTAGTTCATCCTCTTCCCATGGGAAAGAAGGGGGCGAGTCGGGACTGGCACCGGCAACCGTCGGATTCGGCGGAGGGCATTCAGGCGATGCTGAACGCGCTGCCGGCGCTGGTCGGCTACTGGGACAGCGCCCTGCGCAACCGGATGGCGAACGACGCCTACATCGAGTTCTTCGGCAAGTCTCCCGAGCAGATGCGCGGCACCCACATCCGCGAGCTCCTGGGGCCGGAGGTCTACGAGCAGAGCCTGCCCTACATCGAAGGCGCGCTGGCGGGCGAGACGCAGCTCTTCTACCGGGAGATCCCGAAACCCTCGGGAGAGGTCCGCTACACCCAAGCCTCCTACATCCCCGACGTCGTCGAGGGCGAGGTGCGCGGCTTCTTCGTCCTCGTCACCGACATCACCGAGCAGCGACGGATCGAAGAAGAGGTCGAGCGCAACCGGTCGCGACTAGCCGAAGCCGAGCGGATCGCCCGCATGGGCAGCTGGGAGTGGGACATCCCCAGTCGGCGGCTGACCTGCTCGGAAGGGCTCTACGAGATCTACGGCATCTCCCCCGAGGAGTTCGACGGCCATTACGACGGCGGGTCCCAGTACGTGCACCCCGACGACCGCGAGCTGGTCGAGCGGCAGATGCGGGAAGCCGTCGAGAGCGGCGTCTGGGTGGACCTCGAGTACCGGATCATCAGGCCCGACGGCCGCGTCCGCCGCGTCCGCAGCCGCGCCGAGCTCAGCGCCAACAGCGACGGCGACGCCATGCGCCTCACGGGCACCGTCCAGGACGTGACCGAGTTGCACGCGGCCGCCGAGGCCCTGCACCAGACCGCCAGCGACATCGGCCGCCGCGCCGCCGCGCTTCGCCCCTCCCGCGATTCCCGCAACGGCGGCGACCTGACCAGATCCCTCTCCCCCCGCCAGCTCGAGATCCTCGCCCTCGTTGCCGACGGCCTCAGCAACGCCGAGATCGCCTCCCGCCTCTACCTCACCGAGAGCACCGTCAAATGGCACGTCCGCAAGATCCTGCGAGCCCTCGGGGTCTCGAACCGGGCGCAGGCGGTGGGCCGGTACCTGTCGGCGGACAGCCGCCGTTGATCCTCAGCGACTCCGATGGGGCAGCCTGGACTCGAACCAGGGACCGACGGATTATGAGTCCGCTGCTCTAACCAACTGAGCTACTGCCCCGCAGGCCGAGCGTACCGCGAGAGTCGGGCTCAGGCGCTGAAGAGCTGGGCGAGGGAGCGGCCGACGTCTGGTGGCTCTTCCTCGCCCCTGGATGCGGCGGCGGCGCCCTCGGCGAGGGCCTTGGCGGCGTCGCCGATCTGATGGTCGCGGCCGCCGCGAATCGTGCCGGTCTTCCTCGCTTCGGCGAGGTCGGACTCCATCAGGCCGGCCAGCTCGGCGAGGCGGCGGAGGCCGACGACGCTGGCGGTTCCCTTCAGCGCGTGGGCTTCGGCGCGCATCGTCTCGAAGTCGTTGGAGCCGGTGGCGAGCCCGGCGGAGATGACGTCGCAGCGCCGCTTCGCCTCTTCGGCGAAGGACTGGAGCAGCTCCTCCTCGGTGGCGGCTTTCTCGTTCACGGGGCGATCGCCTTTTCGACGGCTTCGTGCATCAACTTGAGCCCGAATGCTCCCTCAACCGCGTCTTTGACGACTCCCCGCCTGTCGATCGCGAACAGGTACGGCTCGCTCGGCAGGTGGAAGGCCCGCACCTGGGGGCGCACTCTGCGGGCGGGGTCGTTGTCGTTGTAGATCTCCATGTGGATGAAGGCCGCCTCGTCTCCGTATTCCTGCTTCGCCTGCTCCGCCACGTCGACGACGGGGCCGCAGACCCGACTCTGGCAGAACTGCGGGGTCGCAAACAAGAGGACAATCGGTTCCTTTCCTAGCGCTTCCGCGTAATCCACCTTGTTCTGGGTGTCCGGGGGGACTCGCGTGGTGATCTTCGACAGATCATCGCCGACGTCCTGCGCGGTCGGGGTGTGGATGGAGGGAGCCTTCTGCCCCACCCGCGGCACCCGGTGGAACTCGCCCACCTCGACGCTCGGCAGCAGCCCGCCTTTCAGCTCGCCGCCGTCCCTGGCGATCGCGGCGATCCGCCACCCGCCCTCCCGGGGAAAGTCGAGCTGGGCGGAGTAGACGACCCTGGCCGCGTCGGCGTCTGCCGAAGTCGATTCGGCGCGGAAGGCGGGCTTCGTCGCCAAGCTTTCGATCGAGGCTGGAAAGGGGCCCACAGCCGGCTGGTCGAGCGCCTGCTTTTCGGCTTTTGCCTGCTGGCCGCGGCTACCGGACTTCGATTTCGCACCGCGTTTCGGTTCCGGCACCTTGGCGAAGTAGAGGGCGACTTCGGCGTCGGTCACCTGCCCCTGCTCGCGGTCGAAGACCCCGAACGGGTAGCGGTTCGGGCCTCGGTAGAAGACTTCGCCGGCTGGGTCGACGACCCATCCTTCAAGCGGCGTATCGGCTGCCTTGAGGACCTGGCGCAAGGTTCGGCTCTCGGCGGTGGGGAACGCGGGCCTTGGCGGCGCCGGGCGGCTTTCGGCGCTCTCCGGAGCGCTGGCGGTCGAGTCGCCCGTCCCGGAATCGCCCCCGCAGCCCGCTAGTGCAATGCCGCCTGCGAGCAGGCAGAGCAGCGCTGGAAGCATGCGGGGGGCGCGCATCGGCGGCATGTTATGGAGAGATAGGGTCCCCCGGGTTCTCGACGAGAGGAGATGGAGATGGCGGAGCGAGCGGCACTGGTGACCGGAGCATCGAGCGGGATCGGCCTCGCGATCGCGCGAACGCTCGGCGAAGAGGGCTACGCCCTGACCGTCTCCGCTCGGCGCCCGCAGAAGCTCGAGGAGGCCGCGGAAGGGCTGCGCGGCGAAGGCTTCGAGGTCGAGCCGATCCCAGCCAACATGGCCGAGGAGGACCACGTCGTCGCCATCTTCGCCGCCCACCGGCAGAAGTACGGCCGCCTCGACGTGCTGGTCAACAACGCCGGCGTTGGGATCGGGGCGCCGATGGAGCAGATCCAGACCAAGCACCTCGACATGCAGCTAGCGGTCAACCTGCGGGCGCTGATCCTCGGTACCCGCGAGGGGCTGCCGATGCTGCGGGAGGCCGGCGCCGAGCACGGCAAGGCGCTGATCGTCAACACCGCCTCGATCGCCGGCAAGGGTGGCCAGGCCTGGCTTTCGATCTACGCCGCGACGAAGGCGGCGGTGATCAACTTCACCCAGTCGACCCATCGCGAGGCCGGCGGGGGAGGGATCCAGTGCACGGCGCTGGCGCCGGGCTTCGTCGAGACGCCGATGACCGAGTTCGTACAGGGCCAGATCCCGCCCGAGGAGATGATCCGCCCGGAGGACCTCAGCGAGGCGGTGCGGTTCCTGCTGCGGACCTCGCGCAACTGCCACGTGCCGGAGGTTGTCTTCACCCGCCCCGGCGAGGGCCAGGACACGCCGTGACGGCCTCTGGGGTCGCCATGCGGCGTCCTCGGTCGTCTAAATAGCGCTGCTATTCAGACTCCCTGCGTCCTTGCCTGCCAACCCCAGAGCCTCGTCATTGAGAATCCTTGTTGCCGCGTTCGGCGACGCTGGGCATGTGTTTCCGGCGATTGCGCTCGGGAAGGCGCTCGCCTCGCGTGGGCACGAGGTCGTGATCGAGACCTGGGAGGAGCGGCGAGCGGCGGTCGAGGGCGAGGGCCTCGGGTTCGCCGCGGCGGAGGAATACCGGATGTTCCCGCCTCCGGATCCCGATTCCGAGGAGGGCCAGCACGCGGCCGAGGCAGCGCAGGCGCTGATGCCGCTGCTGGAGGACTTCCGGCCCCACGTCGTCGTCAGCGACATCCTCACCCTGGCTCCCACCCTGGCGGCCGAGCGGGCCGGGATCCCGCTGGCGACGCTGATCCCCCACATCTACCCCGTCGTCGAGCCCGGTCTTCCCTTCTTCGCGATCGGCTTGCGGGCGCCGCGGACGGGACTGGGCCGAAGGATCTGGCGCTACGGCCACGACCGGGCGCTTCGGATCGGGCTCGAGCAGGGCAGGCGCGACCTCAACGTCCAGCGCGCCCGGCTCGACCTGCCGCCCATCGATCGTTTCCACGGCGGCATCAGCCCCGATCTGGCGCTGGTCGCAACCTACCCGCAGCTCGAGTACCCGCGCTCATGGCCACCGGGCGTGGAGATCACCGGCCCGATGACCTTTGAGCTCCCCCACCCCGACATCGAGCTGCCGCCGGGGGACGATCCGCTCGTCCTCGTCGCCCCCAGCACCGCCCACGACTCCGACAACCACCTGGTGCGGACGGCGCTGGCAGCGCTGGCGGACGAGCCGGTGCGGGTCGTGGCGACGACCAACCGCGTCGCCCCCCAGCGCCCGATCGAGGTCCCCGCCAACGCCAGGCTGGTCGAATGGCTCAGCTACAGCCAGCTGATGCCCACCGCCTCCCTCGTCGTTTCCCATGGCGGCCACGGCACCGTCGCCCGCGCCCTCGGCGCCGGCACCCCGGTCCTCGTCTGCCCGATCATCGGCGACATGAGCGAGACCGCGATGCGCGTCGCCTGGGCCGGCACCGGCCTCTCGCTGCCCTGGCGCCTCTGCCGCCCGACGCCGCTGCGGTGGGCCGCGCGGCGGCTTCTTCACGAGCCGAGCTTCGCGGCGAAGGCGGAGCAGATCTCGGCTTGGAGTCAGAAAAACGAGGGAGCCGCGCGGGGCGCGGAGCTGGTCGAGAACCTGGCGCTGAAGAAGATCGCAGCCGCCTAAGAAGCTCCGGGGGTGGGACTCGAACCCACAACCCCGCGATTAACAGTCGCGTGCTCTGCCTGATTGAGCTACCCCGGAATGTGCTACCCAGGAGACCCAGGTGCCGGAGGCACTTTAGCGCTCCCCCCATCCACCAGAGCGGCCCGAGGAGGGTGTCGGTGCCCCTCCGCAGGAATGTTCGGCGACATGCAATCTGGCTTTTGCGCGGCGAAGCCGCGCAGCACGTTCTCCCCGAAGCGCAGCGAAGGGGAGGTCAATTCCGGAGGAGGGGCACCGACACCCTCCCACCCCGTCAGCTTCCAACCCGCTCCGCGTGAGCGATCCGCTGCACCAGTGCCGCTCGCTCGCGACTCAGCGCCGCCCGACGCTCGTAGTCACCGCGTTCCCCCGCGGCGGCGATCTCGCCCTCGAGGCGGCGCTGCTCGAGCAGGAGGAAGTTCAGCTCCATCGCTTCGTGTGAGGCAGGCTCCTCGCGGGACATGATCACCAGTTCAGCGATCAGGCCGGCGAGCTCGGAGTCGTCGTGCGGGAGGTTCGAGGCGGGGTCCTCGGGGTGCTCGCGCAGCCAGGCCGCGGCCCGCAGGCCGGTCGGGGAGAGATGGGCGTCGGTCAGCCGCGCCAGGTACTCCTTGCCCTCGCTGGGGATCGCGATGCACATCGCCAGCAGCGCCCGCTCGCGCCGCTCGCGCGAGGTCAGCTCCCCCTGTCGGCGCGGTGGCGGCGCGGCCGCGGAGCGCTGCGGGACCGGTGCGGAGGCCTGCTGGTCGCGGCCGCCGCTGGCGGGGGTCGCCGCGACGACCCTCCCCATCACCATCGCCGGATCGAGGTCGAGCCGCTCGGCGATGCGGCGGACGAGGTCTTCCCGCCCCGCCGTCTCCCCCATCCCGGCGAGCACCGGCGCCACCTCGCCCAGGGCCCGGTCGCGCTCGACCGGCGAAGCGACGTCGGTGCGACTGAGCACCAGCCCCACCTGGAAGGCGGTCAGCTCCTCGGCCTCCTGCAGAAGAGCCCGGAAGCGCTCGGCCCCCTCGGACGCGGCCATCATCTCGGCCGGGTCCTCTCCCGCCGGCATCGCCGCCACCCGCAGCCGCATCCGCCGTCCAGCCGCGACCCGTTGCGCCCGCAGCATCGCCTCCTGCCCGGCCGCGTCGGCGTCGAGGGCGAGGACCACCTCGTCGACCATGCCGGAGAGCGCCGCCACCTGCTCGTCGGTGATCGCGGTCCCCATCACGCCCACCGCCTCCTCGATCCCAGCCTGGTGCAGGGCGAGCACGTCGGTATAGCCCTCGACGACGACGGCCCGGCCGGCCTTGGCGATCGCCGCTTTGCCCTGGTCGACGCCGTAGAGGATCTGGCTCTTGTGGAAGAACTCGGTCTCGGCCGTGTTGACGTACTTGGCCCCCTGGTCCTCGCGCATCGCCCGGCCGCCAAAGCCCAGGACTCGACCGCGGCGGTCGCGGATCGGGAACATGATCCGCTCGCGGAAGCGGTCGTAGTCGCCGCCGCTGCGACCGCGCTGAACCAGTCCGACCCCGCGCAGCTCCTCGACGCTGAAACCGGCCCGCTGCCCGCGCACCAGCAGCTTGTCCCAGGCGCTGGGCGCATAGCCGACGCCGAAGCTCCTCAGCACCTCCTCCCCCAGCCCCCGCCGCGCCAGGTAGTCGCGTGCCTTGCCGGCCTCCTCGGACTCCCAGAGGTAGCTCGAGTAGAAGGCGGCGGCGCGGTCGAGCAGCTGCTCGAGGCGACGGCGGCGCTGGCGTTTGGCCTCCGCGCGCGGGTCCTCCTGCTCGCGCTCCAGCTCGACCCCGTAGCGGTCGGCCAGCAACTCCACCGCCTCGGCGAAGTTGAGCCCGTCCTTCTCCTCGACGAACTTGATCACGTCGCCGCCGACCCCGCAGCCGAAGCAGTGGTAGAGCTTTTCGGTCGGCTCGACCGAGAACGACGGCGTGCGCTCGTCGTGGAAGGGGCAGAGGCCGACGTAGCGCGCCCCCTGCCGGCGCAGGTCGGTGTGGGCGGAGATCACCTCGACGATGTCCGCCGCCTGCTTCACCCGATCGACGCTGTCGTTGGAGATCAGCGCCATCAGAAGCGGGCCTCTTCGGGCACCGTCAGCTCGGTGAACTTGGCGATGCAGAAGCGGTCGGTCATCCCGGCGATGTAGTCGGCCACCCGCTGGCAGTCGCTCGCCTCCGGGTTCCAGCTGGGGATCTCGGCTGGGTTGGCGAGGTAGTGCTCGAAGAGCCCCTGCATCGTCCGCTGGACGCGGGCGTGCTCGCTGCGGGCCTCGGGCCCCAGGTAGACGCGGTCGAACATGAACTTGCGCAGGCGCAGCATCGCCTGCCCCACCTCGCGCCCCTGCCGAATCTCCTCGGCGCCCTCGGAGTGGTCGACGATGTCGCGGACGAGGGTGTCGATCCGCTGCGAGCCGGTCGGCCCGAGAAGCTCGATCTCCTCCGCCGGCAGGTCCCCGGGCCGCAGGATCCCCGCCCGCAGGGCGTCGTCGATGTCGTGGTTGATGTAGGCGACGCGGTCGACGAGCTTGACGATCTGGCCCTCGAGCGTGGCCGGCTTGCGGGAGCCGGTGTGGTTGAGGATGCCGTCGCGCACCTGCGCGGTGAGGTTGAGGCCTTCGCCCTCGCGCTCGAGCACGTCGACTACCCGCAGCGAGTGCTCGTTGTGGCGGAAGCCGCCGCCGCAGGCGCTCCGCAGCGCCGCGTCGAGGGTCTCCTCCCCGGCGTGGCCGAAGGGCGGGTGGCCGAGGTCGTGCCCGAGACCGATCGCCTCGGTCAGGTCCTCGTTCAGCCGCAGCGCCCGGGCCACCGTACGGGCGATCCCGCAGGCCTCCAGCGTGTGGGTGAGGCGGGTCCGGTAGTGGTCGCCCTCGGGGGCGACGAAGACCTGGGTCTTGTGCTTCAGCCGCCGGAAGGACTTCGAGTGGACGATTCGGTCCCGGTCGCGCTGGAACGGCGTCCGCAGCGGGCTGTCCGCCTCCTCGCGCTGCCGCTGCGCCGGATATGACCGCGTCGCCTGCGAAGAGAGGAACTCCTCCTCCCAAGCGGAGACGCGGTCTTCGAAGGCGGCGGTGGCGGGCACTGGTCGATCATAAGCGCCTCACATCAGGCGCCGAAAATCAAGCAGATCAAGGACGCAGGGAGCGCAGTGTGCTCCGCACACAAGCGACCGAGGACGCCGATATGCGCCGGTTTGCAGGCGTCTGACTAGGCGGCGGCGCGCAGCTGCACATGCGCGTGGTGCTCCAAGGTCTCGCCAACTGCGCGCTCCACCTGACGCAGCGCCTGCAGCTCTGCGGCGGGTGCCTCGCTGAGCGGCTTCGCCAGGCCTTCGACCATGAACCGGTGGGCCTCCTCGCTGAGTGGGAAGGCGCTGCCTTCGCAGCTGCCGCAGACGACCCCGCCAGCGGCGCCGGAGAAGCCGGCCAGGTGCTCGGCCTCGCCGCAGTGCGCGCAGGAGGAGAGCTCCGGCGCGAAGCCGGCCACCAGCGCCAGCTTGATCCGGAAGGAAAGCGCCGTCTCGAGCCCGGCGGCGCGGGTCCCTCCCGGCTCGTCGAGCAGGCTCAGGTAGCGGCAGAGGAGGTTGTAGGCGGGCGGGTTGGGCTCGGCCGCGTCGAGCAGCCGCAGGACCGCGTCGCAGGCCCGGGCGCCGGCGGTGAGAGCGGCACCGGAGCTGCGCAGCCGTGGGTAGCCGTCGACGGTGGTGGCGCCGGTCACCGTCATCAGGTCGCTGCGGCCTTCGTGGAGGACGAGGTCGAGGCGGAAGAACGGCTCCAGGCGGCCGCCGAAGCGGGATCGGGGCTTGCGCGCCCCCTTGGCGATCGCCCCGATCCGGCCGCGGCTCTTCGAGTAGAGGTGGAGGATGCGATCGGCCTCGCCGTAGCGAATGCTGCGCAGTACAACCGCCTCCGTCTTGACCGTAATCCCGGCCACGAAACCAACGATGAACGACGGATCGGACGGACCCAGGTCAGGCGGCGGCCTTACGGCCGCCTTGAGCTTCGTGCTCGTTTCGGCCGGCGCCGCAGCCGCACTTGGCACCCGGGGCAGAAGTAGGTCGAGCGGCCGCCGACGACGATGCGGACGATCGTCCCCCCGCAGCGGGGGCAATCCTCGCCCTCGCGGGTGTGGACGAGGAACTCGTCCTGCATCCCGCCCTTCTCGCCGCGGGCGTCGCGGTAGTCGTCGATCGAGGAGCCGCCGGCATCGATTCCCGCCTCCAAGGCGGCAATGACGGCGTCGCGCAGCGCCTCCGCGTGCTCGGGCTTCATCGAGCCCGCGGGCGAGAGCGGGTGCAGCTCCGCCCGAAACAGGGCCTCGTCGGCGTAGATGTTGCCGACACCCGCGACCCCGGACTGGTCGAGCAGGAAGGACTTCAGCGGCGCCTTCCGCCCCGCCGCCATCTCCCCCAGCGCCTGCGGCGTGAACTCCGGCGAGAAGGGCTCCAGGCCGAGCTTGGCGAAGCGGGTCTCCAGCTGGCGATCCTCGAGCAGAAACGCCTCGCCGAAGCGACGCGGGTCGGTGAACCAGAGCTCGCGACCGTCGTCGAGGACGAAGCGCGCCCGCAGGTGCCGCTCCTCGGTCGAGCGCTCGCTCTCGTAGAGGCGACGCCCCTCGGAGGGGTCGAGCATCTCCTCCCCCTCCCGCAGGATCAGGTTGCCGGTCATCCGCAGGTGCATGACCAGCGTCCGCTCTCGATCGAGCCCCATCAGGATGTACTTGCCGCGCCGGCCCAGGCGCTCGATCGTGCTGCCGCCGACCGCCGCCTCCAGCTCCCGCGGCGGCACCGGCCGCGACCAGCGCTCGTCCAGCACCTCCAGACGCTCGATCCCGTGCCCTTCGACCTCCGGCTCCAGCTGCCTGACGACGGTCTCCACCTCCGGCAGCTCGGGCATGCCTGAGTTCTACCCGATGCGGCGTTCGTCCTTTCCTAGGCATATGCCCGGGAAAGGACGAACGCCGCATCAGTTGATGGCGCGGGGGTGGGCGCTGAAGTAGACCTCCTTGAGGCGGTCGCCCGAGAGGTGCGTGTACATCTGGGTGGTCGAGATGTCGGCGTGGCCGAGCATCTCCTGCACGGCGCGGAGGTCGCAGCCGCCCGCCAGCAGGTGGGTAGCGAAGCTGTGGCGCAGAGTGTGCGGGCTCATCTTGCCGGCGAGGCCGGCGTCGCGGGCATGGCGCTGGACGATCTTGTAGAGGCCCTGGCGGGTGAGCGGCCCGCCGCGGAAGTTGACGAAGAGCTTCGCCTCGTGGCGGTCGCCGACCAGCTTCGACCGTCCGCCTCGCAGGTAGCCGTTGATCGCCGCGATCGCCTGGCGACCGAGCGGCACCAGCCGCTCCTTCGAACCCTTGCCGCGCGCCCGCAGGAAGCCCTCGCGGAGGTCGACGTCCCCCAGCTCCAGCCCGATCGTCTCCGAAGCCCGCAGCCCGCACGCGTACATCACCTCCAGCAGCGCTCGGTCGCGCAGCGCCGTCGGCTCGCTTCCCTTCGGCGAGGCGAGCAGCTTCTGCACCTCGGAGTAGTTGAGGACGTGCGGCAGCTTCTTCGAGCGGCGCGGCGCGCTCAGCGCCGCCGTCGGGTCGTCGCCGATCAGCTCGTCGCTGCGCAGGTGCTTGTAGAAGGAGCGCAGGCAGGCGGCCTTGCGGTGGATCGTCGCCGCCGAGCAGGCCGGCCGCCCCTCCCCCGTCGCCAGCTCGGCGAGGAAGTCGGCGACGTCGGCCCCGCTCGCCTCCAGCGCGTCGCGATCATGGGCAGAGAGGTACTCGCCGTACTGGAAGAGGTCGGTGCGGTAGGCGTTGAGGGTGTTCCGCGAGAGGCCCCGCTCCAGCTCCAGGTAGGAGAGGAAGTCGAGGACGAGGCTCTCGAAGCGCGCGTCGGCACCCGGTTTCGCCGGGGCGGCGGGAGCTTGCGGCTTGATTGCGATCGCCATGACGGGGGGTTCGCTTTATTTTCGGGCAGTCCTTGGGGCGCAAGGGACCGTGCGCCGAGGGACGATGCGCTTTGCGCGCGGGTCCTGTCATGGGCTGTTCGGGGACCCCTGCGCTGGATGCTCGGGGTCCCCGGCGCCCATGCCACCCGCGCGGGGAGCGGATTAGGAAGACGACTCCCGGGCTAGAAGCGTTCCTGCGGCTAACGGAGCGGCGAAGAAAAGCGGGTCGTCCTGCAGGGAACGGCCCATCGTGGTCTTGGGGAGATCCGTGGCTGCGTAGCCCTCTAGGTCTGCAGGGACTTGGTGAACGCGGTGGGGGGAGTTCTTCAAGGCGGCAGCTATCTCCGGCTCGTTCTCGGGGATCGCGATGTCGACGGGGGCCAGGAGGAGATCGAGGACGGTGCGGGTGTGGTGGCTGAGGCCGCGGTGGCGGTCGCGGGGGTCGGCGCCGGACAGGCGTGGGGAGACGATCGTCGGCAGGTTGAGGGAGAGCGAGGCGTGGGCGCTGTCCAGGGCGGCCATGCCGCCATGGCCGTGGGCGGTCTCCGAGCCGATGATCCCTGGGCCGGGGCCAACCAGAACCGCGTCCCAGCCGAGCGAGGCGGCGGCGTCGAGGGCGCCGACGGTGCTGAGCGCCTCGTGTTCGCCGCCGTAGGCCGGGGCAGCGGTGACGTGGCCGGTGAGGAGGCCTCGCTCCCGCAGCTGCCTGACGTCGCGGGAGAACGATCCGGGAAGCGCCCCTCCCCCGGTCTGCACGCAACCCACCCGCAGACCCGGTCCCGCCTGGGCTGCTGCCCAGGCCGCTGGCGCCAGGTGTCCGTGCAGCGGCAAGATCAGGACAGATGCAGAAGGTCGAGGGTTCGAATCCCTTCGCTCCACCGGCTCGACCGGGTGCTGGAGCGAGGTGTAGTTCAGCTTCATCACGTGGGCGCCGTCCGCGCCGCCCCCATCGAGGCCTCGGGTGAGGTTGACGTGGACGACATCGAAGCCGCCCGAGCCGAGCTTCAGGTCGAGGGCGGCGACGTTGACGACCACCTCGTCGCCCTCGCGCATCTCTCCCAGCAGCGCCTCGTCGGCCCAGGCGCGCCGGCGTTCTCCCCCGACCTCGACCTCGAGCGGGTCGGTTGCGACGACGCGGCCGCGGCGCAGCTTCAGGCGCCCGGCCATTAGGAGGCCGCCGGCGCGGCCGCCCGGACGATGCCCTCGCAGACCTCGAGCATCTTGTCGAGGCTGCGGGCCGGGACCATCTCGTCGGAGGTGTGCACCGAGTCGGTGCCGTTGGAGAGGAGAACGCAGTCGAAGCCGTCGCGGCGGAAGACGTTGGCGTCGCTGCCGCCGCCGATGGCGACCCGCCGTGGCTCCAGGCCGGCGCCGCGCAGCCCCTCCTCCGCCAGAGCCAGAGCCGCCGAGTCCTTCGACACCCGGTAGCCGCGGACCAGCTCTTCGATCCGCACGTCGACGTCGCAGCCGTGCTCGCTGGCGCCCCAGGCGCAGGCGTCGGCGATCTTCCCGGCCACCTCCGCCGCCCGCTCGGCGTCGAGGCTGCGGGCCTCGGCGTGGATCGCGCAGTGCCCGGGAACGACGTTGCCGGAGGTGCCGCCGCGGATCAGGCCGACGTTCGCGGTCGTCTCCTCGTCGAGGCGCCCGATCTCCATCCGCGCGATCGCCGTCGCCGCAGCCGCGATCGCGTTGCTCCCGTCCTCGGGCTTGATCCCGGCGTGGGCCTCGACGCCGATGAAGTCGGCAAGGATCTTCTGCTGGGTCGGCGTCGAGACGATCACCTCGCCGACCGGGCCGGCGTGGTCGAGGACGAAGCCCGCGCTCGAGCGAAGCTGGACAGCGTCGAAAGCCTTCGCCCCCCGCAGCCCCTGCTCCTCGGCCACGGTCAGCACCAGCTCGATCCCGACCGGCGACGGCTTTTCCACGTGCCGAGCGACCAGCTCCATGAAGACCGCAACCGCGGCCTTGTTGTCGGCGCCGAGGATCGTCTCGCCGCGGCTGCGGAAGACCCCCTCGTCGTCGACCACCTCGACCTGCCCCCTGTGCGGGACGGTGTCGACGTGGGCGCAGAACATCAGCCAGCTCTCGCCGGTCCCGGCCGAGCGCGCGACCAGGTTTCCTGCACCGGCTTCGGCCGCCGCCGCGGCGTCGTCCTCGCTCACCTCCAGGCCCAGTGCCCGCAGCTCGGCGGCCAGGGTGTCGGCGATCTCCCGCTCCTCGCCGGTCGGGCTGCGGATCTCGCAGTAGCGAACGAACCGCTCGTGCAGTCGGGGACTCTCCACAGCCCGAAGGCTAACCGGGAAGCTCAGGCCGAGCGGCGGAGGCGGACATCGTCGTCGACGGTGTCCTCCCCTTCGGCGATCGCATCGATCTCGCCGCCGCCGGCGGGGCGTTCCCCGGCCTGCTGTGCGGCGGCGCCGACGAACTCGCGGAAGAGCGGCTCGGGCCGGTTCGGCCGCGAGTTGAACTCGGGGTGGTACTGGGAGGCGACGAAGAACGGGTGGTTCGGCAACTCGACCATCTCGACCAGGCGCTCGTCGGGGGAGGTGCCGCCGCAGACGAGCCCCTCGTCTTCGAGCCGGCGCCGCAGCTGGTTGTTGACCTCGTAGCGGTGCCGGTGGCGCTTGTAGATCACGGCCTCGCCGAAGATCTCGCGCGCTTTCGTGCCCTCGTGCAATTTCACCGGGTCGGCGCCCAGGCGCATCGTCCCGCCCATGTCGGAGACCTCCTTCTGCTCCGGCAGCAGGTCGACGACCGGGAACGGCGTCTCGGGGTCGAACTCGGCCGAGTTGGCGCCGTCCATGCCGGCGACGTGGCGGGCGAACTCGACGACCGCGATCTGCATTCCGAGGCAGATCCCCAGATAGGGGATCGATTTCTCGCGGGCGATCCGCGCCGCTTCGACCTTGCCCTCGATCCCGCGCTCGCCGAAGCCGCCCGGGATCAGGATCCCGTCGCAGCCCTCGAGCTTCTCCGGCTCGAAGTTCTCCGAGTCGACCAGCTCGACCTTTACCTCGACGCCGTGGTGGAAGCCGCCGTGCTCGAGCGCCTCGATCACCGACTTGTAGGCGTCGGCGAGCTGGACGTACTTGCCGACCACCGCGATCCGCACCTCGCCGCTGGCGGAGTCGGCGCGGCGCACCATCTCCTCCCATTCGGCCAGGTCGGGCGAGGGCGCCTCCATCCCGAAGTGGTCGAGGACGAGGTCGTCGACCCCCTCGGCCCGGAAGACGAGCGGCACCTTGTAGATGTTGTCGACGTCGTGGGCGGAGACCACCGCGTCGACGGGAAGGCTGGCGAAAAGCGCGATCTTGCCGCGGATCTCGCGGTCGAGCCGGCCCTCGGAGCGACAGACGAGAGCGTGAGGCTGGATCCCGATCCGGCGCAGCTCGACGACCGAGTGCTGGGTCGGCTTCGTCTTCAGTTCGCCGGCGTGGCCGACGTACGGGACCAGCGTCAGGTGAACGAACATCGCCCGCTTCGGGCCGAGGTCCGTGTAGAGCTGGCGGATCGACTCGAGAAACGGCAGCGACTCGATGTCGCCGACGGTGCCGCCGATCTCCGTGATCACGAAGTCGACAGCCTGCGACTCGGCGACGATGAGGATTTTCTGCTTGATCTCGTTGGTGATGTGCGGGATCACCTGGACGGTGGCGCCGAGGTAGTCGCCGCGGCGCTCGCGCTTGATCACCGAGTTGTAGACGGCGCCGGCGGTGACGTTCGAGGCGCGGGTCGCGTTCTCGTCGGTGAAGCGCTCGTAGTGCCCAAGGTCGAGGTCGGTCTCGGCGCCGTCCTCGGTGACGAAGACCTCGCCGTGCTGGAACGGGCTCATCGTCCCCGGGTCGACGTTGATGTAGGGGTCGAACTTCTGCAGCGCGACCCGGTAGCCGCGGGAGACGAGGAGGCGGCCGATCGCCGCTGCGGTGATCCCCTTTCCGAGGGCCGAGACGACTCCGCCAGTGACGAAGATGAACTTGGTGTCGCCTTTGCTCCCTGGACTCATGCTCTGCCGAGCGAGTCTAGCCAGCGCAGGGGCGGAACCGAATCGATCGTCTTCGAAATAGACCGCAACTCCCCGTAAATCGTCATCGCGAGAACCGCCGCGAGGGCGAGGAGACGGGCGTCGGGCCCCAAAGTCGTCAACAGCCACACCCCGGCGATCGCCCCGATCAGGTTGGAGCCGGTGTCGCCCAGCATCGCCCGCTCCCCCAGCGTCAGCCAGGCGCCGACAAGGACCGGGCCGACGAAGATCCCCAGCAGTTCGAGCGGCAGGAAGGTCCAGGCCCCGAGGCAGAGGGCGGCTCCGAGCAGCAGCAGACCCTTCTCCGCCCGCCCCGGTCGCAGATCGAGCAGGTTGAAGAGGTTCGTCGCCAGGATCAGCAGCGCCACGTCGGCGAGGTAGCGCCAGTCTTCGAGCCCGCGGCCGGAGACGACGTAGGCCGCCAGCGCCAGCGCCCCGATCGCCTTGATCGCCCCGGTCGAGAGCGAGCCCGCCCGCAGCGCCTTCCAGTGACCGCGCCAGCCGCGGGGCGTGGCGAAGGCCTCGCCCCGCCCCAGCGAGTCGTCGAGGAAACCGAGGAAGGCGATCCCCAGCAGATAGGGCAGCCAGCGGCGCAGCTCCGGCTCCAGCAGATCGAGGTCGGCTCGATCGTCGAGGAAGGCCAGCGGCGCCAGCGCCACCAGCGCCGCGGTCGCCAGGATCGCCCCCAGCGGAAAGGCGAGCAGGACGCCGCGATAGTTCTCCCGCACCAGCCCGGCGTCGCGCAGTCCCTTCGCCCCCGCGGGCACTATGAACAGCGAAACCGCGAAGGCCAGCGGCAGCCCCACCCAGTACATGCCCTATTCGCCTTCGGTGAGGAGGTCGGGCAACAGCTGGTCGGCGCTTCCCTTGACCCCGAAGCTGCCGTCGGCGCCGAGCAGCGCGAAGACCGTGGCCAGCTTCCCGGCGGTCATATCGACGTCGTCGACGCTGGCCAGGCCGTTCGCCTGGAAGAAGGAGATCGAAGAGGAGTCGTCGCTGGAGGTCTCCACTCCCACCGCCGGCCGGCGGGTGCCGGCGATCCCCTCCATCAGCGCCGTCTCGAGCTGGTTCGTCTTTTCGCGCTGCACCGTCCCCATCTCTTCCGGCTGGTCGCGAACGACGATCACCCCGTCGAGCCCCCCGAAGCTGCCGCTGGCGCGCGAGAAGAGATGGCCGCGCACGACTTCCGGCAGGGTGCCGCCGAGCACCAGCTGGCGCCCGAGCCCGGTGCCGAGTTCGGTCAGGGCATCGGAGTTCGTGCGAAGCGCGGAGAACCTGGTCTTGGTCAGGTCTTCGGCGAGGCCGTTGACGTCGACCGGCTCGCGCACCACCCCCACCCCGACCAGTCGGCCCCCGGTCGGCCCCAGCGCCTCTTCGACTTCCTCGGTGACGGGGCTCGGAAGGCCGCCGAGCGCGACGATCGCGAAGCGCCTGCCCTGCAGCCGATCCCGCACCAGCGCCGGGTAGACGCGTTCGGCGAACTCGTTGGAGCGGTTGAGGTCGGCGTTCAGTTCGTCGGCCCGCGAGCGCGCGTCCTGGAGGTTGCCGACGAGGCTGTGCTCGAGGTCCCGGCGGGTGTTGTTGAGCGCGTCGCCGCCGAACTCCGCGCCGACCAGGATCCCCACCGCGAGGGCGATGAAGACGGCGATCAGCGAGGTGGCGTGGTAGCGGGCGGAGTAACCCATCGACCAGCGAAGGCTAGTGCCGCAGGCGTTTCACCGAAGCCGCAGGTGCTGTTAGTCGATCCCGAGCCAGATCCGGATCTTCAGCCAGACCAGTTCGAAGACGTCGTTCAGCGCCGGAGAGGTGATGACGAGGATCGTCACCAGGACCAGGAAGGCGACGAGGAAGAAGGCGAGCGGCGCCAGGGTCGAGCTCGGGTTGTAGAGGCGGCTGACGCCCTTCGCGTCGACCAGGCGCTCACCGATCTTCAGCCGCGTGAGGAAGGTCGAGGACATGCCGCCGCGCTTTCGATCCAAGAACTCGACGAGGTTGAAGTGGGCACCGACGCTGACGATCAGCGCCGCGCCCTTCTCGTGAGCCATCAGCATCGCCACGTCCTCGCTGGTGCCGGCGGCGGGTACGACCTTGTGGTCGAGCCCCGCCTCCTGCAGCCGCTCCCGGCCCGGGGCGCGGCCGTCGGGGTAGGCGTGGACGATCAGCTCGGCCCCACAGGACAGGGCCGCGTCGCTGGCGGAGTCCATGTCGCCGAGGATCATGTCCGGCTTCAGGCCGGCTTCGAGGACCCCGTCGGCGCCGCCGTCGACGGCGACGATCAGCGGTCGCACGTCGCGGATGTAGGCGCGCAGCGTCTTCAGGTCGCGTCGGTGGCGGTCGCCGCGGACGACGATCAGGACATGGCGGTCGCGGAAGGAGGCGCTGGTCGAGGGGAAGGCGATGTTGCCCGTGAGCAGGTCGGTCTCTTCGCGCACGTGGGCGACCGTGTTCTCGGCGAATTCGGCCAGCGCCTCGTCGATCCGCGCCCGGTGCTCCTGCATCTCCCGCTCGAGCTCGGGAACGCTGAGGACGCGGCCCTGCACGACCTCCTCATCGGCGACATGGACCGTGCCGCCCACGATCCGCACCCGGTCGCCCTCCTTGAGACGGTCGAAGAGGCCGGCGTCGGGAACGTCGATCAGCCTGATCCCAGCTCGCGCCAACATCAACGGCCCGGCGTTGGGGTACCGGCCCTGCGAGGAAGGAGAGGCGTTGAGGACCGCGACGACGCCGGCTTCGATCAGCTCCTCGGCGGCAATCCGGTCGATGTCGACGTGGTCGATCACGGCGATCTCCCCAGGCCGCAGGCGCTTGACCAGGTGCTTGGTCCGCTCTCCGAGGCGCGCCACGCCTTCGATCGGAGCCTCGGTCCGAGCGCCGTTCCTGCGACCGAGCAGGGGGAGGCGACGACGACTTGCAGTGGCCATCGACCCAGGTTAATCCCAAAGGCTGCCTGACCTGCGCATTTCGGCGTCCTCAGTCGCTCGCGTGCGAAGCACGCCACGCTCCCTGCGTCCTTGATCTGCTTGGTCAGGCAGCCTTTAGGAGGTCTCGCGCATGCTCAGTCGCGGCGCGGTCCGACTTCTCCCCGCCGAGCATCCGCCTAATCTCGGCGACCACCGCCTCGCCCTCGAGCCGCTCCACCGTCGCCACCGCCTGCTCGCCTTCGACGTCCTTTTCGAGCCGGAAGTGGACGTCGGCGAGGGAGGCGACCTGCGGCAGGTGGGTGATGCAGAGGACCTGACGGCCGCGGCCCAGGGCCTGCAGCCGCTCGCCGACGATCCGCGCGGTCTTGCCGCCGACGCCGGCGTCGATCTCGTCGAAGACCATCGTCCCGGCGCTTGCCGCCTCGCCAAGTCCGCTCAGGGCCAGCATCACGCGCGAGAGCTCGCCGCCGGAGGCGGCATCGCGCAGCGGCGCCGCCTCGATCCCTGGGTTCGGCGCGACCCGCAGCTCGACCGTCTCGCGGCCGGTGGCCCCGTATCCATCGGGGTGGGGCTCGAGCACGACCTCGAGCGAAGCACCGGCCATCGCCAGGCGCTCCAGCTCCTCGGCCACCCGCTCTTCCAGCGGCCCGGCCGCGGCTTTGCGGCCGGCGCTGAGGCGCTCGGCCAGGTCCGCTCGCCTCGCTTCCGCCTCGGCCAACGCAGCCTCGGCCTCGGCGCTCCGCTCCCCGGCTCCCTCGAGCCGCGCGATCTCCTCGCGGCAGCGCTCGGCGTGCGCCAGCACCGACTCGACGCTGCCCCCGTGCTTGCGCTCCAGCCGGTCGATCGCATCCAGCCGCTCCTCGGCGGCCTGGAGGCCGGCGGGATCGCCCTCCGCCCCCTCGGCGTAGCCCCTCAGCTCCGAAGCGACGTCGTCCAGCTCCACCGCCAGCGCCGCGGTTCGCTCGGCGATCGCGTCCAGCCGCGGGTCGAGGCCGGCGGCGCCCTGCAATGCGGCTTCGGCCTGTGCCAGCGCTGCAGCGGCGCCGCCACCGTCGGCATCGGCACCGGCAAGGCCGGCATGAGCGATGACAGCCGCCTCGCGTAGCCCCTCCGCGTGCCGCAGCCGTTCGCGCCGGGTGCCGAGCTCCTCCCGCTCCTCCGGGACGGGCGCAACCTCCTCGATCTCCGAGAGCTCGTAGCGGTAGAGATCGAGGTCCCGCTCCCGCGAGCCTTCGCGCTCGCGCAGCTCGGCCAGCTCGATCGCCAAGCGCCCGCACTCTCGGTGCGCTTCTCGGTAGGCCCGTCGCAGCTCCAGGTGCTCGGGGCCGGCGAACCCGTCGAGGATCTCCAGCTGCGCCGAGGAGATGGTCAGGCGCCGGTGCTCGTGCTGGCCGAAGAAGGCAAGCAGGCGCCCGCCGAGCAGCTTCAGGTCAGCGGCGGTGGCAGCGCGGCCGGCGACGAAGGCGCTGGTACGGCCGCCCGCCGAGACCCGCCGGCCCAAGACGACCTCTTCGGCCCCCTCCGGCAGCCGCTCCGCCACCTCGGACAGCTCCGGCTCCTCCAGCAACCCCTGCGGCAGATCGAAGACCCCCTCGACCCAGGCCTCCGGCGCCCCCGGCCGCACGATCTGCGCCCGTGCCTTGCCGCCCATCAGCAGATCCAAGGAATGAGCGAGAACGGTCTTGCCGGCGCCGGTCTCGCCGGTGATCGCGTTCAGCCCATCCCCCAGCCGCAGTTCTGCCCGCTCGATCAGGAGGAGGTTCTCGATCCGCAGCTCTCGCAGCATGGGGTCTGTGTAGCAACGCCCGCGGACCGACCCGCAGCTTTCTCGCGCTTGTTGCGACTATCCGAACGCCAAGCCTGCGATGACTGCGCCGACGACACTTGCGACGATGCTCGCGAAGCCGATGATCATCGTCCGCTGCATTGAGTCGAATCGGGTATTGGTTTCACTTCTCAGCTCGCGAACTTCGCCTTTGAGTTCGCGAATCTCCGGGCGTACTCGCCCAAATTCCTCCTTCACCTCGATGAAGCCTTTATCGACGCTGACTTTGAGGTCGTCGATGCGCTCGTCGGTCCATCTGCCTTTCTCCATCACAGCCATGATTCAACCCTACGAAGCGTGTTGTCGCGGGTGGTGCGCAGAAAGGAAATTCTCTGGAGAATCCTTCGCGCGAGACAGCGTCAGCCGCCGGCCGGCTCGCTCGGGCCATCCGTCGGCTGGACGAAGTCCTCGGATCTGACCAGGAGGAAGCCGAGGGCGGCGCCGACGAAGGAGACGATCGCGGCGATCAGGATGATGTCGTTGAAGCCGCTGACGAAGGCCACGTCAGCCGCGTGCACCGCCTTGGCGTGGACCGCGGGTGGCAGCTGCAGTTCGGCCACGGCGCGCGAGCCGCCCGAGGCGACCGCTTCGCCGAGCCCGTCCGGAGCGTTCGGCAGCAGCTCGCCCAGCTTCGAGTCGATCCTTCCCTGGAAGACGGCGCCGAGCCCGGCCACGCCGGTGGCGATCCCGACCTGGCGGAAGGTGGTGTTGATCCCGGACCCCATCCCGGATTTCTCGACCGGGACGACGGCGATGGCCGCCTGCCCGATCCCGGGGTTGGTCGTGCCGATCCCGATCCCGGCGAGGACGAACCCGACCAGCAGCGTCGTCCAGGTCGAATCGATCGACACCCCGTGCATCAGCAGCAGCCCGAGGCCGACGATCGTCAGACCGGTGCCGAGCAGGACCCTGATCGGGACTCGGTGCGAAAGCGAGCCCGAGATCGGGGCGACGACGAAGCCTAGGACCGTCAACGGCAGGAAGCGCAGCCCGGCCTCCAGGGGCGAGTAGTCGAGCACCCCCTGCATGTAGATCGTCAGGTAGAGGAAGAGGGCGAACATTCCCGCCGAGAGGCAGAATGCGACCGCCGAGACGCCGTTGAAGGCAGGCTTGCGGAAGAGGGTGAGGTCGAGCATCGGGTGGTCGCTGCGGCGCTCGATCGCGATGAAGAGCGCCAGCAGAGCCGCCGCCCCGATCAGGCAGGCGAGGATCAGCGGGCTCCCCCACCCCTCGGGGTTGCCGCGGATCAAGCCGAAGATGAGGAGGAAGAGGGCCGTGGAGAAGGTGACGAGCCCGGGGAAGTCGATCGGCTCGGGGTCCTGGGCGGAGACGTTGACTATCTTGCGCTCGGTCAGCGCCATCGCCGCGATCCCGATCGGGACGTTGATGAAGAAGATCCACTCCCAGCCCAGGCTCTCCGTGACCACCCCGCCGATCAGCGGGCCCACCGCCACCGCACCGCCGACCGTGGCCCCCCAGACCCCGAAAGCCGTCGCCCGGTCTTTGCCGTGGAACTCCTGGCCGATCAGGGCGAGCGAGGTGGCGAACATCCCGGCGCCGCCGATCCCCTGCAGCCCCCGGGCCAGGTTCAGCAGGGTCGGGTTGTCAGCGATCCCGCAGAGGAACGAGGCGAGGGTGAAGATGCCGAACCCGATCGTGAACACCCGCCGCCGCCCCAGCCGGTCCCCGAGCGAGCCGGCGGTGAGGAGGAAGGCCGCGAGCATCAACGAGTAGGCGTCGACGACCCACTGCAGGCTGGAGAGGCTGGCGTTCAGTTCCCGCTGGATGTCCGGCAGGGCGACGTTCACCACCGTCACGTCCAGCAGCAACATGAAGGTCGCGACCGAGACCAGCACCAGGGTCCACCACTTGCGCTCCATGGCGGGCCACCCTAGACAACTCACCTCGTCGGCTGACCAAGCAGATCAAGGACGCAGGGAGCGTGGCGTGCTCTGCACGCGAGCGACCGAGGACGCCGATATGCGCCGGTCAGACGGCGAGGTGGCCGAACTTCTCGCGGATGCGGCCGTAGAAGCTCGTCCCCGGCAACTGCGCCAGGCGGCTGACCGAGTCGAGGAAGCGGACTTCGAGCGCGGCGCCGGCGGCGAGGTCGGCGATCTTGCCGCCGTCGACGGCGACCTCGACCGGCTCTCGCTCGGGAGCGTTGACGACGTGGAGGACGTCGCCCGGGGCGACCACCAGGGCTCGCGCGGTCAGCGAATGCGGCGAGATGTAGCTGACGACGTATCCCTTCACCCCCCAGGCGAGGATCGGACCCTGGTTGGCGAGGTTGTAGCCGGTCGACCCTGCCGGGGTTGCGGCGACGAGCCCGTCGCAGCGAACGTGCCCGACCTCCTCGCCGGCGATCCGGTAGCTCAGCTCGGCGACGCGATCGTGGGGCCGGCGAGCGAGGGTGATGTCGTTCAACCCCACTTGCTCGACGCCGTCGACCTTCACCTCTAGCCCCGGCAGGTGGATGGTCTCGATCTCCCCGGCGAGGGCGCGGCGGATCCCCGCCGCCGCCTCGTCGCGCTCGACGGCGGCAAGGAAGCCGACGGTGCCGAAGTTGACGCCGAAGACCGGCACCTCGGTATGGGCGTAGCGGCGCAGGGCGTGGAGGATCGAGCCGTCGCCGCCGAGGACGAGGCAGATGTCCGGCACGGTGTGTTCAGCGGTGACGTCGATCCCTTCGGAGGCGGGTCCGTGCTTCTCCAGCTCCTGCTCGGTCGCCGCCAGGCGCCAGCCCATCTCCTGCGCGACCTCGGCCGCGACGGCGACGGCTTCCGAGGCGCTTGGCGGGTGCGAGTGCGTGATCAGCGCCGCGGTCTTCACTCGTCCCCCTCGACGACGAGAATCGCCTCGTCCAGGTCTTCGACCCCAGGACCGGTCCCGCCGCACCAGACGAAGGTCTCGCGGTTGCCCTTCGGCCCCGGCAAACCCGAGGAGGCAAAGCCGCGGATCGGCAGGCCCAGCGCCCGGGCCGCGTCGGCGACCTCCCGGATCGCCTCGCGTCGATCGGCCGCGGCGCGAACCACCCCGCGCCCCACACGCTCCCTGCCGAGCTCGAACTGCGGCTTGACCATCGCCAGGATCTCGCCGTCCGGCCCTAGGCACCGCATCACCGCCGGCAGCACCTTGGTCAGGGAAATGAAGGAGACGTCGATCGTCGCCAGCGACGGCACGAACGGGAGGTCCGCCGGCTGCAGCTCCCGCGCGTTGAGCCGCTCGATCACGTGCACGCGAGGGTCCCGCCGGAGCCGGACGTCGAGCTGCCCGAAGGCGACGTCGGCGGCGACCACGCGGGCGGCGCCCCGCTGCAGGAGGCAATCGGTGAAGCCGCCGGTGGAGGCGCCGACGTCGAGGCACTCGCGACCGGCGACGTCCACCCCCAGCGCCTCGAGGGCGTTCTCCAGCTTCGTCCCGCCGCGGGAGACGTAGCGCGGCCCCTCGTCGACGATCAGGTCCGCGTCGGGCTCGACCAGGTGACTCGGCCGCAGTGCCACCGGCCCGTCCTGGCCGATCCGCACTTCGCCGGCGCGCACGGCGCCCGCCGCCGCTGAGCGCGAGGGAAAGAACCCGCGGTCGGCCAAAACCGCGTCTATCCGGGACTTCTTCACGGCGGACACGCTACCGAGCCCCCCGCGGCCTGGCCTTTTATTCGAGCTTCAGAAAGAACTGGCACATTCGGCAGGATCGCCTACCGAATTTGATCTGATCGCCCGGAGCAAATCGGGTAGGTACCCCGCAGAGTCCGTCAATTGCAGCAACTCTGTGACCCCACTCACACACAAGTCGCACATACGTTCGTACGCTGTTCAAGGATTCGCAAGAGGAACCGATCAAGGACCAAGACCAAGACTTCAAGGTTGATCCCCGCGTCGACATAACGCCTCGCTGCTTCCCACAGCGACGCACTCGACATCAACCGGGCTCACCTACCTCCCACGGATCCACACATATATAGAGATACATATCTCTCCTCCCTGTAGTAACCCCAGAAGCGCCCCGGCTCCCCCGCCGGGGCGTTTTCTGTTGTGGCCTCCGCCATACCGAAGCTTGGCTCGGAATTGCACACGCGAAAAAATGGCGGGGCTCGGAAACCGCTCGTGGAGCGGCTTTGCTCCCCCCCGCAACTCCCCCCATACACCGAAGAGAATCTTGTTTGGTAGAAGGGCTTCACGTGGAACCAGGGAGTTCCAGTGGCCGGGAGGGAGAGATCTCGGCGCCAATCTATTGAAAGGACCAGTCCATGAAAAGGCTAATTTTGGCCGTGGCTGCGCTTGCCGTGATGCTCGTGCCCGCCTCGTCCGCGAATGCCGAACTCACCGGTGAGTGGGCTCGCTTCAGCAAATGTCCGACCGAAAACACCTCGGTGCTTCTCTGCGTATACGCCGAAAGCACCTCGGGGAGCTTCACGGTGGGCAACAAGACCGTCCCGCTCGTCAACCCGGTCATCCTCAAGGGCGGGAGCATCCCCGTCAACATTGCGGAACCGATCGGCGCGCAGACGTTCGTAGCCCCCACCGACGGCGTGACGTTGTCCAAAACCCCGCAGCCGGTACCCGGAGGGCTGCTCGGGGTCACCGCGCCCAGCTGGTGGCCACAGCTCCTCAAGGACCTGTTCAACGAAACCATCAACAACGGCTTCACCGGGATCACCTCCACGGTTGAACTGGCCGGGCCGGCCTCGACCGCCGTCAAACTGAACCCGAACGCAGTGGCGTCGGAAAACGGCGTCGGGCTCGGGCTGAACGTCAAGATCAAGCTCGACAACCCGTTCCTCGGGAGCAGCTGCTACATCGGGTCGAACTCAAACCCAGTCAAACTCAACCTGACCTCGGGCACGACTTCGCCGCCGCCCCCGAACACGCCGATCAAAGGCAGTGGCGGCTTCATTGAACAGCTCGAAGGAGGCAGCATCATCCTCCTGAAAAACAACAAACTCGTCGACAACTCGTTCTCGGCGCCTGGCGCCAGCGGCTGCGGAGGCTTCCTGTTCTCCTGGGCCGTCGACCCGCTCGTCGACTCGATCCTCGGCACCCCCTCTGCGGCTGGCAGGAACACCGCCATCCTCCAGGGAAACAACTACCTCGGCGACGCGTCCTACGTGCGCGCCAACAAATAGAGCAAGACGCATAGAAGGAAAAAAGCGCCCGCCATCGGCGGGCGCTTTTTCTTTGTCCGGCATCCGCCCTGACTTAGCTGCAGACGCGCCTCGCGCCCCGGCCTAAGCGGCGGGCGCGAGAGATCCGATTCCCCAAGCGGATCCACACATATAGAGAGCGCGTCTCCCCTCCCCTGGTGATTTTCCCCCAGAAGCGCTGGCCTTTGCCTGCTTCCTCACCGGAGAGACTGGCGCAGGCTAAACGATTGCGCCAATTGATTCAATCGTCAAAAGTGATTAGTGCCGGCCCGAGCCAGCGTCGCCTCGCTAGGTCAGCGCCGGCTGCGGGCTGGGGAGCGAGCTGAGCACGCGGTCGGCGACCGACTCCCCCGTCAGGCCCACCTCGGCCCGGAGCAGCGCCGGCTTGCCGTGGGTGACGTAGGCGTCGGGGAGGCCAATCCGGAGAACCCGTGCCCGCTCGGCGGGCGACTCGGCGAAGGCGTCCTCGAGGTGCTCGAGCACCGCCGAGCCGAAGCCACCCGGGAGGACGTTCTCCTCGATCGTCACCACCAGCTCGTGCTCGCGGGCGAGGCGCTCGGCCAGATTCGCGTCGATCGGCTTGGCGAAGCGCGCGTCGGCGAGGGTCGGTCTCAAGCCGTGCTTCTCGAGGATCTCGACGGCCTCGTGGGCGACGGCGACGCCGTAGCCGTAGCCGAGCAGGGCCACGCGCTCGCCCTCGGCCAGGATCTCGCCCACGCCGATCGGAATGCCTTTCGGCTTCGCCGGCAGCTCGACTCCCTCGGCCGCCCCGCGCGGGTAGCGCAGCGCCGCCGGGCCGTCGTGGGCGATCGCGGTGTGCAGCATGTGGACGAGCATCGCCTCGTCGCGGGGGGCCATCACCACGACGTTCGGGATCGGCCGGAAGTAGGAGACGTCGAAGGCGCCGTGATGAGTCGGGCCGTCGTCGCCGACCAGGCCGGCGCGGTCCATCGCGAAGGTGACGTCGAGCCCTTGCAGGCAGACGTCGTGGACGATCTGGTCGTAGGCGCGCTGGAGGAAGGTCGAATAGATCGCGCAGACCGGCTTCGCCCCCTGCAGGGCCAGGCCGCTGGCGAGCAGGACGGCGTTCTGCTCGGCGATGCCGACGTCGTAGTACTGCTCGGGCAGTTCGTCGAGCAGCTTCTGCAGCCCGGTCCCCCCCGCCATCGCGGCGGTGATCCCGATCACCCGCTCGTCGGCCCTTGCCTCGGCCACCATCGCCTCGGCGAAGACCTTCGTGTACTGCGGCGGCGAGCCGGCGGCCGGGGGTTTTTCGAGCACCTCGATCCCCTCCGGCGAGTCGGTTTCGGTCACCGGGACCGGCTTCGGCTCAGGCGCGGCCGGAAGGCCGTTGGCGATCGAGTTCGGCTTGGCTGCGTGCCACTCCTCCATCGACTCCAGGCCGCCTTCTTCGGCCGGCGCGAAGCCCTTGCCCTTGACCGTGTGGACGTGGACCACGACCGGGCGGTCGGCTTCGAAGGCCTCGCTCAGCGCCTCCCGCAGGGCGTGCACGTCATGGCCGTCGATCACGCCCATGTAGGCGAGGTCGAGCTCCTCGAAGAACAGCCCCGGCGCCCAGTAGGCCTTAATCGCGGACTTGACCTCCGGCCCGAGGCGCTCGATCCGTTTGCCGAGCCCGAGGGGCAGCTTGGTGAGGCTGTCCTCGACCCCCTCTCGCGCGTGCCAGAGGCGCGGGTTGAGGCGGATGCGGTTGAAGTAGCGGGAGAGAGCGCCGACGTTGGGGGAGATCGACATCCCGTTGTCGTTGAGGACGATCACGACCGGGGTCTGCAGCCCGCCGGCGGCGTGGAGGGCCTCGTAGGCGACCCCACCGGTGAGGGCGCCGTCGCCGATCACCGCGGCGACCCTGCCGTCGGGACCGATCCCCTTGCGCATCGCCTCCTTCAGCCCGACCGCGTAGCCGATCGAGGTCGAGGCGTGGCCGGCGCCCATGACGTCGTGTTCGGACTCGGGGATCGAGCAGAACGGCGCCAGCCCGTCGTACTGGCGGATCGTCGGCAGCCGGTCGCGGCGCCCGGTGAGGATCTTGTGCGGGTAGGCCTGGTGACCGACGTCCCAGAGCACCTTGTCGCGGGGCGAGTCGAGCAGGCTGTGGAGGGCGACTGCGAGCTCGCAGGTGCCGAGGTTGGCGCCGAAGTGGCCGCCGATCTCCCCGATCGTGTCGATGATGTAGGTGCGCATTTCCTGCGCCACCTGCTGCAGCTGCTCCTCGTCGAGGCCATGCAGATCCTCAGGGCCTTCGATCCCGGGAAGCAGCGGCTCTCTCGTCTCGTCTTCGGTGCCCTGGGTGGGGGGCTGTTCGCTCATTCGTTCCTCGTGAAGATGTAGTCGGCCACGCGCCTCAGGTCGTCCGTCTCGCCGTCGGCCTCGGCCAGCGCCGCGATTGCCTTGGCGTGGGACTCGGCCGCCAGCTCGCGGGCTCGATCGAGCCCGAAAAGGCTGACGTAGGTGAGTTTGCCATGTCTCTCGTCGCTTCCATGCGGCTTGCCGAGCTGCTCGTCGGACTCGGTCACGTCGAGGATGTCGTCGACGATCTGGAACAGCACGCCCACCTCCTCGGCGAAACGGCGATAGGGCATTGTCTCAGGTTCGGAGGCTCCCTCGAGCAGCAGGATGACTTTGACGCTGGCGGCGATCAGCCGCCCGGTCTTCAGAGCGTGCAGGGCGCGCAGGCCCTCGGCGTCGGACTCGGCCCCGACCACGTCCACGTACTGGCCGCCGACCATGCCGTCGACCCCCGTCGCCGCCGCCAGCTCGCGCAGCGCCGCCAGCACCCGCGCCGGCTCCCCGGGCTGCTCGCAGAAGAGCCGCATCGCCTCGGCGAAGAGCCCATCGCCGGCGAGGATCGCCACGTCCTCCCCGAACTTGACGTGCGAGGTCGGCAAGCCTCGGCGGAGCTCGTCGTCGTCCATCGCCGGCAGGTCGTCGTGGATCAGCGAGTAGGTGTGGATCAACTCGATCGCCCCGGCGACCGGCAGGAACCGCTCGGGATCGGCGCCGAGGGAGCGCGCGGTCGCGAGCGCCAGCACCGGCCGCACCCGCTTGCCGCCGGCCAGCAGCGAGTACCGCATCGCCTCCTCCAGGCCGGCGGTCGAGCCGGCGGCAGAGAAGCGCAGGTTCGCGAGGGCGTCGTCGACGAGCCCGCGCAGATCGTCGGGGTAGCTCAAGCGACTACTCGGCGCTCGCCTGCTGTCGTGCCTCGCGGTTGGCCTCCTCGACCGCCTCGGACGAGAGATCGGCGGCCTCCGCCGCGAGCCGGGCGGCGACCTCGTCGCTCGCCTCCTCCGACTGCAGCTGCACGGTGATCTCGCGCAGGCGCTGGGAGATCTCCCGCAGGCGGGCGCTCACTTGGCCGGCTCCCGCTCACGCGCGACGGCGCCGAGGATGCCGTTGACGAACTTCGGCGCATCCGCCCCGCAGTACTCCTTGGCGATCTCCACCGCCTCGTTGATCGCGACCTCGGCCGGGGTGTCGGTGAACTCCATCTCGTAGAGCGCGGTCCTCATCACGTTCATGTCGAGCGGCGCGATCCGGTCGACGGTCCAGCCCTTGGCGTGGGCGGCGATCACGTCGTCGAGCTCTTCGCGATGGACGTCGACGCCCTCGGCCAGCTCCCGGGTCAGCGACCGCGCCTCGCCCAGCAGCTCCTCCAGCGGCCGCCCAGTCACGTCGCGCTGGTAGTTGGCGAAGACGGCGTCCCGCCGCTGGTCGGATCTGCGCATAGGGGCATTGTTTCAGCGCCGGACCGCGGAGCGATCAGGCGCGGGAGATGTACTCGCCGCTGCGCGTGTCGACCCGGACCGATTCGCCCTCCTCGATGAAGAGCGGTACCTGGACGATCACGCCCGACTCCAGCGTCGCCGGCTTGTTGCCGCCGCCGGAGGCGGTGTCCCCTTTGAGGCCGGGGTCGGTCTGGGTGACCTTCATCTCGATCGCGCTCGGCACCTGGACGTCGCTCGGCTGCTCGTCGACGAAGAGCACGTCGACCTCGGCGTTCGGCAGCACCCACTGCATCGAGTCCCCGAGCTGCTCCTGGGGGATTTCGATCTGGTCGTAGTCCTGCGAATCCATGAACACGGCCGCGTCGCCGGAGTCGTAGAGGTACTGCATCTTTTTCGATTCGGTCCGGACCGGGCGGAACTTCTCCCCCGCCCTGAAGGTTTTGTCGATCACCGACCCGTCCTCGATCCGCCGCAGCTTCGTCCGCACGAAGGCGCCGCCCTTGCCCGGCTTCACGTGCTGGAACTCGATGATCTTCCAGATCTTGCCGTCGATCTCGATGTGGGTCCCGTTCTTGAACTGATTCGTGCTGATGGTCATAGCGATTGCGAAGCCTAGTGGTCCAAGGGAGTGCGTAGCGATCAGGGAACCGCGGTCCAGGTCTCGTAACTGCCCGCCTCTACAACGGAGTCCGGTTGCAGTCGGTCGATGAAGACCGCCAGGATCTCACCGACGCCAGTAGCAGAGGGGGCCCTGATGGCCTCTCGCCCTAGATATTGGGCTGCCTCTCCAATTTCTTGGGTCGCCGCGAGATCTTGCGCCCGAAGGTCCAAGGCCTCAAAGCCATCGGGCAGTTGTTGGCCCGTGAAGTCGACTACAGCACTGAGTTCGAGGTGGATCCGATAGAGACGCCGCGGGACGAAGTCCTCTGGTGCCCTCCTGGATCGGTTAGCCATACGGCGGAACTCCGCGACGGCCGTCTCTTCGCTGAGAGCCAGATAAAGCGTCGCAAAGCTTTCCGGGGGATTCCATCGGCCTCCCTGGGATCTAGCACCTGAGCCCGAAAGAGGGTGCCACTTAGCTGCGATGTGCCGATATACGACCCCCTCAAAGGGAGCAGGGTCCAGACGATCGACCGCGTCCACCAAATGCGGGAGGGGCATATCTCAGACGAAGACGCCCTCAGCCATCGCATCGATGGCGCCGAGAACCTTTCGGTAGTCCCCTTCTCGAAGTAGATCCACCGGCTTGTAGTGCTCGAGCATGGGATTCGGAGAGAACAGCCAGTCATGGGCCGCCTGAGCCCGAAGAACCCCGGAGAGCTGTTCAAGGACGGCAACAAGCTCCAGGACGCGCTCCCGCGAGTCCGGCCGGGGAGCAGACTGGCGATGAAGCCACCGCGCGATCGTGCGGGGGTTGGTGTCCAAGACCCGCGCTAAATCGCCCTGGTCGAGCTCGACCCGCTCACTCGCGTGCCCAAGCCGCTCTGCTAAATCCGTCGCCACTTCGTCCTCTCAATGTCGTCCGATGCGTCACGTAGTTTGTCAGATGTGAGGCAGACGATAGAGCCCCTCCCGGACTTCCTCCGCAATCCGACGTTCCTGCCGCGGATCACCCAGCACGATGGCCGCGCCGTAGAGGACGCTTTAGCGGCAACCCTTTTCGATTCTGGGGTGCGATTAAAAGCGGCGGTGATCGATGCCTCTTACGCGGCATCCGAGCCACCACTCCTGAAGCGGCTTCGCGATGAACAGCTGCCTCGCTTAATCGAGCCACATACGCTGCGATTCACGACGGGGCGCTTTCTAGAAATCGGGGCCTTGAACACTCTCCCCTATGCCCCGAAAACTCCTATCCAGGTGGAGAGCTTCAATAAGGCAGGGGCCAGAGATCTAGCCCAAGGCGTCCTTCGTTTCGCACAAACTCATAGGTGCGATCACTATCTCACGGCTGCTCTCCCGTACCACGACCAGAACTTTCAAGACTGGGCCTCGTTCAACGATTGGCTGCTAGAGGAGAGCTGCTCAGCAAACGGTAGCTCAGAGATCGATCGACGGCCCCTCATCGCTCAGGTGGCACCGGGCAGAACTGCCTTGCTGAATCCCAAAATTGTCGTCAATAGGTTGCTTGACTACCCCATCGCTGCAGCCTATGTGCAGCCTCTCAATCTCAATCCCCTCAAAGACGGTCCTGAGAAGCTCAAACTCTACGTTGAGTTCCTCCAAGCCATTTCCAGCGAAGGGATTCCCGTGATCGCCGCTCGAGTAGGAGCTTTCGGGCTCGTACTGCAGGCGCTCGGCATCATGGCTTTTGACTCCGGCCTAGGGCAAGCGGAGGCAAGCAACCTCGCGCAGCTCAACCGAATTCCCACCGAAAAAGAGAAGGCGCGTCGGGAGGAAGGCAAAGCAGGAGGGCCAGATAAGCGGATCTACCTAGAGCAACTCAAGACGACTTTGAAAGGAAATCATGCTGCAGCAATTTTGAATCAACGAGGACTCCGAAGCAGATTCGTCTGCAATCACAGTTGTTGCCAGTACCGAGGTTTCGAGGATCTCGCCCTCCGCCGCCGTCAACATTTTCTTTGCGCCCGGGAAGCTGAGGTTGCTGCGATTCGCGACTGCACCACCCCAGGGCTGCGCCGTGACCTCGTGCGCGAGCAACTACGAGATGCACAAGAAAGCGCTCGTCTGGTGAGGCGCGCACTTATAGAACTGGGCGCTGAGGCACCCCGTTTTGAACACCTGGATCGCTGGATTTCACTGTTAGCGCAAGAGCACCTGCTTCCTGCGTTCGCGAATTAGCGGTTACAGAGTTGATCCCTCAGGGCGAGGTGGCTAGTCGTCGCACGGCTTCCTCGGGGTCGCGGAAGACCTCGCCGCGGACGAAGCGGTCGTTCTCGACGTCCCAGATCCAGGCGACCGGCATGTCGCGGATGCCGAGCTGGCGGCTGCGGGCGTAGACGCGGCCGCGGACCAGCAGGGAGCCGCCGTGGTTCTCGACCACCTTCGGGTTGATCAGCAGCTCGTCCCAGGCACTGTCGACGTCGAGCAGATATTCGTGCAGGCCGTCGGGGCCTGTGTAGGGGGCCTCGCGACCAATCTGCTCCGCGGTGCCGATCGGGAAGAACTCCATTCCTTGGTCGCAGAGGGCGACGATCTCCTCGGAGTCGCGGCGGTTGAACGCCGCGTAGAGCCGCTCGACCAGCTCCACCTCGGGTTCGGGAGCCGGCGCCTCGTCGGCGGAGGCCGGGGCGATCGCGATGATCGCCGCGTCATCGTCCAGCTCGCCGCCGGTGAACTCGTGCAGGGCCCCCTCGATCTGCTGCGCCGCCAGGGCCGGGCCCTTGATTCCGGCAAGGACGGCCCGGAGGCGCTCCTCGCCGAAGCGTCCCTCGCCACCGCCGGAATCGGTGACTCCGTCGGTGACGACGACCAGCTGCTGGTCGCGGCCGACGGAGGTGGCCTCCATCGTCCAGGTCTCGTCGGGGAAGGCCCCCAGCACCGGCGCCGGCCTGCAGGCCTCCGTGACCGAGGCGCCGTCGATCAGCAGCGGCGGCGGGTGCCCGGCGACGGCCAGGCGCACCGGCTCGGCGGAGTCTTCGGACATCGTCATCGCGGCGACGCTGCAGAGTGCCGTGCCGCTGCGGGCGAGCAGCTCGCGGTTGAGGGTCCGCAGGGCGATCACCGGGTCGCCGGTGATCGCGGCGGCGGTCCGCAGCGTGTAGCGGGCGTGGGCGGTGACCGCGGCGGCCTTGGCGCCGCGGCCGGTGACGTCGCCGATCACCACCATCCAGCCGCCGGCGATCCGGAAGGCATCGTAGAAGTCGCCGCCGATCTCGTTTTCGGCGCCGGCGGGCCGGTACATCGCCGCCACCGACCAACCGGGTATGTGCGGCAGCGGCGGCGGCAGCAGCCCCCGTTGCAGGGTCTCCGCGATCTCGGCTCTTTCGCGCTCGCTGCGGGCCAGATCGGAGAAGAGGCCGGCGTTGTCGAGGGCGAGGGCGACGCGACCGGCGAGGATGGTGACGAAGTGGACGTCGGAGTCGTCGAAGACGCGCCCCGAGGGCCCGACGCTGATCGTCAGCACGCCCGTAGGGCGGCCCCGCGCCCGCAGCTCAACCGTGACCCCGGACCGGATCCCGAGACCCTGCAGGAACAGGAGATCCTCGTCGTCCTCGGCGAACTCGCGCAGGTCCTCGTCGCTGCGGAGATCGAAGCGGAGCGGCTCCTGGCGCCCGCGGCTCGCGTCGCTGGCAACCTGCGCCTGCAGGCGAGGGCCGCGCTCCATCAGACGATCAGCGATCTGCTTGGAATCGGGGCCATCGACCTGGAGGGCGGCGCGGCGGACGCGATCCCCTTCGATCACGTCGATCGCGCAGATGTCGCCCATCTCCGGGACGATGATCGCGACGATCGCCTCGAGCGTCTCGTCCAGGGTCGCGCCTTCGTCGGCCACCCGGGAGATCTCGTCGAGCATCCGGAAGCGGCGGTTGACCTGGCGAACCTTCTTCGTCGAGATGGTGGCGACGATGGCCACCACCACGAGAGCCAGCGCGACGACAATGTCGGCGAAGAGGGGCATCAGCCCTAATCGGCGCTGGGTGCCCGGTCGCCGCCGGTGCTGGTGGTGAGGCTGGAGGCTGCCCCTCCGCTGAGAACCCGCCGCACCAGCGACGGGGCGAGGATGCGAACGATCGCGGCGAGAGCGTAGGGGCGCGGCACGTAGCGCTCAGCCCTGCCGCCTGCGGCCTCGAAGATCGCCTCCGCCACCTTCTCCGGCTTCGAGACGATCCAGCGGGTGACGGCTTTCTCACGCAGCTCCGTCGCGGGGAAGCCCTCCGTGCGGACGAAGCCGGGCAGGACCATGCCGACGTGGACGCCGTGGGGCTTCTCCTCGGCGTAGAGCGAGTCGGTCCAGCCGATCAGGGCGAACTTGCTGGCCGAGTAGGCGCCGGTGCGGGCACGGGCGACGCGGCCGGCGGTGCTGGCGACGTTGACGATCGCGCTGGGGGCGGAGCTGCGCAGGAGCGGCAGCAGCGCCTCGGCGAGGCGGACGACGGCGTCGAAGTTCAGCTCCATGTGGCGGTGGACGTTCTCGTGGCCGCCCTCCTCGAAGCTGGCGCGCCAGGCGGCGCCAGCGTTGTTGACGAGCAGGTGGAGCTTGCCGCCGTGCTCGGCCTCAAGGTGGGCGCGAACCCGCTGCGGAGCGTCGGCATCGGTGAGGTCGACAGCGAGGTAGGTGGCGCGGCAGGGCAACGACTCGGCCAGCTTGCGCAGCAGCTCCTCGCGGCGAGCGACGAGGATCAGCTCGGTGGCCGGCTCGCGAGCGAGGCGAATGGCGGTCGCCTCCCCGATCCCCGTCGAGGCGCCGGTGACCACAGCAACTCTCCCAATTGCCATGGCGCCACGCTAACCGAAATGCGGTGGGTGCAAGGATGGCGCCGTGGAGGGTTCGCCGGAAACGCACCACTCGCGCTTCGGCGCGGCCCGCCGCGAGGGCGAGCGGGTAACGCCGCTGGAGCTCTTCTTCGACCTCGTCTTCGTCCTCGCGATCACCCAGTGCACGGCGCTGATGTCGCATGATCAGACCTGGTCCGGCCTCGCCCAGGGCCTGCTGATCCTCGGCGTCCTCTGGTGGGCCTGGGTCGGCTATTCATGGCTGACCAGCGTCATCGACCCCGAGGCCGGGGCGGTGCGGCTGGTGATCTTCGTCGCGATGGCGGCGCTCCTGATCGTCTCGCTCTGCGTCCAGGAGGCCTTCGACAACCTCGCCCTCACCTTCGCGCTCGGGATCGGCGTCTTCCGCACCGCCCACATCGCCCTGTTCTGGCTCGCCGGGGCCGACGACGAAGACCTGCAGCGCTCGGTGATCGGGCTGGCCGTGAGCACCTTGGTCGCGGTCGGCATCCTCGCCCTCGCCTCCCTCTTCGACGGCCTCGCCCAGGGGGCCCTCTGGGCGCTGGCGATCTTCCTCGACATGGCCGGCCCCTACTTCTTCGGCGCCGAGGGCTGGAAGCTCGTCCCCGGCCACTTCGCCGAGCGCCACGGCCTGATCGTGATCATCGCCCTCGGGGAGAGCATCGTCGCGATCGGCATCGGCGCCTCGGGCGCGCTCGACCTCGGGATCGGCACCGCCGCGGTGCTCGGGATCTTCCTCGCGGCGGCGCTCTGGTGGACCTACTTCGACGTCGTCGCGTTGATCTCGGCGCGGCGGCTGGGCGAAGCCGAGGCCGGCCGGGTACAGAACGAACTCGCCCGCGACTCCTACTCCTACATCCACCTGCTGATGGTCACCGGGATCGTCCTCATGGCCTTCGGCATGAAGGTGACGATCGGCCACTACGACGAACACCTGCACGACGTCCCCGCCTTCGCCCTGCTCGGCGGGCTCGCGGTCTACCTGCTCGGCCTCGTCGCCTTCCGCTGGCGCCACGTCCACTCCCTCAACCGCCACCGCCTCGGCCTGGCGATCGTCCTCCTCTTCCTCGTCCCGGTCGCAACCGCGATCCCGGCGCTGATCTCGGTCGCCAGCTGCGTCGTATTGATCTGGGCGATGATCGTCTACGAGCACCGCAACTACGGCCCCGGACGCGACCAGCTTCGTCGCGAAGCAAGCGCGGCCCATTCTTAGGCATACTCCCCGCACCTTTTGAGCACTCCAGATCTTCTCGACAAGCTGCTCCGCGCCGGCGCCCCCTCGGGCTACGAGGGTCCGGCGGCCGAGGTCTGGCGCGAGGCTGCCTCCTTCGCCGAGATCAGCGTCGACGGGATCGGCTCGACGATCGCCAAGGTCGGCGACGCCTCGCCGCTGCTCGCGGTGGTCGGCCACATCGACGAGATCGGGCTGATCGTCACCCACATCGACGAGAAGGGCTTCCTCTGGTTCGCCCCCGTCGGCGGCTGGGACCCGCAGATCCTCGTCGGCCAGCGGGTCGAGGTCCGCGGCAGGGACGGGCTCGTCCCCGGCGTCGCCGGGCGCAAGCCGATCCACCTGCTCGAGGCCGATCAGCGCAAGAAGGTGGTCGAGCTGAAGGGCATGCACATCGACATCGGCGCCGCCGACCGCGAGGAGGCCGAGGCCCTGGTCCGGGTCGGCGACCCGGTGGTGATCGCCGCCGAGCCGATGCCGGTCGCCGGCGAGCGCCTGGTATCGCGGGCGATGGACAACCGCCTCGGCGCCTACGTCGCGCTCGAGAGCCTGCGCCGCTGCGCCGAGGGCGACGGCCCCGGCGGCTCATTCGCGGCCGTCGCCGCGGTCCAGGAGGAGATCGGGCTCTTCGGCGCCCGCACCGCCGCCTTCCACGCCCGCCCCGACATCGCGATCGCCGTCGACGTCACCCACGCTACCGACGCCCCCGGCGTCGACGAGAAGGAGATCGGCTCCCATCCCTTTGGCTCCGGCCCGGCGATCGGCCGCGGCTCGACCCTCTCGCCCAAGGTCTTCGAGCTGCTGGTCGAGACGGCAGAGGCCGAAGGCATCGAGCACTCGATCAGCGCCAGCGGCCGCGGCACCAGCACCGACGCAGACGTCCTGCAGATCTCCCGCGCCGGCATCCCCACCGGCCTCGTCTCGATCCCCCTTCGCTACATGCACTCGCCGGTCGAGATGGTCGACCTGCGCGACGTCGAGGCGACGGTCGAACTGCTGGCCGCCTTCGGTCGGCGGTTGAGCAGCGACTGGGACCTGAGTCGCTGAAGTTCGTAACCGGGTCGGAGGGTTGGGTGCCCCTCTCCCTCCAGCCGGAGCGCTGTGTATTTCAGCCGTCTCAGCGAGGCCGCAAAAACCATTCCTCAGTAAGGGTTTTTGCGGTTTCGCAGGCTAACGTCCGCCGAGGCGCTTCGAGGGAGGGTGCCGGTGTCCCTCGCAGGAATGTTCGGCGATATGCAATCTGGTCTTTGCGCGGCGAAGCCGCGCGGCATGTTCTCCCCGGAGCGCAGCGGAGGGGAGGTCAATTCCGGAGAGGGACACCGGCACCCTCCCCCAATCCGCCGTCTAGACGGTCGCCAGCTCGGGTTCGTAGTCGTCCAGGTAGACGAGGTCGCGGCCGCCGGCCTTGGCCGCGTAGAGGGCGGCGTCGGCCCGGGCCAGCATGTCGTCGCAGTCGACGGTCCCCGGCTCGGCGACGGCGACGCCGATGCTGAGCGAGATCGAGATGCCGACCGGCCGCCGTTCGCGCACGGCGACGCGCAGGCGCTCGGCGATTTCGAGGGCGTCCGCGTGGCTGGCGCCGGGGAGCATCACCAGGATCTCCTCGCCGCCGACGCGGTAGATCGAGTCGCCGGCGCGCAGAGTTGCCCGCATCGTGTAGGCAACGTCCTGGAGGACGGCGTCGCCGGCGGCGTGTCCGTGCTCGTCGTTGACGAGCTTGAAGTGGTCCAGGTCGCAGAGGAGGAAGGCGTGGGAGAGGCCGTCCTGCGGATCGCAGGGCTGGCCGTTCAGCTCCGAGAGCCGCTGCTCGAGGGCGTTGCGGTTGAAGAGGCCGGTGAGCGGGTCGAGGGTCGAGCGGCGGCGGTGGGCGCGGTCGGACTCGACCAAGGCGCCACTGAGGATGACGGTGCTGAGGATCAGCGCCACGATCGCGATCAGCAGGTCGCGCTGCTCCCAGGCCGCCTGCGGGTCGGGTGCGACCGCGGCGAGGAGGAACATCGCGACTACGTAAACCGTGCCGGCGACGATCCCGCGAGGCTCGAAGCGGAAGCCGAGGGTTGCCGCGGGAAGCGCGAACCAGACGAGCACGGGGCTGGTGGCGCCACCGGTTGCGAGGGCCGAGGCCGCGATCAGGGCCGGCAGCGCCGCCCAGGCGCCGGCGATCCAGAGCGCTGGGCGCAGGCTCTTGCGCATGAAGCGGTCGGCGATCGCGAAGCCGGCGAGCCCGGCGGCGAGGAAGGCGATCCACCAGTAGCCGAGCGAGCGGCCGCCGGCGGCGAGCAGGGCGAGGGCGAGAATGCCGAAGCAGGCGGTTCGGTAGCGGCGCACGCGCTTCTCCATGTCGAGCAGGCGCTCGCGGCGCGCTTCCTCGTGGATGGAGACGAGAGTGTCGCGGGCCTTACCCATGCGGGGACATCGGCAACGGCGGGCGCCTCGCTTGAATTTGAATGCTTAGCCGCGGCTAGGTGAACGCGAAACTCCAGCGTTTACTCGACCAGCTGCAGCTCTTTCGGCAGCGAGCTGAGGTTTCGCATGCCGTCCTCCTCGACGACGACGAAGTCCTCTATCCGCACCCCCAGAGACCTCGGCAGGTAGATGCCGGGCTCGACCGTGACCACTTCGCCCGGGGCGAGGACGTCGTCGGAGCGCTGCGATAGCCGTGGGCCCTCGTGCACCTCGAGGCCGACCCCGTGGCCGAGGGCGTGCCCGAAATGCTCGCCGTAGCCGGCGTCGTCGATCAGCTTTCGGGCGGCGGTGTCGACGTCCTCGCCTTTGACTCCCGCCCGGATCGCCTCCAGCGCCGCCTGCTGAGCCTGCCGCACGACCTCGTAGACGGCCCTCGCCTCCTCGCCGGGCTCGCCGGTGGCGAAGGTGCGGGTCCCGTCGGAGCAGTAGCCGTCGAGCTTCGCGCCCATGTCGAAGACGACCAGCTCGCCGCGGCCGATCTCCCGCTCGCCGGGCTCGGCGTGCGGGAGCGCCCCGTTGGCGCCGGTGGCGACGATCGCCGGAAACGAGGGGTCGCCGCCGAGCTCCCGGATCCGCGCTTCGGTCTCGCGTGCGACGTCGCGCTCGCGGCGACCGGCCAGGCCCCGTTCCAGCGCCCAGGTCCAGGCTGAGTCGGCGAGCTTGGAAGCCTCGGCGATCGTCGCCAGCTCCTCGGCGTCCTTGACCCGCCGCAGATCCGCGACCTTGCCCCCGGCCGCGACCATCTCGGTCCCCTCGCCGAGTTTCTCCTTCAGTTTTCCCAGCAGGCGGACCGAGACCTGGTCGTCTTCGAACCCGACCCGCCCCTCCAGGCGCTCGGCGATCCCCTGCAGCCAGTCGTTGCCGATCGTCAGCGTCTCCCACCCGTCGACCTCGGCAGCGGCGCGCTCGGTGTAGCGGAAGTCGGTGAGGAAGAGGCGGAGGCCAGGGCCGCAGACACAGGCGCCGTTGGTGCCGGTGAAGCCGGTCAGGTAGCGGACGTTGGTGAGGTCGGTGACCAGATAGCGGTCCAGCTCGGCCTCGGCCAGCGCCCGCTCCAGCCGGTCGCTGCGGCCGCGCATCAGGAGGCGACGCCCAGCTTGCGCGACAGCAGCGCCAGCGCCTCGCGATAGCCGTCCGGGCCCTTGCCGGCGACCTTGGCGAGGACGAGGCCGTCGAAGACCGAGAGGCTCCGCCACTCGTCCCGCGCCTCGACGTCGGAGAGGTGGACCTCGACCGCCGGCAGCCCCGTCAGCTCCAGCGCGTCGGCGATCGCGCGGCTGTAGTGGGTCCAGGCCCCGGCGTTGACCATCACCGCGTCCGCCAGCTCGGCCGAGCGGTGAAGGTATTCGCAGAACTCGCCCTCGGCGTTGGTCTGGAAGAAGATCGGTTCCAGGCTCAGCTCATGCGCCCAGTCGGAGATCTGGCGCTCCAGCTCGCTGAGCGAGAGGCCGCCGTAGATCGAGGCGTCGCGCTTCTCCAGCACGTCGAAGTTGACCCCGTGCAGGACGGCGACGCGGTTGGCGACGGATGGCATCAGTAGAGCTCCTCCACAGCGGCTCTGACCTTAGCCGGGTCCACCAGCTGGCCGGTGCGGGGCTGGCCGGGCTCGGAGATGAGGACGAAGCCGACACCGGCGGCGGTGCGCTTCTTGTCGCGCTGGAGAGCATCGAGGATGGCGGCGGCGTCGATCGCAGGGTCGAGCTTTACCGGCAGGCGGTGGCGACGCAGGATTTCCTCCACCTCGTCCCTCAGTTCAGGCGCATCAGAGAGACGAAGGACCGCCAAGAGGCCGAGGCCGATCGCCTCCCCGTGACGGTAGCGGCCGTAGTTGCTCGCAGTCTCGATGCCGTGGCCAACGGTGTGACCGAGGTTGAGGACATGGCGCAAGCCCGAGTCGCGCTCGTCGGCGGCAACCACTGCGCACTTGTACCGGGCGCAAGCGAAGACGACCCGATCGAGGTCGGCGGGATTCAGCTCGTCCAGCAGGCGTACCTCCTCCCATAAGGCTCCTCCAGCTAGCAGGCCAGTCTTGAGCGCCTCCACGAACCCTGCCGCCAGCTCCTCCCGAGGAAGCGTGCGAAGCATGTCGAGGTCGGCAATCACCGCTGCGGGCAGGTGATAGGCACCGGCATAGTTCTTCCCCTGTGGCAGATCCACGCCAGTCTTGCCCCCATAGGCTGAATCGACCTGGGCGACGAGGGTCGTAGGAACCTGCACGATCGGTACCCCTCGTTGGTAGAGAGCCGCACAGAAGCCTGCTACGTCACCAGTGACCCCACCACCTAGGGCAACAACGTGATCTTCCCGGGTCACGCCCTTCGAGGCCATGTCTTCCAGGATCGCCTTAGCCTCGTCGAGGGTCTTTTTTTCCTCGCCCTCGACGATGACGTCGATCCCGACGAAGGATTTGATCAGCCGGTCCTTGTAGTGCTGGACGTTGAAGGCGTCCGTCACCAGGAAGCGCCGCCCCGACAGCGGCCACCAATCAGACCTCAACAGCCCGTGGCCAACGAGGATCGGGTAATCCCCCGAAGCGCTCGACGCCCAAAGCAGCCGCGTCCCTTCCGGCATCTCCGCCAGCGCCTGGATCGCCGGCAGCGCCCGCGCCACAACTTCCCCGTCGGCCATCGGCACCACCGCGTCGGCCAGCTCCTCGTAGAGCGGGAGGCGCTCCGCCAGCAGCCGCTCCACATCCGCTTCGCTGGTCGCCAGCGGCCGCTCGGTGCCCTCGATCCGGCGCCAGGCCTCGGCGGCGTCGATCTCCAAGAGGACGACGGTGTGGCTGCCGAGCGCCTTGCGCACCCGCTCGGAGAGGACGCTGCCACCGCCGAGGGCGATCGCGCCGCCGTCGGCGTTCTCCAGCAGCGAGCCGACGACCTCGGCCTCGCGGGCCCGGAAGGCCTCCTCCCCGTCCTCCTCGAATGCCTGGCGGATCGGCTTGCCGAGCTCGGCTTCCATCAGCTCGTCGATCTCGGTCGTCTCCAGCCCGGCCGCGCGGGCGGCGGCGAGCGCGGTGCTCTTGCCGGCTCCCATGAAGCCGATGAAGACGATCGCGGGGCTCGCCACGGCCCTACCCCCGGAAGTCGATGCGCCGCTCGTAGGTCTCGACCGCGGCGAGCACGTCGTCGATGTGGTCGCCGCCGAACTTCTCGCGGTAGGCGCGGGCCAGGGTCAGGGCGACCATCGCCTCGGCGACCACGGCGGCGGCGGGGACCACGGTCGAGTCGGTGCGCTCGCGCAGCGCCTGCGCCGGCTGCTTGGTCTCGGTGTCGACCGAGCGCAACGGCTTGGTCAGGGTCGAGATCGGCTTGATCGCCGCCCGCACCGAGAGCGGCTGGCCGTTGGTCATCCCGCCCTCGAGCCCCCCGGCGTGGTTGGTTTCGCGGAAGTAGCCGTCCTTCTCAGACCAGAAGATCTCGTCGTGGGCCTCGGAGCCGGGCCTGCCGGCGACGTCCCAGGCTTCGCCGATCGCCACCCCCTTGATCGACTGGATCGAGGCGACGGCGCCGGCCAGCCGTCCGTCGAGCCGGTCTTCCCAGGAGATGTGGGAGCCGAGGCCGGGGACGAGGCCGAAGACCAGGACCTCGAGGCTGCCGCCGAGGCTCTCGTTCGCCTTGCGCAGGCGGTTGATCTCCTCGACCATCGCCTTGCTCGCCTCCGGGTCGAGGCAGCGAACCGGGTCGTCGTCGACGCCGGCGAAATCCTCAGGCTTCAGGTCGGGCCGCTCGGCGGCCTTGACCGAGGCGATCTGCAGAACGTGGCTGTGGACCTCGACCCCGAGCTTCGCGAGGAAGGCGCGGGCGATCGTGCCGGCGGCGACGCGGGCGGCGGTCTCGCGGGCGCTGGCGCGCTCGAGGACGTTGCGGATGTCCGAGTGGCCGTATTTCTGGGCGCCGACGAGGTCGGCGTGTCCCGGCCGCGGCAGGTGCACCTCGTCGGGAGAGAAGCCCTCGACCGGCCAGGGGTTCATCCGCTCCTCCCAGTTGGCGTAGTCGCGGTTGGCGACCAGCAGCGCGATCGGGCTGCCGAGGGTGCGACCGTGGCGGACGCCGCTGCGGACCTCGACGGTGTCGGTCTCGATCTTCATCCGGCCGCCGCGCCCGTGGCCGAGCTGACGGCGCGCCATGTCGCGGTCGAGCGCCTCGCGGTCGAGCTCCAGGCCCGCCGGCATGCCCTCGACGATCGCCACGAGCCCGGGCCCGTGCGACTCCCCTGCGGTGGTGAAACGGAACGTCGTCATCGCGAGGAAGGCTATCGGCGGGCCGCGGCCGCGCGCATCACGTCGAGGTCGGGTTCGCGGCCGGTCCAGATTTCCAGCGAGCGGGCGCCCTGCTGGACGAGGATCTCGAGCCCGTCGACGACGGCCGCGCGGGCGCCTTCGGCGGCTTTCAGCAGCTTGCTGCGGTGCTCGCCATAGACCATGTCGACGACGGTCTGGTGCTCGGTGAAGCCGTCGCGCCGCAGCGGCAGGTGCTCGAAGGGGTCCTCGCCCGCGAGGCCGGCGGCGCTGGTGTTGACGACCAGGTCGAACTCCTCCTGCCGCGGCGCCAGCACCGCCTCGCCGCCGAGCTCGCCGCAGATCTCCTCGGCCCGCTCCGGTGTGCGGTTCCAGACCGCCACCCTCGCCCCTTCCCAGCGCAGCGCCCAGAGGACCGCCCGGGCGGCGCCGCCGGCGCCGAGCACGAGCGCTCGCTGGCCGCGCGGCGGGTCCGGCAGCGAAGCGAGCAGCCCGTCGGCGTCGGTGTTGTGCGCCTCGATCCGCCGGCCGTCGAAGACGAGCGTGTTGGCGGCGCCGATCTGCTGGGAGGCTTCGCTCGCCTCGTCGGCCAGGGCCAGCGCCGCCCGCTTGTGGGGAACGGTGACGTTGACGCCCGCGTAGCCGACTTCCGCCAGCTCCTTGACGGTCATCTCGAAGGCCTCGGGGGCGGCGTCGATCGCTTTGTAGCTCCAGTCCTCCAGCTCCAGCGCCGCCAACGCCGCGTTCTGCATCGCCGGCGAGCGCGATTGGGAGACCGGGTGGCCGAGCACCGCGAGCTTTGGCATCAGTGCCCTTCCGACGACCCGCGCGTGCGGCTGGCGAGTGCCGGACCGAGGACGACGCCCCGCGAAGTGTGTCCGGCGCCGCCAGGCGTGCGTGGGGGTTGTTGGAAGGGCACTTATTCCCCGCAGCTGTCCGGCGAGTTGCCGCCGGCCGCTTCCCGAGCCGAGTTGTACTTGTCGACCGCGGCTTCGAATTCGGCTTCCGTCTTCGCAAAGGTGAGCTTGCCGCAGGCGCCCGGCGTGGTCACGTAGAAGAGGTAATCGGTCTTCGGCGGGTGCGCCGCGGCTTCGATCGAGGCGAGGCCGGGGTTGCTGATCGGGCCCGGCGGCAGGCCGGCGTTGGTGCGGCTGTTGTAGGGCGAGTCGATCGCCAGTTCGGATTCGGTCAGCGGCTCGGTGTAGTTGCCGGTGGCGAAGCGGATCGTCGCGTCGATCCCCAGCGGCATCCCTTCGTGCAGGCGGTTGTAGATCACCGAGGCGACGAGGCCGCGCTGGCTATCGACGCCGGCCTCGTCCTCGACCATCGAGGCGATCGTGACGACGTCGAAGACGGTCAGGTTCTTGGACTTCGCGTACTTCATGTCCACGCCCTTGATCCGGCGCTTGAAGTCCTGCAGCTGCAGCTGGACCAGGTCCTCGACCGGAGCGGTCGGCTTCAGTTCGAAGGTGTCGGGGAAGAGGAAGCCTTCGAGGTCCTTGGCGCCCTTGCCGCCGTAGGAGGCCGGGTCCAGGTACCTCGACTTGACGGTCGCCTTCGTGTAGTCGCCGGGGACGCCGGCTTCCTCGACCAGCTGCGCCGCCTGCGAGCGGGTGTACCCCTCCGGAATCGTGACCGAGGTCGTGCGCTTGACCGGCGGCGTCGAGAGGGCGTCGATCGCGGCCCCGTAGCTCATGTCGTGAGCGAGGGTGAAGCGCCCGGAATAGATCTCCGAGCGCTTGCCGGCGAGGGTGACCCTGACCTGGAACAGGGTCGAGTTGTCGATCACGTCCCTGTCGCTGAGCAGGTCTCCGACTTCGCTGACGCTGGAGCCCTTCGGCACCGTCACCTGGACCTTGCCGCTGCCGTCGCCGTGGAACGGCTGGAAAAGGGAATTGAGAAACCAGAGGACGAAGAGGGCGGCGACTACGGCGAAGATCAGGAACGGATGGCGGCCGAGCTTGCCGAGGAAGGCGGGGCGTCGACGGGGCGGCCTCGGGGTGCCGCCGTTGGCGGCGGCGACGGGCGGGGGCGGAGGCGGCGGAGCCTGCGGCGATTCCAGCGACTCCGGCTCTTCGTCCCAGAACTCCTCCTCAGGCGTACGCGGCGGCAGCGGCGGCTCTTCTGCCGGCGGCGGCGGGGGCGGGGGCGGGGGCGGGGGCGCAGCCGGCTGCTCGGCCTTGGCCTGCTTAGCGACGCGCTTGTTCCGCTTTTCTTCGCGCTCGCGGCGGCGCTGCTCGCGCTCGCGGGCAGCCGGATCGTCCGGATCGGCGAAGGGGTCGTCCTTGAGCCAGTCTTCGCTCACGGCCTGCTCGCCAGGTAGGACTCGAGGAGGTGGGCGGCGGCGATCGAATCGCGGGCCGCAGTGGCGCCGCCGCGGCGACTGGCGTCGGCCATGCGCGAGGTGAGCCGCTCGTCGTAGGTCTCCACCGGCACCGAAAGCATCGCTTCCAGTTCCCGGCAGAAGCTGCGCGCCAAACCAGCCTGGCTCCCCTCCTCCCCGCTCAGGTGCACCGGCAGGCCGACGACGACCACTTCGACCCCGTGCTCGTCGACCAGCTCGGCGACCGCGCGCGCCTCCGGCGGTTCGATCACCGGCAGCGGCGTCGCCAGGGTGCCGCTGGGGTCGGAGAGGGCGCAGCCGATGCGGACCGTCCCGTGGTCGAGGGCGAGCACCCGCATGCGCCTCTCAGCCGAGCTCCCGCTCGACCGCGGCGCGGGCGGCGGCCAGCGCCTCGTCGAGCTTCGACGGGTCCTTGCCGCCGGCCTGGGCCATGTCGTCGCGGCCGCCGCCGCCGGCGCCGACGATCGGCGCGATCTCGCGGATGATCGAGCCGGCGGAGACCCCCATCTCGACGGCGTCCTTGGAGACGAGGGCGACGAGGCCGGCCTTGCCGCCGAACTCGCTGCCGAGGACGACCACGGAGGGCTGGCCAAGCTTCGACTGCACGCGGTTGGCGAGGTCGAGAAGCTGCTTTGGGTTCGCCTGCAGGCTCTCTTTCACGACGGCGGCCAAGAGCGCACCCGATCCAGCGGCGGGATCCAGCACATCCGCGCGGCCCGCCAGCTCGTCGGCTTCGACCCCGAGCTGCTCGCGCTGCGCCTTCTCTGCCCCGGCGCTCGCCTCCTTCAGCTGCTCCGCGGCCCGTCGCGCGGCGGCGACGGGATCCTGGGGGTTGCCCAGCAGCTCCCCGGCCTCCTGCAGCTGCGCCTCGCGCTCGCGGAAGAAGTCGATGGCCGCGGGACCCGTGATCGCCTCGACGCGGCGGACGTTGGCCGCGCTCGATCCCTCGCTCGTGATCTTGAAGATGCCGACCTCGGCGGTGTTGGCGACGTGGGTGCCGCCGCAGAGCTCGCGGGAGACGTCGTCGACCTCGACCACCCGCACCCATTCGCCGTATTTCTCGCCGAACAGGGCCATCGCGCCGAGCCGTTCGGCCTCCTCGCGGTTCATGTTCATCCAGCGCACCGGCCGACTTGCCTTCACCCACTCGTTGACCCGCTCCTCGACGTCGCGCAGCTCGTCGCGGCTCAGGGACTGGCCGTGGGTGAAGTCGAAGCGGAGCTTGTCCGGGCGCACGGCGGAGCCGGCCTGGCGGACGTGGTCCCCGAGGCGCTCCCGCAGCGCCGCGTGCAGGAGGTGGGTGGCGGTGTGGTTGCGCATCGTCGCGTGGCGGGTCTTGGCGTCGACTTCGGCCTCGACCGCGACGCCCGGCTCGATCGCCGCCCCACTCGGATCGACCTCGAGCGCCTGGTCTTCGCCGAGCCGGTAGACGTCGAGGACGCGGGCCTCGTTGCCGCCCCAGCGCAGGACCCCCGAATCGGCCACCTGTCCCCCGCCCTCGGCGTAGAACGGGCTCTCCTCGAGCTTGACCAGCGCCTTGCCGTCGGCTGCCTCGACCGCGGCGAGGCCGGTGGTCGCGCGCAGGGATTCGTAGCCGACGAAGCTGGTCGGCGGCGCCCCTTCGGCGAAGGCCAGCACGCGCTCGTGGGTGTTCTCAGACCCGTGGGCGGTTGCGCTTGCCGTCCGCGCCCGCTGGCGCTGCTCCTCCATCAACTCCTGGAAGCCCTGGTCGTCGACCGAGAGGCCGGCTTCGGCCAAGAGCTCCTTGGTCAGGTCGTAGGGGAAGCCGTAGGTGTCGTGCAGTTTGAAGGCAGCGGCCGCGTCGACCCAGGACGTCTCCGCCTCCTTGGCCTCGGCGATCAGCCGGTCGAGCAGCTCGCTGCCGCGCTCGAGCGTGCGGCCGAAGCTCTCCTCCTCGTCGCCGACCCAGCGCTCGATGCCGGCCTTCTCGGCGACCAGCTCGGGGTAGGCGTCGCCCATCAGCTCGATCGTGCGCTCGGCGAAGCGGCCCAGCCAAGGCGCCTCGAGCCCGAGGCTGCGGCCCTGCTGGATCGCCCGGCGCATGATCCGGCGCAGGATGTAGCCGCGGTCCTCATTGGAGGGGACGACGCCGTCGGCGATCAGGAAGGCGGCGCCGCGGCTGTGGTCGGCGACGATTCGCATCGCCCGGGTTACCGCGCCGCCCTCGTCGTAGCGGTGGCCGGAGAGCTCTTCGGCGAGGTCGATCAACGGCCGCACGTGGTCGGTCTCGAAGACCGACGGGACGTCCTGGAGGATCGCCGCCATCCGGTCGAGGCCCATGCCCGTGTCGATGTTCCTCATCGGCAACGGCGTCAGGCTCCCGTCCTCGGCGAGCTCGTAGCTCATGAAGACGTGGTTCCAGAACTCGAGGAAGCGGTCGCTGTCGTCGCCCGGGCGGTCTCCCTCGGCGCCAAAGTCGAGGCCGCGGTCGAGGTAGAGCTCCGAGCAGGGACCGCAGGGGCCGGTCGGGCCGGCCTGCCAGAAGTTGTCCTCGCGGCCGAGGCGGACGATCCGCTCCTCCGGGACGCCGGTGGCGCGCCAGATCTCGATCGCCTCCTCGTCGGGCCCGAGGCCCAGCTCCTCGTCGCCGCCGAAGACCGTGACCCAGATCCGCTCCGGGTCCATCCCGAAGCCCTGGGTCGAGAGCTCCCAGCCCCAAGGGATCGACTCGGCCTTGAAGTAGTCGCCGAAGCTCCAGTTGCCGAGCATCTCGAAGAAGGTCATGTGGCGGGCGGTGTTGCCGACCTCCTCGATGTCGGTAGTGCGGAAGCATTTCTGCACGTCGGCGAGGCGCGGCGCCGGCGGCTTTTCCCGGCCCAGGAAGTACGGCTTGAACGGCTGCATCCCTGCCGTCGTCAGCAGCACGGAGGGGTCGTGCACCGAAGGCACCAGCGAGGCCGAGGGCACGATCTTGTGCTCGCGCGCGGCGAAAAAAGACAGGTAAGTCTCCCGGATCTCCTGCGCCCTCATGTTAGGAAGCCTAAATATTTGTTCGATTCCGGGCGGCGCCGGCCAAGTTCGCCCTTACGAAGCGTCGAAGAAGACGTTTCAGGAGAGGACTTGACCGTTCGACTTAGTCGAAGGAGGCAGGACAGATGAAGCTGCGCACGATGTTCGCGATGGGGCTCGCAGTCCTCTCGATGGCGCTGGTTCCCGCGGTCGGCATGGCCGACGGACCGGACTACCAGCCGACGCCCGAAGGGCCGAATTACCATCCCGAAAAGCCGAATCATCCGCCGCAGGGGCCGAAGACGGCGCCGAAAGGCAAAGCCTACGGCTACTACTGCCGCGGCGAGAGCAAGAAACACGTGAAAGGCCAGAAGGGGACCGACTTCAGCCTCTGCGTGCGCGCCCACAAACGGGCGGCCAACCAGCCGGATAAATCCGCGCGCGAAGCATGCAAGGACCTGAAGGTCAGGCACGACCGCTCCGGGCGGCACGTCCCGCACGGCGACAAGGGAACCGCCTTCAGCCGCTGCGTGAAATCGGTTGCCCAGCAGCGGAAGGAAGAAGCCGCGAACGTGACCTCGAGCGCGGTCGCCTGACGAACGCGCTCGCCTAAGCGGCGATGGTGCCGTGGCCGACGATGCGATCGCCGGCCATCAGCACCGCCGTCTGGCCCGGGGCCACGCCAGGGAAGGCCTCGCCCAGCTCCACTTCCAGGGAGGAGTGCCGTCCTCTCCCCGCCGCCCTCAGGGTGGCGGGGAGGGCGCGGGAGCGGTAGCGCAGCTTCACCGCGTCGACCTCGCCCCCGTCGCGATGGAGGACGGCGTTGCGGACGCTGACGCTGCGCTTCTCCAGCTCGGCCCGGGTGCCGACGGTGACGGTGTTGGTGGCGGCGTCGGTGGCGAGCACGTAGAGCGCCTCCGGGGCCGCGACGCGAATGCCACGGCGCTGGCCGACGGTGAAGTCGTGGTGGCCGCGGTGCCGCCCCAGGGTACGGCCGGCCGAATCGACGATCGCGCCGTCGCGCTCGCGCAGGCCGCCGTGGCGGCGCAGGAAGCCGCGCTTGCCCTGGCCGGCGAGGAAGCAGAGGTCCTGGCTCTCGGCCTTGCGTGCAACGGCGAGATCGTGGCGGGCGGCGATCTCCCGCACCTCGGGCTTGGTCAGCCCGGTGAGCGGGAAGCCGAGGCGGGAAAGCAGCTCGGTCGGCAGCGCCGCGAGCATGTAGCTCTGGTCCTTGGCGCTGTCGGCGGCGGTGGCGAGCAGCGGACCCTCGTCGTCCTCGACGATGCGGGCGTAGTGGCCGGTGAGCAGGCGCTCGGCGCCGAGGCGCTCGGCGAGGTCGACCATCGCCGCCAACCGCACCTCGCCGTTGCAGAGGATGCAGGGGTTTGGCGTGGTGCCCTCCGCGTAGCCGCCGACGAAGCGGTCGACGACGCGGCGCCGGAAGTCCTCCTCGAGGTCGAGCGTGAAGTGCGGGATCCCCAGCTGGTGCGCGAGCGCGCGAGCGCCGAGCACGGCCTCCGGCGAGCAGCAGGCCTTGGCGCCGTCGGTCTCCGGGTCGGTCCAGAGCTTGACGGTGATGCCGACCACGTCGGCCCCTTCCTCGCGGGCGAGCAGAGCGGCGACGGCGCTGTCGACGCCGCCTGACATGGCGACTGCGACGCGCTTCCGGCGGGGCGAATGGCCACCCGTTCCGGGTGAGGTGGCCATTCGCCCTGAGTCCGGAATCAGGTTGAGAGATGAGCTAGCAGCGGCTTGGAGGGCGCGGTGGAGGGCGTCGGTGGCCAGCTGCGCTGCGTGGCGCTTGGCGGGCGTGAGGCCCCCAATTGCCTCATCAACAGTGTCTATGTCGATCAGAGCAGCTTCGAGAACAGGAGAGGCATCGACCATCTCCGCCACGGCGGCCGTAGCTGCGCGGGTGGCCCCGCAGCCCTCGGCGTCGAAGGTAACGCTGGTGATGCGGCCGTCCTCGACGAGGAACGAGATCCGCGAGAGATCGCCGCAGGCAGCGCCTCCCGCCGCGCCCGTGAAGGCGCCGTCGGCCGGCTGCCCCAGCCGGCTCTCGTCACGCAGATAAGCCTCGAAAAGCTCGCGATCCATCAGAGGAAGGGTAAGCGCTTGACCGTCCCTCCACCCCATCTCGCACTCGCAGGGCCATCACCCACACCTACTTGCCGGGTGGGTGTGGGTGATGGCCCTGCCCAAGGGCAGCCCTGAGATCCGCGATGATCTCGTCCGGTTCCTGCTGAAGGGCGCGCCAGGTGATGCGGAACGTCTTCCAGCCTTCGGCGATGAGGATGCGGTCGCGATGCCGGTCGGACTCGAAGCGCTTCGCGGTCCCGTGGACGGATCGGCTGTCGAGCTCCACCGCCACTCGCTCGCGCTCCCAGAGGGCATCGATCTGGAAGAAGCGCCCGCGCACGGAAAGGTCGCCGTTCATCCGGGGCCGCGAGATCCCACGAGCGTCCACGAGCGCCAGGAACGCCTCCTCGAAGTCGTTTCGCGTCAATCCCACCGGCTCCGACGACTCCAGCAGCGCCCGCAGGTTCCGCGCCCCCCGCCGTCCCGGATACCGCTCCAGCAGTAGCGGCAGCGACACCCGATCCGTCAGCTGCCGCACTTCCGCCTCGTGCCAGGCCCGCTCCACCTCCCGCATCGGCGCCACAGCCGCCAAGTCGAAGATCGTCCGAAACGGCGAGGTCACCGGGATCCCGTCCACCACCTCCCGCTCGTCGTCCAGCACGAATCCCCGGTGGCTGACGATGCCCTCCCGGCTGACGCGCCTACCGGGCCGCGTCACGTCCACCCTTTCGCTCGCGTGCGACAGCAGACCCCAGAGCCGCGCCGCCGACCGATGGCTCAACAGCGCCCCCTCTCCGCAGGCAAGTACGGCAGCTGTCCATCGACCCTTGCGGGAGATACGCCGCGCTCCGAAGACGTAGACGCCCCGATGCATTTCATGTAGCCGCCGCTGTTCCAGCCGCCGGCCGATCGCCCTCCTCCCCATGCCCAGTGCCAACAGTTGCTCCCGTCCCACGACGCCGTGCTGACTGCGGGCCAGCCGCTCTACCTCCCGCTCAAGAATTTCAGTGGTTAGTTGAGCACCTATACGGTGCTCAATCGGCCTCTCGCTTCGCATGCGACTGAGGTTGATGCGGAGCGGCGCACGTATGGCGCGCACTTCGTGCCAACTCTGCGCCGAGGCACAAAAAAAGGCCCCAACCCGCCGTTGCCGCCTCTGGCTTTGATCCCTTCAAATGAAGGTGGGTGCCTGCTCCTGCCCCCAAGAGGACCGGAGACTTGTCAGCTCCCGTGCCGTTTGTGTTGGGTCAAACGGTGAGACGGCTCTCGTACGGGTTCGAGCCTGGTCCAAAAACTACCACCGGGGCAGCCTCTCTAAACGAACCCTTCGCCCTCGTCCAGGTTCGAGAGGTGCCACTCGGCTTCGCTCCAGCGGTCGTCGGGGACACGGAGGGCGATGTCGCCGCGGCCGAAGCGGTCGAGCGGCCAGTCGGAGGTGAGAACGGCCTCGATCCCGGCCTCGACCAGGGCCTGGTGCCAGGCGCGGGCGGTTCGCAGGTCGCCGAAGTCCCTGACGACCTCCCAGCTGTCGAAGCTGGGGTCGTCGACGTGGACCGGCGTCTTGCCCGGCCCTGGAGCCGGTCGCCACCTGCGGGGGATCCAGTCCCGCAGGCCCATCTCAGTGGCCGGGGAGTTTGGGCTTGTGGATGCCGATGCCGAGCTCTTTCAGCTGCAGCTCGTCGACCGGGGCCGGGGCGCCCGTCAGCAGGTCGAAGCCCGAGGCGGTCTTGGGAAAGGCGATCACGTCGCGGATCGTCTCGGCGCCGTAGAGGCGCTGGACGATGCGGTCGACGCCGTAGGCGATGCCGCCGTGCGGGGGCGCCCCAAACTGCAGCGCCTCCAGCAGGAAGCCGAAGCGGGCGCGGGCGGTCTCGGCGTCGATCCCGAGGGCGCCGAAGACCGCCTCCTGGGTCTTCGCGTCGTGGATGCGGATCGAGCCGCCGCCCAGCTCCTGGCCGTTCCAGACCACGTCGTAGGCCTGGGCGCGGGCGGCGCCGGGGTGAGCCGGGTCGAACTCGCCCGCCGGGGCGGTGAAGGGATGGTGGAGCGCGTCCCAGCGTTTCTCCCCCTCGTTCCACTCCATCAGCGGCCAGTCGACGATCCAGACCAGGCGGTTCTCCTCCGGGTCGATCAGGTCGAAGCGCTCGGCGAGGTCGAGCCGCAGCTGTCCCAGCACGGCGTCGGTGACCGGGCGCTCGTCGGCGACCAGCAGCAGCAGGTCCCCCTCCTCGGCGCCGAGGCGCCGGTTGAGGTCGGCAAGCTCGGCCTCGCTGAGGAACTTCGCGGTCGGCGAGCGCCAGCCGTCGCCCTCGCGGAAGGCCCAGACCAGCCCCTTCGCCCCCAGCTCCTGGGCGCGCGAGATCAATTTGTCGAGCTCGGAGCGCGGCAGCTCGCGGCGGCCGGCGTTGAGGCCGCGAATCGAGCCGCCGTCGAGGACCGAGCGGAAGACCTTGAACTCGGTCTCGCGCAGGGCCTCGCCGAGGTCGACCAGCTCGAGGCCGAAGCGGAGGTCCGGACGGTCGGTCCCGAAGCGGTCCATCGCCTCGTCGTAGCCCATCCGCTGCATCGGCAGCTCGATCGAGGGGCCCCCCGCGCGCTCGAAGACATGGGCGAGCAGCGCCTCGTTGACGGCGATCACGTCCTCGACGTCGACGAAGGACATCTCGACGTCGAGCTGGGTGAACTCGGCCTGGCGGTCGGCCCGGGTCGCCTCGTCGCGGAAGCAGCGGGCCACCTGGTAGTAGCGCTCGAAGCCGGAGACCATCAGCAGCTGCTTGAACAGCTGCGGCGACTGCGGCAGCGCGTAGAAGGAGCCTTGCTGCTGGCGGCTGGGGACGAGGAAGTCGCGGGCGCCCTCCGGCGTGGAGCGGGTCAGCACCGGGGTCTCGACGTCGACGAAGCCCTCGCCGTCGAGGAACTCGCGCATCGCGGCGACGACGCGGTGGCGCAGCAGCAGCGCCTCGCGCATCTGCTCGCGGCGCAGGTCGATGTAGCGGTACTGCAGCCGTTTGTCCTCGCCGACCTCGCCGCTGAAGCCCTCGACCTGAAAGGGCGGGGTCTCCGAGCCGGCGAGCAGCTCGGCGCCGGTGACCAGCAGCTCGACCTCGCCCGTCGCCAGCTCCGCGTTCACGGTCTCCTCCGAGCGCCGCACCACATTGCCGGTCGCGCTCAGCACGTCCTCGGCCCGCAGCTTGTGCGCCAGCTCGAACGACTCGCCGGAGCTGTCGGGGTTGAAGACGAGCTGGACGATCCCGGTGCGGTCGCGGAGGTCGATGAAGATCAGACCGCCGTGGTCGCGGCGGCGGTTGACCCAGCCGGCGACCCGCACCTCGGAGTCGACCTTCTCCGGCAGCACCTGGCCACACCAGGCGTCGCGGTACCCGTTCGCGCGCAGCGGCGGCGTCTCAGTGCTCAACTCTCTCCTCCCGTCATCTCGTCGACAAGGTTGCCGGGATCGGCGGCGCGCTGCTCGCCGGTCTCCATGTCGCGCAGCTGGGCGCTGCCGTCGGCCTCGAGGATGAGGACCCGACTGGCGCCGATCCGGTTCGCGTGTTTCAGCTGCCCCTTGAGGCCACGGCCGGCGAGGTCGACCTCGACCGAGATCCCGGCGTGGCGCAGCTCGACTGCCAGCGCCATCGCCCGTCCCCGCTGCCCCGGGTCGGCGATCGCGACGAAGGCGTCGCGCCCCGGCGCCGGCACCTCTTCGTCGAGCGCCAGCAGGATCCGCTCGATCCCGGCGGCGAAGCCGACCGCCGGCGTCGGCGGCCCGCCGAGCTGCTCGACCAGGCCGTCGTAGCGGCCGCCGCCGCCGATCTCCGACTGCGCCCCGAGCGCGTCGCAGACGAAGGAGAAGATGGTCCGCGAGTAGTAGTCGAGGCCGCGGACCAGGGTCGGGTCGACGACGTAGGCGATGCCGGATGCCTCCAGCAGCGCCCGCACCTCGGCGAAATGCTCGGCGTCCTCCCCCTCGAGCTGCCCGACGATCGTCGGCGCGCTCGCCATCACCGCCTGCGTCCCCTCGTGGTCGGAGTCGAAGGCGCGCAGCGGGTTGAGGTCGATCCGCTCGCGCACGTCCTCGGAGAGCTCCCCCTCGTGCGCGTGCAGGTGCGCCTTCAGGTCCTCCAGGTAGGCGCGCCGCGAGTCGAAGGAGCCGAGGCTGCCGAGCCGCAGCTCCACCCCCGGCACGCCGAGCTCTCCGAGCAGGTCGGCGAGGAGCATGATCACCTCGGCGTCGGCCAGCGGCGAGTCGCTGCCGATGCACTCGATCCCGAGCTGGTGGAACTGGCGGTAGCGGCCGGCCTGCGGGCGCTCGTGGCGGAAGAAGGGGCCGAGGTAGGAGAGCTTGACCGGCTGCGCCAGTTTGTGCATGCCGTGCTCGAGGTAGGCGCGGCAGATCGAGGCCGTCCCCTCCGGGCGCAGGGTGAGGCTGCGTTCGCCCTTGTCCTCGAAGGTGAACATCTCCTTGCGGACGATGTCGGTCGACTTGCCGACGCCGCGCTCGAACAGCGCCGTGTCCTCGAAGGCGGGGGTCGCGATCGTCTCGTAGCCGGCGCGGGAGAAGATCTCGGCGGCGGCCTGCTGCAGCCGCGCCCGCGCCCGCGCCTGCTCGGGCAGGACGTCGAAGGTGCCACGGGGTGCCTGGAACTTGCTCGCCATCGTGCCGGCGACCTTAGTCCAACCGGCTACCGCGTCAGCGAGCCGAGGAAGGGATTGGTGGCGCGCTCGGCGCCGATGGTCGTCAGCCCCATGTGGCCGGGATGGACGACGGTCTCGTCGGAGAAGGTCTCGAGCAGCTTGCCGAGCGAGGCGAGCAAGGTCGGCCCGTCCGCGCCCGGCAGGTCGGTCCGGCCGACCGAGCCCTGGAAGAGGACGTCGCCGGAGAAGATCGCCTCCTCGCCGCGGACGCCATAGGTGACGTGGCCGGGGCTGTGCCCGGGGGTGAAGACGACGTCGAGCTCGAGCCCCGCCAGCTCCAGCGTCTCGCCGCCGCGGACGACCTCGTCGGCCTCGTAGCTCTCGAACGGCCCGAACCCCTCCCAGGGGACGAAGGCCATGATGTCGGCGAGAATCGGGACCTCGATCTCGGGGCAGTAGACCGGCGCCCCGGTCGCCTTCGCCACCGGCGCCACCGCGCCGATGTGGTCGAAGTGGCAGTGGGTGAGGAGGATCGCCTCGACGCTCGCGCCGCTTGCCTCGACCGCGGCCAGGATCCGCTCCGCCTCCTCGCCGGGGTCGACGATCAGCAGTCGGTCGCCACCCTGGGGTCGGAGCAGGAAGCAGTTCTCGGCGATCGGGCCGACCGTGAGCATCTCGACCGCGAGGGCCACGGGCCTACTGGTCGCCGCCGGCGCGAATCCGCGCCCGCTCGCGCCGCCGCCACATCGCCATGTCGATGAAGTAGCCGGCGGGAACGTAGAAGACGAGCATGAAGGCGCCGAAGAGGAGCGAGGGGACGAGCTCTTTTTTGAAGATCAGGATCAGCAGCACGGCGAAGATGACCGCGGCAAAGAGGCCGCGGACGAGGGAGCTGCGCCAGGTCGGCGGCAGGTCCTGCTGCGGAGCCGGCTTGCGGCGCGAGCGGGCGCGCGCTTTCGCTTCCTCGCGGCTGCGGGGGCGGCCGGAGCGGGGCTTGTTGTCGATCCGCCCCCCCTGGGTGCCGCGGCGCTTGCGCTGGCGCTTCTTCCTCGTCTGGGCCATCGGCTGCGAAATCTACCTACCGGTCGGTCGCCTCGGCGAGCCGCGCCTCGATCGTGTGGCGCCGCGGGGCGAAGCCTCGGATCGGCACGTCGTCGGGGTAGCCGGAGAGGGACGCCCGCGGGACCAGGCCGACCAGCTCCGCCTCCAGCGGCCGGGCGCCCAGCGGCGCCGCCAGGGCGCGTACCCGCTCGACGACTTCGCCGAGCGGGACCGTGAGCGGGTCGTGGACGTTGGTCGAGACCTGGGCGCGGCCGCTTGAGAGCAACAGCCCGATCGCCCGCACCCCGGGCGGTCCCCCGCCCGCCTCACGCAGGCCGGCGGCGACGGAGCGGGCGATCTCGAGGTCGTCGGTGTCGAGCTCGACGTTGAAGGCGGCGAGCGGCGGCCGCGCCGTGACCAGGGTGGCGCCGGCGTTTCGGTGCGGCAGGTCGGGGCCGAAGTCCGGCCGCAGCTCCCCCGACTCCATCCGCAGCCAAAGCTCGGCCAGGCCGCCGTTGCGGAAGTAGGCGCGCTCGGCCCGGCCCGGGTCGCGCGCCAGCTCGCCGTAGAGGAAGACCGGGATCCCGAGGCCGCCGATCTGGGTCGCCGCCGCGACTGCCTCCTCGCGCGCCGCCTCGTGGTCGCCGGGCTCAAACCAGACGATCGGGCAGACGTCGAGGGCGCCGATCGCCGGGTGGGCCCCCCGGTAGCTGTCCATCTCGATCGTCTCCGCCGCCTCCTCGGCGCCGGCCGTCAGCGCCTCGACGAGGGCGCCGCCGCTGCCGGCGAGGGTGAAGACACTGCGCCCGTGGTCGGCGTCGGAGTGCCGGTCGAGCAGGGTGACGCCGCGAGTGAAGGCCTGCTCCAATCGGTCCAGCCGCTCCTCGTCGCCTCCCTCGGAGACGTTCGGAACCGCGAGCAGTGGCGGCATCGTCCGGGCGCCTCAGACCAGCAGGTCGCCGCCGCTGACGATCGTCTCGCCGTCGATCGCGAGGGTCGGTTCCAGCACCACGCAGTCGAGGTGGACGGGGACCTGGACCGTGCCGCCGATCGCGGCAGAGGCGCCAAAGGCGACGTGGCAGGTGCCGAGGATCTTCTCGTCCTCGAGGATGTTGCCGGTGAGGATCGCCTCTTCGTTGGTGCCGATCCCCAGCTCGGCGACGTTGGTGCCGTCCTTGCCGTGGGCGGCAAGCAGTTCCATCAGCCTGGCGCCGTCCTCGCCGCTGGCCTCGACCAGGTGGCCTTCGCGGATCGTCAGCGAGACCGGTTCGTCGAGCAGCCCGATTTCGGCGATCGAGCCGTCGACGACGAGCGTGCCCTCGGTCGTCCCCTCCAGCGGGGCGATGAAGCCCTCGCCGCAGGGCAGGTTCCCGAAGGCGCCGCGGTTGCCGAGTTCGCCCGCGTCGACGATCCCCAGCCGTCCCTCGAGGCCGATCCGCAGGTCGCTGCCGTTGCGGCAGGTGATCCGCACCTCCGAGCCGCGGTTGAGCGCGGTGACGACGGCCCAGCCGCGACGGCGGATCTCCTCCAGGTCGCCGGTCATCAGCCGGCTCAGCATCTCCTCGGTTACCCCCGGAAGGGTGCCGATGCGGACGCCGGCTTCGCTCGCCGCTTTGCGGGCGGCGGTGTGGGAGAGCGACTGGATCGTCGGCGCCAGGACCACGTCGGCTGCGGCCATCGCGGCGGCAACGGCACGCGGCGGCTCGGCGGCGGCGGAGTCGCGCTCGGAGATGACCGCCAGCGTCGCGTCGGCACCGTCCCCTTGCGCCTCGATCCGCATCAGCGCCCCGATCTCTTCCGTCACGGGGTTGCAGACGACCAGCACCTCCTCGCCCGGCGAGATCCCCATGCACTGCCGGACGACAGTCTTTACCGCTCTGTCCAGTTCCGCGGTCACGCTTCAACCCTACCTAATGATCCGCGCAGCCTGCACGCGTTTCCCCTGCAATAGGGCCATTTGCAGCGAATTGCAAAAACCAGCGTGATTAATCCCGCCCCTTCGAAGGCCGCTCATCGTCGCGCCGGTGTCCAATGGCCCAAGCCTCGAACCAAACCAGCCCCACGAGCACGATCCCGAAGCCGAGAAAGGGCGGAAACCATTCGTCGGGCCGCAGCAACACCAGTGCCCCGACGACAAACGCATCCGCCGCCAGCAGGAATCCAACCAGCACCGGCCGCATCGCCGGCCACCCATCCCGGGGAGATCCACCGCCCTTCTCCACCGCTACCATCCCCCTCCCCGCCGGAGTAGCTCAGCTGGTTAGAGCAGCGGAATCATAATCCGCGTGTCGGGGGTTCGAGTCCCTCCTCCGGCATCAGCTGCAGAGCCAAAACGCCGTCCTCCGGGGCGGCGTTTTGTGTCCCGAGGGCAACGGATAGGGCAACGGGCGGCGGCGGCACCCTGCAGGGCAACAACCGGCGCCGCCGAGTTCGGCCTCTCGCGGTGCCGGCGTTGCCCTGCAGGCCGCGGCTAGGTGGCTTCGACCGTGGGCGATGGGTAGCCGAGTAGAGAGGCCGTCATGGGGAACGTCTTGGCGCCCTTCGCCTTGCGGTTGATCGCCTCGCCTTTGATCTCCTCGATCCGCTCGTACGCGGTCCGCAGCGCCGCGTTGGCGTCGATCCAGCCCTCCTCGTCAACGTCGAGTTTCAGCGTGATCAGCGTCCGGTCGGTTCGGCGATCGAAGGTGCCGGCCTCCATCGCGTCAGCTGCTCGGCGGCTGACTTCGTTCATGGCGTTGACGCTGATCCCGGTCCTCACCGCTTTGCCGAGGCGTTCCCAGTCGGGGTTGTCGAGCAGCATCTTCGTCGTCGCCCTGTAGCGCGTCTTCGTCGCCCCGCGCACCTGTTCTTTGTCGACCACCTCGATGCACCCGAGTTTGAGGAGCTCTTTCGTGTGATAGCTGACGTTGGACAGTTCTTCGCCGAGGGTGTCGGCCATTTCCCGGGGACTCGCGCAGGTGTCGCTGAGGATGGCGATGATCTCCGTCCGCAGCGGGTGGTTGAGCGCCTGCGCGAACCGCTTGTCCAGTCGCGGGGTGCGGCCGGTGCGGCGCCGGCGCTTCTTCTTCGTGGGGGGCACGGTTTAGGTCCTCTCGATTCGTTTGGTCTATAGCTGGCCGACTGGTGGGAAGTATTAGCGCGTTCCCGCCCCTAACCGAAATAGGCGCCTCAATTGGTAGAGGCGCCCTAAGCAAAACTTCGACGCTCTGTCCACCGACCCGAAGGGAGGTGAGCGCATGGTCATGCAGAGCGTCGACGCGACGGTTCCGGCCGTCTCGATCACCAAGCAGGGCTAGGGCCCGCGGCGCCCCGGTCCGCGTGGTCGGGGCGCCAACTCTCTACCTGTGCCAGAGGTAAATTTCCTGACAGATCGCCGATGCGCCGCTAGCTTCGCTGCGCACCTCATGGCATCGGAGCTAGTCGCCCAAACCGTTCGTCTCAAGCCGCCCGTCCGCGAGCAGCTGCGAGCTCGCGCCGAGCGCGAAGGCCGGACCCCCGGCGACCTGGCGCGGCACCTCCTGGAGCGCTCCCTCGCCGGAGAGAAAGGCAAGCGTGGCTGAGGCCCTGCTCGATCTTCCGGCCGCCGAGGTCGATGCCCTGTTTGAAGTCGGCGACCGTGGTCGACGGGCGATCCTGCAGAGCGGCGAAGCCGGCGCCCACGCCCGCCACCTCGCCCTCTGCGGCGTGACGAAGGTCGACCTTGGGGAAGGCCTCGTCTTCGTCGGGCCCGAATCTGAGGACCCCGCCGCCCGCGCCGAACTGGCCTCGATCGAGCGGCGCGAGCAACGCCGGCGCGAAGCGCAGCCCGGGTACCGGCAGCGCCAGCAGGAAATCGTCGCGGCCTTCGACCGTGAGAACTTCGCCCGCTACAAGCACCGCGGATCCACGCCCGCGGTGCTGGCCCTTCACCTTCGCCTGCGATCGCGGGCCCTCGCCGCCGCGGTGCAACGGCTGCGGTCGCGGCCGCGCTCGCGCCGGCGCCGTGTCGCCCGCCGCCCCGGTGGACGTCGAGCAGCTGCTCGCGCCGGCGCCGGCGACGGACCCGGCGAACCCGACCCCCGGGAAGGGGGCACCAGGTGAGCGTCTCGCTGATCGGCGGGCGCGCTCGCTGCCTTCGCCGGCACCTGGAGCGCCGCGGCGCTCAGAACATGGACGACCTGGTGCGGCACTTCGTCCACGGCGCCCACGGCTGGTACCCCGAGGACCTTGACCGAGCGCTCGCCGAACTGATCGAGTTCGGCTTCGCCGCCCCGGCCGACTCGCACGGCTTCTACCGACTGATGGGCGGCGCGCGGTGATCGACGTCCTCGCGCCCTTCGCGATCGCCTTCGCCGTCGCGCTCGCCCTGCTGGTCGGGGGGCCCCGTCTTCTCAGATCTTGGAGCCGGCCTGACATTCCGGCTACAAGCGAGCCGCAAGCGGCTCGACGTCGCGGGCTTGCCACCCGCGGCGGCCTCGTTTCGGCGCCGACTCCCCGCCGCCGTCGACCCCTCTCGGGCGACGGCGGCGGGCGAGGCGTTGCGAGGTCGACCAGGTGAAGGCCGCCGAGCTCCGCGAACGGATCGCCGAAGCGCCGGCCGAGCTCGCGAGCTTCCGCGACCGGATCGCGGCCGTCAACGGCGCGGGCCCCGACGAGGACCTGCGGCAGGACGCGCTGGACTACGCCGGCGAAGTGGTCGCCGACGCCGATCGGCTCGACCAGATCGAGCGCCGCGCGGATCCCGACCGGACCCGCGTCCGCGGCGAGGCCGAGGAGCTGATCGCCTCCCTCGCCGGCGCCGCTCGATCGAGGGACGACGCATGGGCGGCCTTCCGCGAGGAGCACGGCGAGATGCCGATGCCCTACCTGCGCCGGCAGCTGCGCAGCCCCGACCTGCGCCGGGTGATCCAGCACGGCCGCGGCAACTCGCTCTGGGACCTTGAACTGCAGGACGGCTCGCGGATCCCGCTCGGCAACGGCGAGCAGATCCAGGAGCCGAAGAAGGTGCGGGCGGCGCTGCTGGGAGTCGGCCGGCCGATCAAGCGCTTCAAGCTGGCCGAGTTCGACCCGATCACCGAGGCCCTGTCCCTGGTCGCCGAGGTCGAGGACACGATCGCCTCAGAGGTCGAAGAGACGTTGGCCTGGGTCGCGAGCTTCCTCCACCAACAGGAGGGGCGGCGCCGCAGCCTCGACCCCGACGAGTTGCTGCCGCTGCTGAGCGACCCCGACGACGAACCGGCCTGGCGCGACGAGGAGGGGCGGCTCTACCTGCGGCTCCCGAAGCTGGCCCGCCACGTGACGAAGACGATCGGGCAGCGGACCACGGTCCGCGACCTGGCGGCGCGGCTCGATCGCTGCGGCTTCGTCAAGAAACAGCTGGGCGCCCGCGACGGCGAGGAGACGATCAAGGCGCGCTACTGGCGATCGCCCGCGGCCTTCGATGTGGAGGGCGCATCGTGATCCCGCGTTCCCGCCTTACTCACAACGTCTCGCGTAGCCACGATAGGGGGAACGCCGGGAACGCGGGAACATGGCTCTACGCCGGGGGGCGACTCTCGAGGATTGCCGAGGCCACGGCGGGAACTGGCGGGAACACGCAGCCAGTACACAGCGTCCGCGGTTGCCTGGTCCGTTGTGTAGAGAGGCGGCGGGCATGAGCGGGCAGCGCAGGGTCGCCTCCCCGCGTGGTCACTCGGACCCCGGGAAACAATCGAGTGGTCTGCAGCTGGCGCTCCCGGCCGAGGTCCTCGACCAGGTGGCCGAGCGCGCCGCGGCGATCGTGATCGAGCAGCTGCGCGAGGAGCTCGCGCCGGCGCCCTCGCCCTGGCTCGACGTCGCCGGCGCCGCTGAGTACATCGCTGCGCCGGTCTCGCGGATCTACGCCCTGGTCTCGGCCGACCGGATCCCCTTCCACCGCGACGGCTCGCGGCTGCTGTTCCACCGTGACGAGCTCGACGCCTGGATACGCGACGGCGGGGGGAAGCGACCGTGATCGGCGTTGCCCTCCCGTTGCCCTCGCCCTCGCAGGCCGCGCTGCAGCGCCGTTTGCGGGGCGACACGCGGACTCACTGTCTGGAGGTCGAGCGATGGGCGGCCTGAGCTCGGATCCCGAGGCCCGGGCGAAGCAGCTGGCGAACCTGGTCCCCGGCGCCGGCGCCGCGGGCCCGGGCAACACGCGCACCGTCTCCCACGGCGCCTACGCCGCGATCGCCCGCGATCGGCTCGACGCGAAGATGCGCGAGATCTTCGACGCCCTCGCCGAGGACGCGCCCCTGCGCGAGGCTGATGGCTCGCTCCCGGCCGCCGACGTCCTGGCGGTCGAGCTCCTCGCCGAGACGCTCTGCAGGCGCGAGAACCTGCGCAGCCACCTCGCCGATTTCGGCTGGCGGGACCAGGAGACGAAGGAGCCGCGGACGGCGCTCCTGGACCTGGAGCGGCGGCTGCGCAAAGAGGCGGCGACCTACCTGGACCAGCTGGGCATGACGCCGCGCTCCCGGGCCCGTCTCGGCCTCGACCTGGTGCGGACGGTCGACCTGTCCCGCGCCATGTCCGAGCCCGACCCGGCCAAGCGCCGGGAGATGATGCTCGCCGCCGGCGTCGACCCCGACGACGAGGACCAGGGCGGCGACGTCGACGGCGATCGCGGGCCCGAGACCCTGGAGGGCGAGGTGCTGGAGCCGTGAGGGTCGAGACCTTCGCCGAGCGCGTCCTGCGCCGCCCCCTGTGGTCCCACCAGCTGGAGGCCGCGCATACCGATCGGTTCATCACCTGCATCGCCGCGGCGCGGCGGACGGGCAAGAGCACCCTCGCCGAGGTCCTCGCGATCCACACCGCGTTCTCCAACGCCGGCTGCCGGGTGCTGATCCTCTCGGCGACTCAGGACGCCGCCCGCCGCGTCACTGAGGCGATCGGCGAAACCCTCGCCCGCAACCCCGAGACGAGGGGCGCGGTTGTGGACGACTACGCGACCCGGATCCGGCTCGGCAACGGCTCGCAGATCATCAGCTTGCCGGCGTCCCAGCGGCAGGTCCGCGGCTACGGCGAGCGGGTGCTCCTGGTGATCCTCGACGAGGCCTCTTTCATGCCGCCCGAGCTGTGGACGGCGGCCAGCTACGTCGCCCTTGACGAACGCCGCAACGGCTCGCGGATCGTGATGCTGGGGACGCCGTTCGGCGGCGCTGATCACTTCTTCCGCCGCGCCTTCATCGCCGGCCTCGATCACGACCCCGACCACGCCGCCTTCAACTGGACCTACCGGGTAAACCCGAACCTCGATCACGCCTACCTGGAGCGCCAGCGCGATCGCGTCTCCCCCGCCGAGTACGCGGCGGAGGTGCTCGGCGAGTGGTCCGACGCCGCGGGGCAGCTGTTCAGTAACGACCTGATCGAGGCACAGACGGCGGCGATCGAGCAGCCGTCCCTGGCCGACCTGATCGCCGGCGCCGCCCGCCCGTCGATGGGGCTCGATTGGGGCGTCAGCTTCGACCGCTCGGCCGCGGCGATGATCTACCGGCTGCCCGGGGCGGCGAAGCTGAACGCCGGCGACGACGGCCGGCCGAAGTTCTTGCTGCTGCCCTACGTGTGGCCGCAGGGCGAGCGGCTGTCCAAGGTGGTCGAGGACGTCTGCAGGGTGCCGGCGTTCTTCGTCAACCCCGAGACGTCCGGCGTCGGCGCCGGCCCCTCGCAGCTGCTGCAGGAGAAGGTCCGCACCCACCGCGTCGGCCGGATGAAACGCAAGTGGAACTTCGTCGCGACCACGGCCGCGAAGAAGACGGCCGGCTACGGGACGCTCCTGGGGCTCGCCGAGCGCGGGCAGATCTTCTGGCCTGCGGATCCCGACCTGCTTCGCCAGCTGCGCGGCCTGCGCTTTGAGCAGGGCGATCGAGGGTTCACCCGGATCGAAGCCGAGGACGCCGTCGTGCATGACGACGTCGCCGACGCGGCGATGCTCGCGACCATCCCCCACACCCCGCGCAAGGGGCGGATCGTCTGCCACCTGAACCGGCTCGCGGATCCGCGGCGCGTCCCGCCCGACACCGAGCTCCCCACCGATCCGAGCGAGGTGATCGAGGCCGGCAGCGGCTACCGGCTGTTCCAGCGGCCGGCGCTGCAGTCGGTTGTGGGAACCGAGCTCACGCTGCCGATCGGCGGCACCCCGGCCGGCCTGCAGGTCCTCCCCGAGGAACCGCACATGGCCGAGGCCCGGGAAGCGGTCGCCGAGGCCCTCGCCCTGGAGGGAGACGTCGAGTGATGCCCGTCCTCTACCACGGCGGCGTCCCCGGGCTGGATCCCGGCGAGCTCCTCCTCCCCGGCGCCGAGGTCGGCGCGAGTCACTCGCGCTGCGTCAAGGTGACGCCGGACCTGGAGGCCGCGATCGGCTTCGCGGCCCGCTGGCCTGGCGGCGGCGACGTCTACCGCGTCCGCTGCGAGCGCACCGAACCGCCGCCCTCGTCTGGGTTCTCGCTGCTGCGCGTCGTCGGCCCCGCTGTGGTCGCCGGCGTCATTCGCCGCGGCGTCCGCGACCCGAAGGCGATGCGCCGCCCCGAACTTGCCCGCGTCAAACCGATCAAGAGGAGGAGCGATGGCTGAGGACGCTTTCGACCCGGGCCCGAACGGCACCTTTCCCCACTGGCCGCGGCGCCCCGATGGTCGACCTGCAGGTATCGGCCTGCCGATCACTGAGGACGACCCCGAGCTCGCACAGGCCGAGCGCGAAGCCGAGGAACGGATGCCGACCGGCCTCCACTACCAGCGGACGCCGGAGGGAAATCACGTCCTGGTCGACCTCACCCCGAGGTACCCCGACGGCGAGCCGATCATCCCGCCCGATCTACCACCGACCCCATAAGGAGGGGCAATGACTGACGAAAACCTGAACAACATCTACGACCTGTCGAGCTACCGGCTGGAGGCCCACGAGCACGCTTCCGGCTGCCCCGCGATCCCCAACCGACAGGAGGCCGAGGTGGTCCGCAAGCCGGCCGGCCGCGGCCTGGTCAAGACCGGCGTCTCCTCGACCGGCGAGCCGATCTACGAGCCTGTCGCCTCGCCGGGTGAATCGCTCGTAAGGGCCCGCTGCTGCGACTGCGGCGAGCAGCGTCTCTACCCGCTGCGGCCCGACACGATGCGGAGGGCTGGAGGTGCCGCCGATGGCGACCAGTAAGGACAAGAAGAAGCCGAAGCCGATCACCCGCGAGGAGGTCGAAGGGCTCGGACACGGCGAGCTCGCGAAGGTCGCGACGAAGCGGCGGATCGTCGCCTCGTTGCCGAGCTCGGCGACGTCGAAGGCCTCGCCGGCGAAGCCCGAGATCCCCGAGGGCCTGAGCCCGCGGCAGAAGACGCGCCGGGAAATGAGCGCGGCGATCGCCCGGGAGCAGGCCCGGGTGGAAGGGAGGAACGATGGCGACGAAAGCTAAGAGCGCGATCGAGGAGCTCGCCGACCTGGAGGAGGCGGTGCGCGTCGCCGAGCGGCGCAAGCAGGACGTCGACGCCGGCCAGCGAGCAGCTGCCCGCGCCGTCTCCGCGGCCGAGTCGCGGCGCCTGCAGCTGGAGGAGGCCCGCGGCGCCGGCGAGGACGTCGACCCCGAGGAGATCGCCGAGGCGGTCGCCGCGATCGAGGAGGCGAAGGCCGAGGCCGACGAGCTCGTCTGGAGTGCCCGCCTTGCCGGCGCCGAACGGGCGATCCAGGAGGCCGAGGCCGAGCGCGATCGGTTCGGCGCCTTCAACTTCGCCGCGATCGCGGCCGAGGAGGCGCTGCAGGACGGCCCGGTGCGGGACGCCCTGGTGGAGGCCCACAGCGCCCTGGTGGACGCCGCCAACGCCTACGCCGTGCGGGTGCGCCGCTGGCACCACCTGAGCCGCTACGGGCGTTTCTCGCCGGCGTCGATCCCGACCGGCAACCCTCTCGCCGGCGACATGGACGAGGTCGGCCGGCGCTTTGAAATGGGGCTGCCCCTGCCGACGCCGCCGCAGCTGCGCGAGGAGTAGGAGGTGGGCGAGCGCGTCGGCTTCTACGGCTGTTCGATCGACGGGCGCGCTCGCCTGGTGCGGATCGGCTGGCGGGGAGAGGGCGGGGCCCCGCGGCCGGCGACGGTCCCCTCCTGCCCGGTCTGTGGAGACGAGCACCGGATCCTGGACCCATGCTGGCGCTTACCCCGCAGGGTCGACCGCGGCCGCACTCCCGAGGTCCTCGTTACCGGGAGCGCATAGCTGATAGCATCGTTTCTAGCATTACTTCCAGCATCACCCCCAAGAGAGAGGAGACAGAGGTGACGGAGGAGAAGATCCGCGAGAACCGACTGCGCCGAGCAGCTGCGCGTCAGGGTCTCACCCTTCACAAGTCGCGCACCCGGGACCCCCGGGCGCTCGACTACGGGCGCTGGCGGATCAGCGGCCCGGGCGTCGACGTCGAGTGCGAGGACGTCGACCAGGTGGAGGCCTACCTGCAGGGGGAGCGCAGCTGATGCGCGTCCTGCGTTGGATGCTGCTGCTTGCCGCCGTTCACACCTGGTCGGGGTTGGGGATCCTCGCGGCGGTCGCCGCGGCCGCGATCGCCGAGCTCGCCCGCGATCGCTGGATCCCGAGGAGGTTCGTCTAGATGGCCGGCGACTGGCGCGAGGAGCGCCCCGAGCTCGCCCAACAGGTCGCGTGGTTTGAGGAAGCCCTGCAGAAGGTCTCCGACCAGCTGGAGGCGGGAGTCGCCGCCTTCGACGCCGGCGACTTCGACCCGACGAACGTGATCGGCCTGACGGGCGAGTACACGCCCCGACTGGAGAGACACGCCGCCGCGATCACGCGGCTGCTGAGAGAGGAGACCTGATGGCAACCGCCACCCTGGAGAAGACGAAGACGCCCGGCGTCTACAAGAAGGGCAGCCGCTACGTCGCCACCTGGCGCCACCGCGGTAAGCAGTGCAAGAGCTCGCACCGCACCTATGCCGAGGCCCGCGAGGCGAAGAAGCAGCGCAGCGCCGGCGACACCCGGCCGACGAAGCGGATCCGGTTCGGCGAGTACCTCCCCAACTGGATCGAGACCTACGCCGGCCGCACCGCCCGCGGCTTCTCGGAGTCGACGCGCCCCGAGTACCGGCGCCCGATCGAGAAGCACGTAGAGCCGCTGTGGGGATCCTGGTGGCTCGGCGACGTCGAACCGCAGGACGTCCGCAACCTGTTCGGCGCGATGCGGCTGGCCGGCTGCACGACGTCGGAAATCAAGAAGACGAAAGCGGCGCTCTCGGCGCTGTTCGCGACCGCCGTTGACGATGGCCTGATCAACTCCAACCCCGTCGCCGGCGTCCGCATCCCGGCCGCGCTGGAAGACGAGGAGCCCGACGAGGAGGAGACGGGGAAGGCGATCACCCGCGCCGAGCTCGCGATCCTCCTCGCGCAGATCCCCGACGAGTGGCGGCTGTTCTTCGCCTTCCTCGCGCACACCGGCCTGCGGATCAGCGAGGCGATCGGGCTGCGCTGGGAGCACGTCGAGCTCGGCGGCGACGAACCGCAGATCAAGGTCCGCGAACAGCTCTACAAGGGCAAGCGGAAGAAGCTCAAGAGCAAGGCCGGCAAGCGGGAGGTCCCCCTCTCCCCGGGGATGGTCGAGCAGCTGCTCGCGCTTCGCCGCGACACGTACCGCGGTGCAAAGTCTCCGGTGTTCTGCACGAAGGCCGAGACCGAGCTAACCCCCTCCAACGTCTACGCCCGCGTCCTCGCGCCCGCCGCGATCGCGGTCGGCCTCTACGTCGAGGTCGACGTCGACGGCGAGGAGGAGCCGCGCAAGCGCTCGACGGTCAGCTTCCACACCTTTCGCCATACGTGCGCCTCCCTGCTGTTCGCTCAGGGCCGCAACGTCAAGCAGGTACAGGAGTGGCTCGGCCACGCTGACCCGGGTTTCACCCTGCGGACCTACGTTCACCTGATGGACGAGGGCGTGGGCTCGGCCGACTTCATGGACGCCGCGGTGGCGGTCGAGGAGGGCAACGGCAGGGCAACGGAGCAGCCGGGAACTACCGCAAACGAGGAGGCGCCGGCGCTTGTCGGATCCGCGGCCTAGAGCCGAAAACTGGAACAGCCGCAAACAGCCGTAAGCCCTCGCTCAGAATCATAATCCGCGTGTCGGGGGTTCGAGTCCCTCCTCCGGCATGACTACCGGACGTCCGGCACGTACGCCAAGAGCTCGTCGGCCGCGGTGGCGCCGATCATCGCTAGGTGGCGCGCAGGCCGCCGGTAGCGCAGGGCGACGTCGACCGTTTCGCCGTCGGCGATCAGGCGGTACATCTCGAGGACCGCGTCTGGGTCTACGTTGAGGTAGTCGCCGCCCAGTTGCACATGGTCTTCATGCACGCCGGAGAGCAGGTCGTTGTGACGCCCGGCGATCTCGCTGAACTCGGCGCCCTCGGGGTTGAGCCTGGTGGCGCGCTCCAACTGCGTTCCGACACCCTCCTGGACCAGGATCGGAGGCCTCTGGTCTTTGCGATCTGCGCCAGCTTCGTCCTTGACAGCGTCGGCGTGGATGTACCGCGTGACGATTCGGTTGATGCCGACGATTTGGGTCTCGCTTGCGATCGAGCGCTCGCCGCTACGCTCGGTCATCGTGACCGCAACCCTGTTCCCCTCCTTCGAGATGATGCTCGCGAACATCCGCTTCCCCGCCCATCTCCCCACCCACATCGATGCGTTGGTGTTGATGACGGGCTCCGGGATCGCCCGTGGCTTCGCCCCGGCGGAGAACGGCGGCAGCTTCGTCGACGCCGGCGCCCGGCTGTCGAGGATGTCGAAGGTCATGTTCACCTTGACGTTGTCGCCAAGCAGGACGAAGGGCAGTGGCGGCGCTTGGAGCAGGTCGATGACACGGTCGCCAGCCTCCACGATCCCTCCTGAAAACGCGACATGGAGGGACGTAGGCGACTTGTCCGGCGTCTCGAACTCGGTCGCCTTGGGATGAGGCTGACGCGGATCGTCATGGGACGTCGCGTGGTGGGGAATAGTTGGCTTGCCCAGATAGGGCAGGTCCCAAGAGAAATTGACGAAGACCTCCCTGTGGACTGCCCCACTGACCATCGGCCAGGGTCTTGTACAGCGCCCAGCCCTCGTTGCCCCGCCAACTTCCGAAGATCGGAACTCCGTCTGGGCGATCAGACCGAAACCCTTCGCCTCCCCCGGCTTGATGGTCCTGGGCGGCGACCATCCTGCCACCCACTCGCCGCGCCCGTCGACAAACTCCACGTCGCCGGTGCCTGAATTCCTGATCGTGATGGTGCAGCGTCGCATCGACTCCCTCACCGAATCAGCAGCGCATCGCTCCGACCCTAGACGATCTACCTCAATTAGGCAGAGATAGTTGAGTGGCGGGCTTGGAGAACTACGGACGATTACGGCATGCCGGGTGCGAAAATACGGCAACTTCACTGATGCGAGGCTTCTTTTTCGCTCCTAAGTTCGGCTGGCAACGTAAAACCACCGAATTGGAGGCATCAAATGCAGCTCTACGGAATCTTTCGCCGCAATGGATGGCGGACCCCGGCGGACCTGGAAGCAGCCGGGAAGAAATCGGCCGAAGTGGGCGACGAACCGGGCTCGGGGGTGCGGTGGATTCGCAGCTACGCGCTCGGCGAGGAGAGCGGCGAGGTCGGGACGTTCTGCGTCTACGAAGGCGAGAGCCCCGAGACCATCCGCGCCCACGCCGAGGCCGCCGGCCTGCCCTGCGACGAGATCGTCCCGATCCTCGAGACCGTCGTCGTCCGGCCTGACCCGGTTCCCGCGGCGAACTAGCTCGGCTGCGAGGCGCTTTAGTGGACCCCTGGTTCACTAAAGCGCCTCGGCTTCGCGCCTAGACTGAGATGAAGATGAGCGAGCGGAGTCCCCTGGTCGGGCGGGCGGATGAGCTCGCTCTCTTGGCCGAAGCGGCCGAGCAGGCGCGGCTCGGCAACGGATCGATCGTCCTCCTCGCCGGCGAGGCCGGCGTCGGCAAGAGCACCCTCGCCGAAGCGGCGACCGACGGCTTCGGCGTGGTGCTGCGGGGTGCGGCTTCGAACGGCGCCACGGTCTCCTACGGGCCGATCGTCGATGCGCTGCGCTCGCGGCTGCGGGTCGACCCCGGGGCGCTCGCCGACTGCGGCCCGCTCCTCCCCCACCTCGCCCTCCTTCTCCCCGAGCTCGGCGAGCCGGCGGCGGAGAGCGAACGCAGCACGATCTTCGAGGCGGTCCGCTGCGCCCTCGCCCACCTCAGCGCCGAGCAGCCGGCGATCGTCGTCCTCGACGACCTGCAGTGGTCCGACGAGACGACGCTGGAGCTGCTGGCCGCCCTGGCCGAGCCGCTGCGGCAACTCTCCGTCCTCGTCATCGCCGCCTATCGCTCCGACGGCCTGCCGCGCGACCACCGGCTGCGCTGGCTGCGCAACGAGCTGCGCCGCGGCGGCAACCTGCGTGAGCTGACCCTGGAGCCGCTCGACCGTCCCGCCGTCGGCGAGCTGATCGAGGAGCTGCTGCCGGGGGAGCCCTCGCCCGCCCTGGTCCGCACGATCCACGACCGGACCATGGGATCCCCTTTCTTCGTCGAGGAGCTGATCGGCGCCCTGCAAGCGAGGAAGGCGCTGCGGCCCGGCCGTCGCGGCCTCGAGCTGGCCGAGCAGGACGAGGTCCCGGTCCCCGACTCGATCCGCGAAGCGGTCCTCGTCGGCATCTCCGACCTCTCGCCGGAGGCGCGCGAAGCCGCCGAGACCGCGGCCGTCCTCGGCCCGCAGATCGATCTCTCGCTGGCCTCCGAGCTGGTCCCCGCGAGCGGCCTCGCCGAGCTGGTCGAGGCGGGGCTGCTGGAGGAGCCCGACACGGGGCGGGCGGCGTTCCGCCACGCCCTCGCCCAGGAAGCCCTCTATGCCGAGGTGCCGTGGGTGCGGCGCCGGGACCTCCATCGCCGCCTCGCCGAGCTGCTGCAGGGAGCTGGCGGCTCCAACCTCGAGATCGCGACGCAGTGGCGCGGCGCCGGCGACGATGCTCGCGCCCGCGAGGCGATGGTCCGCGCGGCCCAGGAGTCGGAGGCCGTCCACGCCCATCGCGACGCGGTGCGGGCGGCCCGCGAGGCGCTCGAGCTCTGGCCCGAGGACGAGGCGGAGGAGCTGCGGGCGGAGACGCTGGAGCGCTACGGGCGCTGTGCGGAGCTGGTCGGCGAGCTGGCCGAAGCGACGAAAGCGTGGCGGGAGCTCGCGGCCGGTTGCGACCGCCACGGCGACGGGCTCGGCTACGCGGAGGCCCAGCGCCGCCTCGCCGCCGTCTACGACCTCGGCGGCGAACGCGATCAGGCCTTCGCGGCGCGGCGCCTTGCCGCCGATGCCTTCGCCGCCGCCGACTGTCCCGCCGAAGCGGCCCTGGAGCGGCTGGCGATGGCCGACCACCACAGGCGCGGCGGCCGCTACAGCGAGGCGATCGAGCTGGCCGAGGTCGCCGCCCAGGAGGCGCGGGCGGCGGAGCGGGTCGACATCGACGCCCGGGTGCTCGGCCTGCGCGGCGTCGTCGAGGCCAAGGGCGGCGACTTCGAACGCGGCCTGGAGTCCGTCCGCGCCGGCCTCGCCCTCGCCTTCGAGCACGACCTGACCCCGGTCGCAGCCGAGCTATACCAGCGCCTCAGCCTCGTCCTCTACGACGGCGCCGACTACCGCCAGGCCGAGGAGGCGCTCGACACCGCCCTCGACCTCTGCCGCACCGACGGCAACGCCGGGACCGAGGTCGCCTGCGTCACCTGCCTCGTCTACGTCCTCCGCGAGCGGGGCGAGTGGTCGCGGGCGGGCGAGCTGGGCCGCGAGCTGATCGAGTCCGACACCGCGGTCTGGGTCGCCGAGGGCCTGCTCGGCGCGATCCACGCCTTCGAAGGCAAGCTCAGCGCCGCCCGCCGCCTGCTCACCTCATCCCGCGCAGTCTCCTCCGCGGTCGGCCACTACAACATGTACGTCGACTCGACGACTGGGCTGGCGATCGTCGCCGCCGCCGAAGGGCTGGACGACGAGGCCGCCACCCACTGCCGCGAGCTGCTGGCGCGGTGGGAGCAGAGCGAGGACCACCACTACGCGGTCTGGGGGGTGCGCTGGGCGACCAGCTGGTTCGCCCGCCGGGGCCGGGCTAAGGAGGCCCAGCTCTGCGCCGCGGCGCTCGGCAAGATGGCGGCGGAGGGCGGCCACGACGACGCGGTCGCGGCGCTGGCGCAGGCGGTGGGCGAGCTCGCCCTGCTGGAAGGCGACGCGGCGACGGCGGCCGAGAGCCTCTCCCGCGCGGTCGAGCTGCAGCGCAACCTGGCGACCCCGCACGAGCGCGCCCAAGTCGAACTGCGCGCCGGCGTCGCCCTCGCCGCCGCCGGCGAACGCGAGGCGGCGCTGGAGCGGCTCTCGGATGCCTACCGCTGCGCGGCCAAGCTCGGCGCCCGGCCACTGGCGGCCGAAGCGGCGAAAGAGGTTGCGGCACTCGGCGAGTCGGTGGCGCAGCGGCTCGGCAGCCGCGCCGCGGCGGCGTCCGACGGGATCCAGCTGACCCGCCGCGAGCTCGAGGTCCTGCGCCACGTCTCCGTCGGCCGCACCAACCGCGAGATCGCCCAGGAGCTCTTCATCAGCCAGCGCACCGTCGATATGCACGTCCGCAACCTGCTCGGCAAGCTCGACTGCCGCTCCCGCGTCGAGGCCAGCCACCGCGCCGGCGAGCTCGGCCTGCTCAGCTAGCGCCCAGCACGTGCTGCGCGACAGCCAGCGGTAGCCACCGACCCTTGCTCACCCGACGACTTGTCGTGGCGGCCGACGTAGAGACCGATGCCGATGCCGTTGAAGACCGAGATCAGGCATAGCCCTACAAATCCAGTACCGGGCGCCGCGTCCACGTTCTCCAAGAAAATCGCCAGGCCCGCTACGGCGAGGAACGGAAGGGCAAGCAGCACCACTCGGAACACAGCCGGATTGTAGGTCACGTTAGTACCTCCGCTAGAAGGGCAAGTAGACCGCAGCCGAGGCCGGAGAAAAAGCCGATCGCAGTCGCCTGTTCCACCTCGGGCCCAGTCCTTTCGGCTAACACGGCCGCATAGCGCGACGTGGCTCCAGTTAGCCCCCTGGTCGCCACCAGCGCCGCGAGAAGATCGGACATCGCTTCCGTAAAGATTCCGGTTAGTACCAGGGTCTCCATTCAGACACAACATTACAGAATGATTCGGACAAAACATCTCTCCCTCAGCGTAGTGACGCTGACTCTGGTTGTCGTAGCGGGGTGTGGGTCCTCCTCTAACCCCGATGGCAACCGCTACTTCGGAGACCATCCGGGGCAGGAAGCGACGAAGCTGACGATCAGCCAGGGGGGCTGCCGGGTGCTCCGCCTGGCGGTCGAAGGCGCAGAGGGCGCGCCGGTGCGTGCCGAATCGGAGGCCTCTCCCCCGGCCTCGCACTGCCTGATCTCCGGGCGCGGGCTGCGGGTCTCGGTCTATCTCGACGCCTCCACCGCGGCCCGCCAGCGCTACTTCAACCGGATGACCGAGCAGGTCCAGTTCTACGGGACCGAGCCGGCGAAACGGCCGCACGCGGTTGCCGGCGTCGGCGACCGCGGGGCCCACAACCAGAGCGCCACCTGGATCCCGGCCCTGAGCACCCTCTACGCGGTCCGCGGCAACAGGTGGCTCACGGTCTCCTACGCCGCGGCGGGGGTTCCGAGGGCCGTGCGCGAGGCTCGCGCCGCCGAGCTCGCCCGCCAGGCCTTCCGGCTCACTGCGCGCTAGGCGGGACCTCGAGCATCAGCGTCACCGGGCCGTCGTTGATCAGCGCCACCCCCATGCAGGCCCCGAAGACGCCCTTCTTCGCGTCCAGCCGCTCGCAGAAGCGGTCGTACAGCGGCTCCGCCGCCTCCGGCCGCGCCGCTTCGACGTAGCTGGGGCGGTTGCCGCGGCGGGCGTCTCCGTAGAGCGTGAACTGGCTGACGCAGAGGACCTCGCGCTCGCCCAGCGGCTCGTTCATCCGCCCCTCGGCGTCGTCGAAGATCCGCAGCTTCCGCACCTTCTCGGCAAGCCGGTCCGCCTCCTCCTCCCCGTCGCCGACGCCGACCCCGAGCAGGATCAGCATCCCCGGCCCGATCTGCGCGACCCGCGTCCCCTCGACGTCGACGGCGGCCTGGCTGACGCGCTGGACCAACGCCTTCACTGGGTCGGGGATTCGCCTTCCAGCGCCTCGACCAGCGAACCGGCGTCATAGGCGCCGTACAGCCGCTTGCCGTTGACGAAGAAGGTCGGGGTGCCGGTGGCGCCGCTGGCTTCGGCGGAGGCGACGTCGCGGGCGACGCGGTCGCGGTGGGCGCCGGAGTCGACCTCCGCTCGCATCCGCTCGGCGTCGAGGCCGAGGCCCTGCGCGACCTCGAAGACGACGTCGGGCGAGAGGCGCGGCTGGTTGGCGTAGAGCTCGTCGTGGAACTCCCAGAAGCTCCCCTGCGCCGCCGCGGCCTCGCTCGCCTCGGCCGCCAGCGGTGCCAGCGGGTGGCGCTCTGGGATCGGCAGATGGCGGAAGCCGAAGAGGAGCCGGTCGCCGAGCCGCTCGCGCACCCGCCGCAAAACTGATTGCGCGCCGAGGCAGAAGGGGCACTGGAAGTCGCCGAACATCACCAGCTCCAGCGGCGCGCCGCGCTCGCCGCGCACGTGGTCGCGGTCCTCCAGCGGCGGTGAGAGCATGTCGTCCACGTCGCCCTTGATGTTATGTGCGCGTGCACGACATCGAGTCGATCCTCGTCCTCGTCCTCGCCGCGGCGCTCCTGGTCCGGGTAGCCGACTACGGCAAGATCCCCGCCCCGATCGTGCTCGTGGTCGGCGGCCTGGCGATCGCCTTCATCCCCGGGCTGCCGAGCGTCGAACTGGAGCCGGACACGATCTTCCTCGTCTTCCTGCCGCCGCTGGTCTACGCGGCGGGCTGGCGCACCTCGCCGCTGGAGCTGCGGACGGTGACGCGGCCGCTGGCACTCCTCTCGGTCGGCCTCGTCTTCCTCACCGCCGCCGTCGTCGCCCTCGTCGCCCACGCGACCGTGCCGGGGATGAGCTGGGCCGAGGCGGCCGTGCTAGGGGCCGTCATCGCTCCCACCGACACCGTCGCCGCCACCTCGATCTTCCGCCGCCTCGGCGCCCCCGAGCGGGTGCGACTGCTGGTCGAAGGCGAGTCGATGATCAACGACGGCACCGCGCTGGTCATCTACCGAATCGCCGTCGGGGTCGCGGTCGGCGGCGCCTTCAGCTTCGGCGGCGCGGCGCTGGAGTTCGTCGGCGTCGCCGCCGGCGGCATCCTCGTCGGGATCGCGATCGGCCTCCTCTCCGACCGCGTCCTCGCCCGCCTCAGCGACTCCGACCTGACGATCATGCTCTCCGTCCTCACCGCCTACGGCGCCTACATCGGGGCCGAGGAGCTGCACGTCTCCGGCATCCTCGCCGCGGTCGTCGCCGGCGTCTACGCCGGCTACCGCTCCCCACACACGCTCGACGCCGACGTCCGCCTCAACGCCGTCGCCTTCTGGAGCGTCCTCGTCTTCGGGCTCGAGATCACCCTCTTCGTCCTCCTCGGCCTGCAGCTGCCGGAGATCGTCGACACCCTGGAAGCGAGCCCGACCGGGGTCGACGAGCTGCTGCTGCCGGTGGCGGCGCTCGCCGCGGCCTCGCTCGCCGCCCGCCTCCTCTTCGTCTTTGCGATGCGCGAAGACGCCGGCGAAACTGCCGGCCAGCGCTTCGCCGTCGGCTGGAGCGGGATGCGCGGCGCCGTCTCACTCGCCGCAGCGCTGGCGGTGCCGCTCAGCGTCGAAGGCCGGCCGCAGATCATCTTCCTCACCTTCGCCCTGATCCTGGTCACGATCGTCGGCCAGGGCCTCTCGCTGCCGTTCATCGTCCGGGCGCTGGGCCTGGAGGAGCCGCGGCGCTGGTCCGACGAAGAGGCGGTGGCGCGGATGGAGGCGGCGCAGTCGGCGCTCGACCGGCTCGACCAGATGGAGTCGGACAAGCGCGCCAATGAGAAGCAGCTTGTGCGCCTGCGCGACCTCTACCGGGCCCGCTTCCGCATGTGCCAGGCCGTGCTCGGCGGCGAGGATCCCGACGTCGCCGCCCGCGAGCAGCGGATCGCCGACTACGGCGAGCTGCGCCGCGAGCTGATCGGGGTCGAGCGCGAGGAGCTGCTCGCGCTGCGCGGCGGCGGTCGCCTGCGCGACCAGACGCTGCGCCAAATCGAGCGCGACCTCGACCTCGAAGAGGCGCGGATCAGGACCTAGGGACGGCCGCGCACCCTCAGCTCCTGCAACTTGAAGCTCTGGGTGGGGGGCTCGAAGTCGTTCCACCCGAGCAAGAGCCGACCGCCCTTCAGAGCACCGAACGGAGCGTTTGGACGGGACCAGTCGTCCGCGGCCCCGCCCGCGACGGCGAAAGCCCGGCGGTGGCCGCCGTCGCGCGAGTAGACCACCAGCTGCCTTTCCTCCGCGTCGCGGAGCACCAGGATCCGGTCGCGCTGCAGGAGCAGTTGCCGCGGCTGACCGGCGCGCCCGCCTGCCGCCTGCGGAAGGCGGGTGGACACCATGCCCCGGCGGCCGAAGCTGCGGTCGATCCGACCCTGCCGGGTGAAGCGGAAGAGCAGTTCCCTGGTCCTGCCCGCCTTGCCGAGCGTCTTGCCCGCGGCCAGGATCCGGCCGTTGCCTTCGATCGCGAGGGAGCTGGCGAAGCTGCGCCGGGCCGGGCGCATCACCGCGACGCCGCCGCGGCCGAAGCCCCGGTCGCGGGTGCCGTCCGCGCGCATGCGCACCAGCGCGAAGTCCTCGCCGTGTTCTTCGCTCGGCCGGCCGCGGAGATAGCCGGCGAAGACGATCCCACCGTCTCGCTGGAAGGCGACCTCGGTGGGGGTACAGGGGCGGCCGGGACCGAAACCGAGCAGCGCCAGCCCGCCCCTGCCGAAACTCGAGTCGAGGCCGCCGTCCGCGTGCAGGCGGGCGGCGAAGATCCTCCGATCGCTGCCCCCGACTGCCGCCCCCGCGACCAGCAGGCCGCCACTCGGCAGGACCCGCATCGCCAGCGCCCTCATCCGCAGCCTGTGGACCCTGCCCTGGCGGCGGATCTTCCGGCCGAGAGACGGCCTCGCCGTCCCTTCCTCCCCGAAAGAGCGGTCGAACCGACCCTGGGCGGTCACCTTCGTGATCGTGGGGCCGTTGCTGCCGGAGAGGACATAGGCCCCTCCGCCGACGCCGATGACCATCGCGGGAGCTTCCGAGGGCACCCGCACGTACCCGCTGCCGTCGCCGAAGCCGCGGTCTAGCTCGCCGTCGGGGAGATAGCGGAAGAGGACGTTCGGCGGAGCGAAGCCGGCGACGTCCGCGTAGGTCCCGCCGGCGACGAGGACGCGCCCGCGGGCGCCGATCGCCAGCGCCCGCACCCCGGCGCGGCTGTGGTGGGGTTCGAACTCCCGCAGGATCCCGCCCTCCGCCGAAGCCCGGGTCGAGCGCGCCGGCCGCCGAGAGGACGACGACGAAGGCTGCGGTCCCGGCACCGCCGCCGACGAACATCCCGCCGCCCGGACGCGCGGCGAGCGCTTTCACCCCGATCCCCCCGTCGAAGCTCCCGTAGGGCGAGCCGAGCTCGTCGAGGGGGAACGATCCACCCTCGCCGAAGCTCGGGTCGAGCGCGCCCTGCGGCGTCAGGCGCAGGAGGCGGGGCGCTTCCGGGCAGAAGCGGTAGAAGCGAAGGCAGTTCGGGGTGCGCAGGAGGGAGCTGGAGCCGCCGAGGACGATCGAGCCGTCGCCTTCGATCAGCATGTCGCCGAGCAGGTCGATCTCCCCGAGGTCGCCCTCGAACCTCCCGTCGCCTCCGCCGAAGGCCGGGTCGAGCTGGCCGCCGGGGGTGTAGCGATAGGCGAAGAGGTCGCTCACGTGGGCTTCCCCCCCGCGGCTAAGCGGCGGGCCCCAGCGATCGCCGGCGACCAGCAGCCCGCCGTCGGGCTGGGCGTCGAAGGCGAGGACCGAGGCATCGGCGAGCCGCACCGTGCCCCCAGCCCCGAAGCCCGGATCCGGGCGCCCATCGCCGCCGAGCCCGACGATGGTGGACCCGGAGCGCGTGGCCGCCTCTCCCCAGGGAAGGGGCGGGACGTCGAGCACGATCACCGCGGCGCCGTCGTCCGCCCGTGGCCCCAGCCCCAGGAACCGTTCGCCGGCGACCCCCGCAACGTCCTTCAGCTTGACGACGCCCCCCTCGCCGAAGCTCGGATCGAGCCGCCCGTCGTGTTCGAAGCGGGCGACGGCCACCTGTTCGACGAAGGATCGCGACGGCCGCTGCCCGGTTTCGGGCACGAAGACGACGATGCTGCCGGCGGCGAGGATCCTGCCGGAGGGAAGCGGCACTATCGCTTCGATCTTGAAGCCGGCGTCCTCGCTCGCCTTTCCTTCCCCCCACGGCCGGACGCCGAAGCCGGGATCGGGGGACCCATCGGGGTTCAACCGTTCGAGACGTTCGCTAAAAGCCCTCAGGACCTTGCCGTCGACGTCGACCGCTTCGGGCTGCAGCGAGAGCTGGACTGTCGGCACGCTCGGGTCCAGAGCCCCGGCGCCGGTGTAGCGGCTCAGCATCGTGTTCCTCTTCAGGGGGTCGCCCCGGGCCGCGAGCAGGCCGCCATCGGGTTGAGCCTCGAGCTCGGTGAAGGCGGTTCGAAAGTAGGTGGGCCCAAACTTCCCCTCCACCGTCCCGTTCGCGCCGAACGAGGGATCGGGCCGGACCTCGACGCGGGCATGGGCGGACGGCGCCATCGCGGCGGCCAGAAGGAAGGGAAGGAGCAAGAGCCTGCGCATGGTGCCTCCTGCACCTGCAACACCGCATCCCGCGGATCGATGCCCCTCAGGCCGGAGCGAAGAACTCGCGGGCGCGATCGGCGACGAGGTCGGGGCGCTCGTCGACGATGAAGTGGCCGCAGTCCGCGACCTTCTCGACCTCCATCGCCTCCACCTGGGCCTCGACGCCGGCGAGGATGTTGTGGTTGAGCGCCTGGTCGCCGGTCCCGAAGAGGAGCTTGGTCGGCACCGCGAGACGGGCGTTCGCGTAGCGGCCGCGGGCCATCTCGGGCGCCTCGCGCAGGTTGAAGACCCGGTACATCTGCACCGCCGCCCGCGCCCGCGCCGGCTCGGCGAAGGTGTCGGAGAAGGCGTGGAGCGTCTCCTCGTCCCAGGCCTCCTTGCGGACCGAGCCGCCGACCAGGACTTTCGGGACGAACTTGCCGCTGCGGTGGAGCCGGTAGCCGACGCCGGGGCTGAGGATCAGCCACTGGTACCAGAAGCGCCACAGGTGCGGCGCCATCTGCCGGATCGAGGTCCACGGCGGCAGGATGTTCAGCGAGAGGTAGCGCTCGAAGCGCTGCGGCGCCTTCAGGCAGAGCAGGAACCCGATCCAGCCGCCCCAGTCGTGGCCGACCAGCTTCACCCGCTCGATCCCGAGCTCGTCGAGGACGGCGAGGACGTCGTCGGCGAGGTTCTCCTTCTCGTAGCCGCCCTCGGGCGCCTCGGACCAGCCGAAGCCGCGCAGGTCGAGCGCGATCACCCGGTGGCGGTCGGCCAGCGCCGGCATCAGGTGGCGCCACTCGTACCAGTGCTGCGGCCAGCCGTGCAGGCAGAGGACGACGTCGTCGCCCGACCCCGCTTCGGCGTAGTGGAACTCGATGCCGCGGGCGCGCACCCGGTGGTGGGAGACGCCTTCGATTTCAGGTGGCTGGCTCACCAGCCAAACACCTTAGTGGCCCGACGGGGCGATGAGGCGGGCAGGGCGACCGGCTGCGCGCCGGGAGTCGCGCCGGTCGCCTGCCCCCTTCCGCTCAGCGCAGCGCGGCCGCCGCTGCTGCTTGGCGAAAGTCGTTGAGGATCTCCTCCATCGCCCCGACCTCGCAGGGAACTCCTTCCGGCCAGTCCTTCTCGGGGTGCTCGTGAAGCGTCTTCAGCCCGTTGCCGCTGATCACGGCGACGACGGTCTCGTCGGGGGCGATCTTGCCTTCCTGCGCGAGGCGCGCCGTCGAGGCGATCGTCGTGCCGCCGGCCGGCTCGGTGAGGATCCCCTCCGTCGATCCGAGCAGGTCGATCGCGCCCCAGATCTCCTCGTCGGAGGCGGTGGCCGCCGAGCCCTCGCGCGAGCGCACCGCGTCGACGACGAGGTTGCCGTCGCCGGGGGCGCCGATCGCCAGCGAGTGCGCCGCGGTCTCCGGCGTCTGGGTGACGATCTCGCCGCCGCCCGTGATCGCGGTCGCGATCGGCGAGCAGCCGCTGGCCTGGGCGATGTCGATCTTCGAGTGAGCCGTGTCCGCCAGCCCGACCTTCTCCATCTCGACCAGGCCCTTGTGAACGCGCGAGGAGAGGGTGCCGCCGGCGGCGGGGATCACGAAGTGGTCCGGCGCCTGCCAGCCCAGCTCCTCGACGACCTCGAAGGCCATCGTCTTCGCCCCCTCGGCGTAGAACGGGCGCAGGGTGATGTTGGCGAACTCCATCCCGGTCGCCAGCGCCAGCTCGCGGCAGGCGCGATTGGCCCCGTCGTAGTTGGCGTCGAGCTGGATCACCTGGGCTCCCATCGCCCGGCAGGCCTTCGCCTTCCCCTTCTCCATGTTGCCCGGGTAGAAGATGTAGGGACGGGCGCCGGCCTGGGCCGCCAGCGAGGCGACCGCGGTGCCGACGTTGCCGGTGGAGACGCAGCCCACCTCGTCCTTGCCGAGCTCGAGCAGGCGGGCGATCGCCACCCCCACGACCCGGTCCTTGTAGGAGAGCGAGGGGCGGTTGGTCGAGTCGTCCTTGAGGTAGAGGTTGCTGAGGCCGAGCTCGGCGCCGAGCCGCTCGGCGTGGATCAGCGGCGTTTTGCCGGCGAACTGGGCGACCCGCTGCTGGGCGCGCAGGTTGAGGATCGGCAGCAGCTCCTCGAAGCGCCAGATGTTCCAGGGGCGCTGGTCGGCGGGGCGCTCGGCGATCCGCTTCTTCGCCAGCTCGTAGTCGTAGTCGACGTCGAGGCCTTCGCCGCAGGCCGGGCACTTGAAGGCCTTGTCCAGGAGCGGCGTCCGGTAGCCGCACTCGCGGCAGGTGAGTTCGGTGGCACAGGAGCGGGTCCGGAGCCCGTAGGGCTCGGTGAGATGCGGGTCGACCGCGTCACTCATGACTCCTCCTTTGCCGCCGATCCCTCGGCGTTGATCCGGTTGGTCGCAGGGGTATAACACATGGTCCGTCACCGCTCAACGGTTTCTGCGCATACCCGCGTAGATTCCCAAGCGGATTCCTCCAAGGAAGGTAGCGGAACCGGCCCCAGGCGCAAGGGGCCTGCAGCCTGTCGTCTGTAGAGTCTCTGTCCGCAGCCATGAAGGATCGAAACCGATGACTCCGCAGGAGCGCTTCGCCGTCAACCTCCGCAAAGCCCGCGTCGCCGCCGGGATCTCGCAGGAAGAGCTCGGCTACATGTGCGACCTGCATCGGACCGAGGTCTCGCTGCTCGAGCGGGCCGGCCGGGAGCCGCGGATGGCCACGATCGTGAAGCTGGCGGGCGCCTTGAAGACGCCGCCGAGCGAGCTCTGCGCCGGGATCGGCTGGCTGCCGAAGGCGAAGCGCTTCGACGTGAAGCGTCCCCCCCGGGACTAGCGCCCCGCTGCCGCTTCGCACCCCTGGAGTCGCCGGGGAAGAAGTGAAGGGAGGCGGGGCGACATCGGCCGAGCCGACGTGACCAGGATCCGTCATGACGCTTGATCCTGGCTCAGGATTGGTCCTCCTTTGCCACCCCAAGGCGGTTTCCCATATCCGAGAGCCCCGCCTCCTTCACCGGTTGATCGCCCGGCAGGTGCATTCATAACAGAACGAGATCTAGCAATCAAGGGTGTTTGCTCAATCACCTGGCATTGAGCGTAGGCTCGGCTCAGGGAGCCGGAGCAGCGGGGGGCGCGACCGGGATCTCCGCCACCTCCGGCCACGTCTCGAGCGCCTCGGCGACGTCCTCGACCCCGGCCGCGAGGAGCAGCTCCTCGGCCACGTGGGGGGCGAACGGGACGAGCGTCCGCGCCAGAAGCACGAGCGCGGCGATTTGCGCCTCGGCGTCGGCGCGATCGAGCTGGCCGCGGCGGGCGACGACGCGCTTCTCGAAGTCCTGGATCCGCTCGAAGAGACGAGTGATGTTGCGGATCGACTTGTGCATCTGCAGCTTCTCGGTGTCCTCGGTGATTTTCGCCAGGCCGTTCTCGCACCATTTGCGCAGCCGGTCGCGCATGTGCTCGGTGTCGGCAGCGGCCTCGGGGTCGTGCTCGAGCCCCTCGAGACCGGCGACCCGCTCGTGGGTGTAGTTCCAGAGGCTGCGGAGGAAGCGGCTGGCGAAGCGGACCGCACCGTCGCTCCAGTTCAGCGTCTTCGCCGGGCCGGCGGCGTAGAGGACGGCAACGCGGACGGTGTCGGCGCCGTGCTCGCCGACGAGCTCGTCGGGGTTGACGACGTTACCCAGGTGCTTGCTCATCTTGCGGCCGTCGGCGATCACCATCTCGTGGAAGAGGCAGCCGGCGAATGGCTCCCCCTCCCCCATGAAGGCGAACGGGCCGATGTCCCGCAGGGCCTTGGTCACGACCCGCTGGTCGAAGACGAAACCGCCGCTGTCGTTGCCGGCGACGAGCCGCTCCGACGGCAGCCACTCCTGCAGCTCCGGGTGGGTGAACATCTGCTCCGCCCGGCCCTCGGGCGGGACCGCGGCGGGGACCCAGAGCCAGAGGGCGTCGAAGTGGCAGTCGAGGGTGTCGGTCTCGCGCTTGGCGGCGCCGCCGCACTTGGGGCAGTCGACGTCGACGAAGTCCGGCCGCTCGGCCAGCGGGTTCCCCTCGCCGGTCGGCCTCAGGTCGCGCGGGAGCACCACCGGCAGGTCCCCCTCGGGCACGGGCACCGCCCCGCACTCGTCGCAGAGGACGATCGGGATCGGGCAGCCCCAGGCGCGCTGGCGCGAGATCGAGAAGTCATTGGCGCGATAGCGGGTGGCCTCGCGGGCACCCGGGACGGCCTCGCCGGCGGGCGCCTCCTCCCCGTCCTCGCGGGACTCCGGCACGGTGACGCGCTCCAGCCGCTCGGCGATCTCGCGGTCGGCATCGTCGACGGCTGGGATGCCGAGGGCGGCGGTGGGACCGAAGCGGGCGTCGACGATCGGCGAGACGACTACGGGCAGATCCTCGCCGCCGGGCCCGGGGATCGAGGCGCCGGTGTCGACCACCGGCACCGAGCGGGCGTCGCGGGCGCTGCGATCCCAGCCCCCCGAGCGCATCTGCTCGAGCTGCCCCCGCGCCGCCCGGTCGCCGACCCAGGCGTCGACCTCGGGGTGGCGCGGCGAGAGCAGGACGAAGCTGGCCAGCGAAGCCGCCCGCCGGTGCGGAGTGAAGACCGTGAGCCCACGCCCCTCGCCCTCCAGGTCGAGCTCGATGCCGTCGGAGCGGCCGAGGATGTATCGCTGGGTGGCCAGCGAGAGGTCGTCCCACTTGCCGCTCTCGGCCAGCTGCTCGGTGTTGCGGTCGTTCTCCTCCAGGTAGGGCGTGATCCGCAGGAACCAGGTCGGACGCCGGATCAGCCGCACCTCGTTGTGGCAGCGCCAGCAGCGCCCGTCCTCGACCTGGATCGAAGCGAGGGTGGTCTGGCAGGTGTCGCACCAGTCGACGGTGGCGTCGGCACGGTAGATCAGGTCGTGCTCGAGCAGGGTGATGAAGAGCCACTGCGACCAGCGGTACTGGGCCCCGTCGGAGCTGTAGAAGACGCGGTCGTAGTCGAAGGAGAAGCCGAGCCGCTTCATCTGCCCCAGCATCCGCTCGCCGCACTGCTCGACCCACTCGGCGGGGGTCGTCTCGCGCTCGATCGCCGCCAGCTCGGCCGGGAGGCCGAAGGCGTCGAAGCCGAAGCCGAAGAGGACGGCGTCGCCGCGGCCGCGGCGGAAGCGGGCGTAGGAGTCCCCGATCGAGTAGTCGCGGACGTGCCCCATGTGCAGGTTGCCCGAGGTGAATGGGCTCGAGGGCTTGACGTAGACCCGCTCCTGGCCCTCGCCCGGCCGCGGCGCCTCGAAGTCCCCCCGCCGCTCCCAGACCTCCTGCCTGGCGGCCTCGATCGCCTGCGGGTCGAAGTTCGGTTTCTTACTCACCCTTCAATGATGCCTGAGGCGTCGAAAAGCAAGCAGATCAAGGACGCAGGGAGCGTGGCGTGCTCTGCACGCGAGCGACTGAGGACGCCGAGATGCGCCGCTTTGCAGACGCCTCAGTCGAAAGCCCAGAGCTTGTTGCCTAGGAAATTGAAGGGCATGGCGACTGCGACGGCGATCGCCTGGGCGGGAAGCTCGCCCATGCCCCCTGCGAGCAGCAGTTCGAGCGCGACCAGGTTGACGCCGAGCGAGGCGAGGCTGACGACGAAGAAGCGGGCCGCCTGGAAGTGCGCCGGGTTCTCGCCCGGCCCGAAGGTCCAGTGGCGGTTCCAGAAGAAGTTGTTGCTGACGGCGACCAGGAAGGCGCCGACGGCGGCGGCGAGGTGGTGGACGTCGAAGACGCCGGCCAGCAAGGCGAAGACGGCGAGGTTGATCAGGTACCCGGAGCCGCCGACGATGCCGAATTTGGCCAGCTGCCACCAGCTCGCCGGGCGGCGGGAGGCGGCGCGGATGCGGATCGCGAGTTCGGTGGCGGGGGACATCGAGAACCGGTCAGATTAGCGACAAGAGCAGGCGTTAACGGAGATCTGCGTAGTGTTCCCGGCCGTGCGAACGAGGACCGCAACCCTGATCGCCGTGGCGCTTGCCGCCGTCGGCGTGGCGCTCGCCCTCGTCTTCGGCGGCTCAGAGAGTTCGAACACGGCCAAAGCCGAAAGTTCCGCCGTGCCCGGGGCGCCCTCGGTGGAAATCGTCTCCCCGCGCAACGGCGCCCGCCAGGTCAACCGCGCGGTCGTCGTCAAGGTCCTGGTCGAGAACTTCCAGCTGGCGCCGCGCCGTCTCGGCGGCGAACCGCAGCTCGGCCAGGGACACCTGCGCTTCAGCCTCAAGCGGGTTCCCGACTGCGTCGAACCGAAGAAGCTGGCGGACGCGATCAGCAGCCCCGTCGGCAAAGGCCGCCTGGTCGGCAGATCCTTCGACTACGCCAAGTACGCCGGCCCCAACGGCGTCCTCGCCGAACGGATCGGCTCCGCCGGCAGCTACTCCCCCGCGACCCGGCCGGAGATCTTCTACCACGCCCTCCAGCCCGGCTTCTACCGCCTCGTCGTCAACCTCGCCCAGAACAGCGGCACGACGACCCAATTCCACGACGTCACCAACTTCCAGATCCTCCCCCGCCCCGGCCACGGCCCCAAGCCCTGCTCGGACGGCAAGGTCCCCAGCGCCAAGGCCGCGGCACGGCTGGAATAGCCAAGTCGCTGCAGCTACGCTACGAGAACACCCGGCGGGAGCAGGCTCTCGAAGGTCTCCTCGGTGTGAAAGTAACTTGAATGAGTCCGCTTGATCGTCTCTATCGAATCGGCTCCTAACAAGACGATGTCGTAGGTCTGGCGGTTCTCGAAGTCTCCCTCGGCTTTTGCATAGGCGTCGAGCGCAGCGTCGTAATCGGTGCCGAAGGTTTGGACGGTGGCCCGGCCCTCTTCCAGGTCGTAGACGACGAGGAAGTGTTTGATCTCAACGTCGGTCATGGTCTCTCTCCCGTGGAACATCGGGTCGCAGCACGTCCCTTATCTTGTCATACCGCTCTCGGAGCTCATCCCGGAGCTCGTTTGAGAGAGGCAGTTCTGCATCCACGCACCAGAAGACCTCGCTCATCGTGCGGTAGTAGTCGTGGATGGCGTCATCGCCGAAGCCGAACTTGTAGCCAGTGCCGAGCGAACGGCCATCGTCCTCGACCTGGTTCGCCCAAGCATGCTGACGAATCGTTCGTAGCTGGACCTCGATTACCCTGCCCCCTCTCCGCACTTCGTGATGGATCGCCCGGTACCCGGACTCTTTGGGCTCGGCCACGTAATCGCGAGTGTTGACGATGGTCCAGGTCTTGCGCAGACGGCGGCTCACCGCATTGAGGCAGGCAAGAGAGGGAAGCCGAGCGCGCACGCCACCGATGTCATGCATCCGCGTCAGCTTCATCCCGGGGTAGCGCTCCAGCTTGTCGATGATCGTGTCGCGTTTCTTCAACCGCTGAGCGACATCGATCTTCCCCTCGATCGCGCCCTCCTCTTTCGCAACGTGATAGCGGAGGTTGGCCGCAACTTTGCTGAGGGGGTGTGCGTGCTGCTGTTTCCACCACGTCACGGCGTACATGGCGTCAACTAGAGCATCGCCATCCCAACCATCCAGGATGTCCACACCAGGTTCCCGAGGAGTGTGGAAGAACTTCCGCAGGAGTTCACCCGCGCGGTTGACAGCTTCCTTGGAGAAAGTCCGCTCCGGCGGGGGGATCCAGAGATCTTTTCGCGGCGGGACCAAGGACCCCCTGATTCTGCCAGTCCCAAGAACCGGGGGCATCTCCAATACTTCACTTTGTATAGTGGGTAGGTGCGCACCTACCGCCGCTTGATGGGGTACCTGCGTCCCTACCGGGCGCAGCTTTGGGGCTCGCTGATCTTCGCTTGGGCGGCGATGGGGATGACGGTGCTGATCCCGTGGCTGATCGGCGAAGCGGTCAACGCGGTCAAGGACCGCAACGAGCCCGACCTGCTGCCGCTGGCGCTGGCGATCGTGGGTGCCGGGATCCTGCGGCTGGGGCTGACGGTGGTGCGGCGGGTGGTTGCCGGGAAGGTCTCGCTGGCGGTCGAATTCGACCTGCGCCAGCAGTTCTACGCCCATCTGCAGCGACTCGACCTCGGCTTCTTCGACGGACAGCAGACGGGGCAGCTGATGTCGCGGGCGACCGTCGACCTGCAATCGATCCGCTTCTTCCTCGGCTACGGGCTGATCTTCATCACCCAGAACCTGCTGACGATCACCCTGGCGGCGGCGGTGATGATCGCGATCAACCCGCTGCTGGCGCTGGTGGCGCTGATCCCGGCTCCGTTCGTGATCCTCGCTGCGACGAGATACAGCCAGATCTCCCGCCCGGCCCAGCAGGAGGTGCAGCAGCGGATCGCCGAACTCACCGCCGAGGCGGAGGAGAACGTCTCCGGGATCCGCATCGTCAAGGCCTTCGCCCGCGAGGAACACCAGCTCCACCGCTTCCAGCGCGTCGTCGCCCGCGTCTTCGACCAGAGCATCTACACGACCCGCGTCCAGGCCTTTTTCTCGCCGCTGATCGGGCTGCTGCCGCAGATCGGGATCGCGCTGGTGCTGCTGGTCGGCGGCCGCGAGGTGATCGACGGCAGCCTCAGCCTCGGCGCCTTCGTCGCCTTCTACACCTACGTCGCGATGCTCGCCGGGCCGATGCGCTCCCTCGGCATGGCGCTGGGGATGGCCCAGCGAGCCGTCGCCAGCGGCAACCGCATGTTCGAAATCCTCGACCGCGAACCGGCGATCCAGAGCCCACCGGGCGCACCCGAGCTGCCGGCCGGCGGCGGCGCCGTCGAGCTGCGCGGGGTGACGCTGCGCTACAACGGCGGCTCGCCGTCGCTCACCGCCGTCGACCTCGCTGTCGCGGCTGGGAAGACGGTGGCGCTGGTGGGACCGTCGGGTTCGGGGAAGACGAGCCTGGTCGGGCTGATCGCGCGGCTCTACGATCCGAGCGAGGGGACGGTGCTGGTCGACGGCGCCGACGTTCGCGACGTCGACATCGAGTCGCTGCGTTCGCAGATCGCCTTCGTCGCCGACGACAGCTTCCTCTTCACCGCCTCGGTTGCCGAGAACATCGCCTACGCCCACCAGGACGCCTCGCTCGAGCAGATCGAAGCCGCCGCCCGGCGCGCCCAGGCCGACGCCTTCATCCGCGAGCTGCCCCAGGGCTACGAGACCCGGGTCGGAGAGCGCGGCCTCACGCTCTCCGGCGGCCAGCGCCAGCGGGTCGCGATTGCCCGCGCCCTGCTCGCCGACCCGCGCATCCTCATCCTCGACGACGCCACCTCCTCGGTCGACGCGACCACCGAGGCGGCGATCAAAGCCGGCCTGCGCGAGGCGATGGCCGGGCGCACGACCTTCATCATCGCCCACCGCCTCTCCACCGTCTCGCTCGCCGACGAAATCGTGGTCATGGACGGCGGCTCGATCGTCGACCGCGGCACCCACGAGGAGCTGCTGGCCGGATGCGGCTTCTACCGCGAGATCGCCGAGCACGGCCTCGCCGACTCGGTCTTCCTCCAGCACGATCTCGAGGAGCGCGAGGAGGTGGCGCGCCTGTGAACGGCGGCGGCAGGATCGGCAACATCGGCCGGCTCTTCGCCGACCTCTGGCGCCTGGTCCGCGGCGAAGACCAGCGGGCGCGCAAGGTGCGCTGGATGATCGGCCTGCTGGGGCCCTACCGGCGGCGCGTGATCCTGATGTTCATCGCCCTGCTGCTGGAGACCGCCGCCGCCCTCGCCCCTCCCTACCTCCTCGGCAAGGCGATCGACAGCGGCATCGTCGCCGGCGACGTCTCCACGCTCGACTGGATCGTCGCCGCCTTCGTCTTCGCCACCGTCCTCTACGCGGTCGCCACCTTCTGGGAGACCTACCTCGTCGGCTGGATCGGGACGCGGGCGCTGCAGGACCTCCGCGAGCGGATCTTCACCCACCTGCAGTCGATGTCGATCGGCTTCTTCACCCGGCGCAGCCCCGGCGTCCTGATCTCGCGGATGACCAACGACGTCGAAGCGCTGAACCAGCTGGTCACCAACGGCCTGGTGACGATCTTCTCCAGCACCCTGACTTTGGTCGGGATCGTCGTGATCATGCTCTTCCTCGACGTCAAGCTGGCGCTGATCACCTTCGTCACCTTCCCGCTGCTGGCGGTGGCGAGCGTCGTCTTCCGGATCGTCTCCGCCGGCACCTATCGCGCCACCCGCGAGCGCATCGCCGCGGTCACCGCCTACTTGCAGGAGACGCTCAGCGGCGTGCGGGTGGTGCGCAGCTTCGGCCAGGAGCCGCGCCACGTCGCGGCGATGACCGACCTCAACGAACAGAACCGCGACGTCAACATGAAGACCGTCTACCTCAACGCCTCCTACTTCCCGGCGGTCGAACTGCTGGCGGCGGTGGGCACCGCGGTGATCCTGCTCTACGGCGGCGGCCAGGCGATCGACGGGGCGCTCGAAGTCGGCGTCGTCGTCGCCTTCGTCGGCTACCTGACCCGCTTCTTCGAACCGATCCAGGAACTCTCCCAGCTCTACACGACCTACCAGCAGGGGATGGCGGCGCTCGACAAGATCTTCGACCTGCTCGACACGGCGCCCGACATGGTCGACGCGCCGGGCGCGATCGACCCGGGGAGGCTGCGCGGCGAGATCGAGCTCGACGGCGTCTGGTTCTCATACGCGGAAGGGACCGCCGGCGAGGATGGTCCCGACGACGACCTCTGGGCCCTGCGCGAAGTCGACCTCCACGTGCCGCCGGGACAGACCCTGGCCCTGGTCGGCGCGACCGGCGCCGGCAAGTCGACCTTCGCCAAGCTGGTCGCCCGCTTCTACGACCCGCAGCAGGGGATCGTGCGCGTCGACGGCCACGACCTGCGCGGCGTGCAGCAGCGGGCGCTGCGGCGCCAGCTCGGCATCGTCCCCCAGGAGGGCTTTCTCTTCAGCGGCAGCGTCCGCGAGAACGTCGCCTTCGGCAGGCCGGAGGCATCCGAGGAGGAGATCGAAGCGGCGATCGCCGCCGTCGGCGCCACCGACTTCGTCACCCGCCTCCCCCTCGGCCTCGACACCGAAGTCGGGGAGCGCGGCATCCAGCTCTCCGCCGGCCAGCGCCAGCTCCTCGCCTTCGCCCGCGCCCTCCTCGCCGAGCCCCGCATCCTCATCCTCGACGAGGCCACTTCAAACGTCGACGTCCGCACCGAGAAAACGATCGAGCGCGGCCTCGAGCGCCTCCTCCACGGCCGCACCGCCATCGTCATCGCCCACCGCCTCTCCACCATCCGCCGAGCCGGCAAGATCGTCGTCCTCGAAAACGGCCAGATCGCCGAGGAGGGGACGCACGACGAGCTGATCGGGGCGGGCGGGCCGTACAGCAAGCTGTACGGGGCGTGGGCTGACTCTTCGGCGGCTTAGGGGAGTCGGGTGGGGGTCGTTCGGAGCACCTCCGCCGGGAGGAGCGCCTCCTGCTGACGCCTCAAGGGTCGGTTACCCGGCTCCATGCTGAGTACCTCACGACCCCCACCCGACTCCCCAGCGAGCTCAAATCCATCTGCCCACCTCGCTGGAAACTGGCGGGCCTCGCGAGTCCGTGAGATTCCTTGCTCTACAAGGAAAACGACGGACTCGGTGAATCAGCTCCAGGGTTTTCTCT